>Ga0265301_10002657_pt1 | contig 20271 bp, 18 predicted proteins | sample AusTroGonzalo_MG_2_FD_193488 | JGI IMG/M metagenome (GOLD analysis project Ga0265301, IMG submission 193488) | Bovine rumen microbial communities from tropical cattle in Woodstock, Queensland, Australia - Gonzalo_04 | ecosystem: Host-associated > Mammals > Digestive system > Stomach > Rumen ... | reverse complement strand
ATCTTATTGCTGATGGAAACATACTGAGTTCCTTTAGGATCTCCGTCAATCAGATACGTTGTTACTGTCTTACCCATGATCACACCATATTTCCAAGTTTGTTTTTCAAATATTCATCCTTGTCGTATTTTACAATGACTGTATTAACATATGTAATATTCTGTATGCTGCGCCATAAACCTGATTGGCCTCTTTATTGGGCACAATTTCGCCATGAAAAAGTGAACATCTAAGGTTATATAGTATTTCTATTAACCCTTTTGCTAAATTCTCAGATTCTCTAATAAACTTATAATTGCCGCACTGATAATATGAGTATTTATCCGTGGTATCAAATCCAGTTGTGAAATCTTTCTGAATATATGGTGCAACATTTCTATAACAGTTTAGAAGATAGCTTTGATACTCTTGCCTTTGTGTGACAAAATCAGGATTTCTTTTTAATTCTTCAATATCATAATTTGGTTGAGATAAATTAAAGATAGCAGAGCCGTCACGTTTTTTTATTAGAGAAGTAGTATTCCCATTTTCGAATTGAACTCGAAAGCCAATACCTCTTAATGAATCTTCATCCACGTTATGAGTATTTTTACCAATGGTTACACTTGAGAATGAGATCCTTTTGTCCTGATTGTTGATATAATGGTTCTCAAGTAGATCGTGAAGTTCACCTAACAATCCTCGAAATTGGCTTCCATCTTGGTTATCCGCGTTGAGCCAAGCACAAATCTTATCTCGGAAAATGTTTGAGTTTTTCTTTATATTATTAATTTTTGCCCTGTCAGAATCTAGTGATGGATAACTAATATTCATCCATGCGTTAAATGGAATGTAGGCTTTTACAAAAGCACTAAAATAATCAATATCAGCTAATGTTTTCCATTCTTCCTTATGGCCCGTAAATAAATTTGACATTTATTCCCCTCCTTCCTCAATCTCTTTTTCTACCATTCTTTTAGCCTGATCCAAAAGTTTTTTTGCTTCGCCGCGTAATGACATGCTTTTTTGGATATACTCTGCGATTTTGGTTTGAACTGTATCGGGAAATAATGGAATTGGCAAATTCATAATATCTTCGTCTTTTATGACAGGATAGGAACTGCCGACATTCCATTTTAACAGCCAATCCTTATATATTTGGGTGCGTAAAAGTATTTGCAAGACTTCTTTTTTGTAAGATGTTTTTTCGTGCAAGACGGTAAATGCTCCACTCCCAATCAATTTTTCATCATCAAAATCAATAATTGAAACAGCTCCGCGATAAGGTCTTACTTTCGAAACTAATACATCATTCTTGTGAAGAACACGCTTCGCATTGTCAGGCAGATTTTCTGTAGATACTAAATTATAATTAGCTGAGCCGTCACCTATGTTGATATCGCCTATTTCAATGTAATTGTATGCTTCCTCTTTGTAATCACAGACTTCTGTGTTCTGAGAAAACAGATTCTCTACTATGTCGAAACCATATTTGTATTTTGTAATAACTGATTCTATTTCATCATATTTTGTCTGATAATACTCTGCATCCAATCGTCCACTTGCCCAAAATGATTCTTTTAGTTGCTTAATATTGATTGGATTATTGTTTGACTGCCAACCTTTCAAACCGAGTTCTGACAAAAGAATGTCTTCGGCTTCGGAATAGAACAATTTTGATTCTGCAAGTTTTGATTGAGCCTCATAAAATGCAGTTTCAATTATACTTGTGATTTCTTCAGTAAAACAAGGAATAATCATTGTTTTTAAATCATCAAGATTTAAACCTTTTTGAATTGCACCACGTTCCTTCCTCAGCAAAAGTTCACGCCCATATTTGCAGTTTAAATATGACAGCAAAACAACAGGGCTTATTTTTGTCGTACGAATAACAGTACTCTTACAACTAAAAATAGCAGGCAAGTTTTTTTCCTGTACAATACATGCATTTCCCAAAGTGCCAACAACAGAAACAAGAACATCTTTTTCTTTTAGGGCATACTTTGAAAGCCGATTAAAATCTGATTCAGGAACATATCGGCAATCATCATCTTTTAGAACAAAAGGCTTTACATCTTGCCCACGAACATAGCGATATTTACCATTTTCAATATAATTTGATGTATCAAATGCAGAGCCAAAGGGACCGATTAAAAAATCCGCAATTTCACTAAGAGAGAAATGTTTTTTGGAGAAGATAGAGCGTTCGATTTGTAAAAAATATTTTCTGTAATACTCGGAATCTAAACGCCAACTATATTCTAATTCACTCAACCTAACTTCACTAATTTCCAGCCCTTCCAACAGCTCTTTATATTTCAGTTCGTCGAAAGGGCTATTCAAAAAAAACTTAGCCCCTCCTTTTTGGCAAATTCGGCAAAGGCTTCAGCGATTCCGTCTTTGGTCAAACCATCGTGATTGAAAAGGTCGTGTTTTACTATCAAATGACCATGTGAATCCAACAAATATTCGTTGTTTTCTTTGGGCGAGGCTTCATAACGTGGAACAGGATCACAAAGACCAGTGTCGTGGTTTTGAGTATAAACATCATAAATCGGTTTTTGTGCTTGCGGATAATCCCCTTTTTTGACAAAAATCTTTTCTCCGCTGTTGTCCTTGCTCGGCTCCTGCATGGTGGCAAAGAAAATCGGATAATCATCTTTCTTGGGACACAACACATCATCCCATTTCTGTACGAACAAAACGCTTGTCTTTGTTCCAGTATGCGGTTTGAAAACATTGCCGTGTAAGCCAACTACTGCCAAAATGCGGCAGCGCTCGGCAATATAATCGCGTATGTATTTGTCACTGCTGTTGTTAAATCTTCCTTGTGGCAGCACTATCGCCATACGCCCACCAGGTTTCAAGAAATCAAGATTACGCTCGATAAAAAGTATATCACGACCAACTTTGGTTGCCATCTTGCCTGCAGCGTTTTTACTCAATTCGTATTTTGACAAGATACGGCTTTCCTTAATATCTCCGGCAAACGGCGGATTTGCCATTAGTATGTCGAATTTGAAGTCGCGATTAGATTTTGAATCAACACGCAAATCGTCAAGTTTATACCATCCTTGAGAATATGTTTTTAACCAATCCTTATCATCCGTTCGGTCGTTCCACCGTTCATAATCCAATGTGTTGAGATGTAATACATTTGTTTGCCCATCGCCTGCAATAAGATTCAGAGTTCTTGCCACACGTACAGCTTTTTCATCAAAATCAATGGCAAAAACTTTATGCTGCACATAATCAGTGCACTCTGCCGGTTTCTGTTCCAGCGTAAACAAGTGGCTCTTTTTCAGCCCTTTGCTTTCCAAAATTTTCTGCCAAACATAGAAAATTGTGTGAACCGGAAAACCGCAACTGCCAGCCGCGGTATCAATCATTGTTTCCTTTTCCGAAGGATTCAGCATCCGAACACACATATCAATTACATAACGAGGCGTGAAATATTGACCTTTTTCACCCTTGCTGCTTTTGTTAATCAGGTATTCAAAGGCTTCATCGACCACATCCAAATTTGAATTGAACAGTTTAGCATCCTGCAACGAACTAACACAAACCGACAAATGCGAAGGTGTAAGCATCAGTTTGGCATCTTTAGTAAAAACTCCAGACCATTTTTCTTTTGCATCATTGAAAAGGTTTTGAAGTTTTTCTTTCAGTTCGGTTTCAGTGTCACCATCATTACGGAACTGCAAATGGCGGTCTTTCTTTCGACCACTTTCCATTTCGTCATATAATTTTGTGAAAATCAGCTTAAAAACCTCTTCAAAGACATCGACACCGGCATTGGCAAGAACTTCGTCTTCCATTTCCAAAATCAAGTCTTTCAGCGATTTACGCTCATTGACCAATTTATCTTTCTTTACCAAGTCATTAATAAACCAAGTTTTTTTCAAAATGTCGGAAAGTTTCTCATCGGCTGTTGGAATTGTTGGAATATCTTCAAAAAAATTCGGGTCTTTGCGGTGATAATAAGAAATACTGTTGCCGTTTGTCCAAACACCGATCGGTGCACCAGTGGCGTTGCAATAGCTTTTAAGCTGTTCTTTGCCGTCTTTCAATTTAGGACTTTTCAGCTCAACAACAATATATGGAGTGTAGGTTTGATCTTTGTCGAAAATGACGATATCGGCACGTTTTTTCTCTCTGCCGAAAGTAACCACATATTCCACATCCATCCTTGAAACAGGATAATGAAAATCTTCAATCAAAACCATGAGATAAAGTTGGCGGACAATTTCTTCAGGAGTAAGTTTTATCTCTTTATTCCTCACGATACAGGTGACATAAGGAGTTGACGTGCCTTTGACTTCTTTTTCTTTTATTTTTTGCTCTAATCTTAGGATTTTTTCTTTGTCGAATTGATCAAGACTGTAATTGCTGTCCTTTAAAATGTCTTTTAAATCCATGTCTTACCCCTCAAATTTTTGGTTTAACCCTATCGTTACAAAACGCCGTGAGATTATCTTTAGTTTTTCTTAAAAAACAACTTAAAAAGTCATATTTTATTTGTGAAAATCCCAAGCAACATAGCGCGAGTGTCGGGAACTATCGCAAAAATTGCGACACTTGGTGGAGTTGTCCGATTTTTTTCGGACAGTTAATCATTTGATCGCGAAAATCAAATTAGTTTTTGTAATATTTTTCTTTTATCTGTTAAAATATTTGCTATAATATTAGAGATTTTGTTGTTTTATAATAGATTATATTATCATGTTAGAAACTGGGAGACTTAATTTGAAAAGAATAAAGAATGAAATAAAGACCATTAATAACTTGACAATAGACCGAGTTCAACAGTTCAGCGAAGTGCTTAATATAATCAAAAATGTAAAAAACAACGTGATGCACCTTGCCAACAAAGCTCTTATAGATCTTTACTGGCAAATTGGTGAATACATATCACGCCAAATTGAGAGCGCTGCATGGGGAAACGGTGTGGTCGTACAGCTGGCGTTATATATAGAGAAAAATTATCCCGATATGAAAGGTTTCTCGGACAAAAATCTTTGGAGAATGAAGCAGTTCTATGAGATTTACAAGGACTCTGAAAAACTCTCACCGCTGGTGAGAGAATTAACTTGGACAAATAACCTGATTATTATGAGTAGAGCCAAAACAGAAAATGAGCGGATGTTTTATATGCAAAAATGTATCTCGGAACAATATTCAAAACGCGAACTCGAGCGTCAGATAAGTAGTGCGCTTTATGAGCGCAGTCTTGCTGAACCGCAGATTTCAGCTGTTATGAAAAATGTTTCGCAAAAAACATCGGATATATTTAGAGATCAGTATGTCTTCGAGTTTTTAGGTGCCAAGGAATTTGAAGATGAAAATAGCATGAAAAATGCTCTTCTGGCAAAAATGAAAAAATTTATTTTGGAACTTGGCAAGGATTTTCTTTTTATAGATCAAGAATATCATTTGCAGGTAGGTAATAGTGATTTTAGGATCGACTTGCTATTTTATCACCGAGAACTGCAGTGTCTTGTGGCTTTCGAGCTAAAAACCGATCAGTTTAGGCCGGAATATTTGGGCAAACTTAATTTTTACCTTGAAGCTCTCGATCGTGATGTGAAAAAACCGAAAGAAAATCCAAGCATAGGGGTGCTGCTTTGCAAGGATAAGGATGACGAAGTTGTAGAATATGCTTTAAGCCGTTCTCTTTCACCCACAATGGTGGCAGAATATAAATTTCATCTGCCTGATAAAAAAATATTGAAGCAAAAACTCCACGAAATAATTGAGTTCAGAACGCCTTTCTCACGATGATGTTTTTGACGCTGTCCGCGCTCACATTGAGGAAAAACAGACGCTACGAGAAAAAAATTCTATAAAATTCTATTTCTTCAATTCCAATCAAGTCAAAAGTCAAGCCAATATAGCCATTTTCAACAAAATGGCATTGTTGAATGTCGGTAAGAGTTGGTCTTTTCGTCCAAACAGAAAGATTTTTGGACGAAAATCCAATATTTCTGGACGAAAAATCCGTTTTAATTGCCTCATAAATCAATCCAACTACATCATTTTTCGGGAAATGATGTAATTGAATTCTGGAATTTTGTGAGAAATCGTCAGAAAACAGCCGGAATTTTGTGAAAAACAAGTCAAAAAATACTGAAATTTTGTGAAAATTATTTGAACAACTCCGAATGAGTCCCTGCGCGATAAAGGACAAGAACAAGAACTTCGTTTTGGATTTCGTATATCAAAAGCCAGTCAGGTTCGATGTGGCATTCACGCGTTCCTTTGTAGTTGCCGGAAAGTTCATGGTCCCGGTATTTTGCATCAAGTGTGCCGCCTTCGGCAAGAATGTTCACGACTTCGAAGAGTTTGTCCAAATCCCTGTTCTGTTTTTTCGCCAGTTTCAGATCTTTCTTGAACTGGTTCGTGAATTTGATTTCGTATTTCATGCTTCCAATGCCGCTCTCAGTTCATCCATGCTGGAATAGCCTTTAACGCTGCTGTCGGCCGCGATGCGTCTGCCTTCCTCGATAGCGGCTGCCGTAACATCGTTCGGTTCCTTCAGCTTCAGCGAGAACGGAATGCCGTGTTCGCGGATTGTTGTCCGCAGAAAAATATTGATTGCGGTCGTCATGTTAAGTCCGAGTTCGGCAAATATCCTGTCGGCTTCTTCCTTTACGGCTTTGTCTGTCCTGATGTTTAAATTTGTTGCAGTCATTTTCTACCTCCGTTTTTCGGTTAAAATATACACAATATTCGGTTATTGTCAACACAACAGCTTTATTTTATCATAGAAAAAACATGACTTTCCATCCAACCGCTCCGTTTTTCGTCCAACTTTGCCAATTTTTGGACGAAAAAGCTCAGGACACTTGTCAGGAACTGCGATAAAACCGCTCCCGGCGGATCGTGCGGGATCACGGACGAATGCACGAAGCACAGCGACTGCTGGAGCATAGACTGCAGCGGATGCAGCAGCGCCGAAATCAAAACGAACGTGTTCGGCGACGGTCCGTACAAATTTTTCTGGTCATCGCAAAGCGACGTGAACAATAATACCGAACTGGTTATCGCAATGCTCTATTACGACGGTTCTATCGGATATCTGCAGCCGGACAACAACCAGGGTCATGTCCGCTGCATCAGATAAGATCTCTCCAGCCTGAAAGAAAAACAAACGGGACTGATGGATCGGAAGATTTAACCTTCAGCCTCCTCTTCCGGCTTCGGACCGACTGTCGGATCGACATAGTCGGCAATGATTTTCTGGAGTCTGTCGGCAAGCTCCTGACGGCTTTCACCCTCGAGCGGCGTCACGGGTTCGAAGACTTTGAGATGTACCGTTCCGCTGCGGACCTCCTGCTTTCCGGGGGCCACGATCTTATTGGCGTCAAGAAGTGCTACCGGCAAAACACGGACGTTGTTGTCAAACGCCGGGAAGAGACACGCCGATTTGAATCTGCCGACGAAACCGGTTTTTGTCCGAGTGCCCTCGGGGAAGACCAGAAACGAACAGAATTTCATCTTCTTGGCCATCACTTTAACGGACTTGACCGAATTGTAACGGCTCCTGCGGTCTACAAAAACAAAGTCGTAAAGCCAGATGACCTGACCGAAAAGCGGTACCCTGGCGATCTCCTTTTTGGCGAATATCCTCATATTTACGGGGAGCGCCGCCGCGATGACGGGAATATCCACGATACTCTGATGGTTGCTGACGATCAGATATTTTTCCCCGGGCGTTATGTTCTCGAGACCGGTAACATCGAATTTGATCCCCGCAAGTTTGAGGACCATCACCGCGCAGAATCTGACCAGAAAGTTGAACATCCGCCGGTTGCTCAAGATGTAGAACGGGTAACAGAGAAGCCCGATAAAAACGTATATGAACAAACATATCGCGACGAATATGAAACGAATACGCATAGCCACCTCAGACAAAAATTCACGCGTTGCCGGTTATTCTAGCCGATTTTTCAAATAAAAAACCTCTTTTTTTCAACAAAAATCGAAAATTTTCATTTTTTTCGTAAAATAGTGGCCTTATTGCTTTTTTACGGGACAGAAATGGTAGTACCGGACAACATCAGAGAACATCTCGAAGAGATCGAAAGACGCGAACTTTCAAAATACGCGGCGCTGAGCGCCTCCAGTAAGGGCAGGATGAAGCCCGAAGAACCGTGCACGATCAGGCCGGCTTTCCAGCACGACCGGGACCGCATCGTCCACACCAAGGCATTCCGCAGACTTGCGGACAAAACACAGGTTTTTCTTTCACCCAAGGGGAGCAACTTCAGCAACAGGATGACCCACACGCTCGAAGTGACTCAGATCGGGCGGACCGTCGCGAAGGCCCTGCTCCTGAACGAATCGCTGACCGAGGCGATCGGTCTCGGACACGACCTCGGGCACACGCCGTTCGGCCACTCCGGCGAACACATGCTGAACAAGATCCTGAAAAACGGCTTCCGCCACGAAAAACAGAGTCTCAGGGTCGTTGACCTGCTCGCCAAAAACGGTCAGGGGCTCAACCTGACTCACGAGGTCCGCAACGGGATAGTCTGTCACTCGAAGGGCAAAGGCCCGCTCGTCACGAGAAACGGCATCCCGGAGACTCTCGAAGGCCAGATCATCCGTTTTTCCGACATCATCGCATACCTCAACCACGATATCGATGACGCCGTCCGCGGCGGTTTTCTGGATCCTTCGGATGTACCCTTCCGCGACATTCTCGGCGAAAGGAACTCGCAGCGCATCAACGCAATGACCACGGATCTTATCGAAAACAGCTTCGAGGCACTTGAGGCGGGCGACAGGATCATCCGCTTTTCCGACAAAATGGTAAATATCATCAACAGCTTGAGAGATTTCATGTTCTCAAACATCTACGAACACAGAGTTATAAAAAAGGAGTTTGAAAAGGCGGAACGCATCGTCGAACAGCTCTTCTACTACATCATGGAAAACTACGACCGTTTCGTAGAACGATCGATGGTTTTGGAGATCGACAGGGAAAAAGAGATAAATGTCGCCGATTTTGTTGCCTCTTTGACAGATTCCTACACAATCCACCTGTACAAGACATTTTTTGTACCTGAGACGCTCAAATATCCTGATTTTTAGTTTTTTGAGGAAGCAAATGAAAAAATACATATTCTTTTTCCTGATTTTCCTTGTCTCCTGTTCGTACACGACGGCCGTGGCATCAGCCGAGCCGGAGTGGGGAGATGTCGAAAAGCGGGTTTCCGAGCTTGACGCGGCGGGCGACACCGCAGGGATCGTTGAATACACAGACAGCCTTTCAGATTTCCAGTGGGCGAAATGGCAGCTCAACCACCTTGCCTTCTGGAAGGGCCGCGCACTTTTCAAAATGGGTAAATACAAGGAATCACTTGCCGTTTTTGAATCGATAAAGGAGACGGCGCCATTCACGGTAGAGATCCGCCTCATGGCAGGCGAGGCCGCTTTCAACGAAAAGCAGTACAACGACGCACTCAAGTGGATCCTTCACGTCTACACGGCGCTCGAGCCCGCAGACAAGCTCAAGGCGTCAAAGACCGTCTTCCTCTCTTACCTTTATTCAAAGCGGATCGACAAAGCCGCATTCTGGTATTCGAAGCTTGACGAGCTCAAACAGGTAAATATAAAGGATGCGCTCGAAAAGTGGCTCAAGCTCTCTCCGTCGAACGAAAAAGACTTCAACAACGCTCTAAACAATCTGGGAGAGGTCAGCAAAGAGCTGCTGGGCTCAGGTCAGGAGGCGGAGCCGGAGGAAGAAAAGGCTGACGAGCAGTCCGCCCCAGCTCCGGAGCCGGAGGAAAACTCCGGAACGACAGCAGATGAGACGGTCGGAGAGGCATCCGCCGAGGCTGCCGCGCTGACATTCGATCCCGGCTACAAACCGGATTGGAACAACCTCTGCGTTTTGCTCTCGATGGAGGAAAAGTGGAGCAAATTCAACGAAGTTATCACCAGCTTTATCGGCTGGTACTTCAAGGATTACCGGAAAATGAAGCTGAATGTCGTACCGGTCTCCTACTCCGAACGCTCCGAGATCGACGCCGCTCTGAAGCAGGCGAAAGACAAAAAATGCTTCGCGGCGATGGGCCCATTCTTCGCACCCGATTTTGCCGAAGAGATCGTCAGTAAATCGGCGGAATACTCCGTTCCGGTCATCGCCTACATGCCTACGGTAGACGTATCGAACACGCCTCTGCTCTTCAACGTCATGCCTTCGCGTGAGCTCGAAGCAGAAAATCTGCTGAAATACGCCGTCGGCGAACGTGAAAAAAAGAACTTCGCGATAGCCTACATCAACGACTTCAACGGACGAAAACTGAGAGACCTCTACTGGCGCGAAGTTGAGAGAAACGGAGGCCAGGTCACTGATTTGATTGACATTTCGCCGTCGGACAACGCATTCTTCGACGATGTGGAGGAGGTCGTCGGCAAACAGGACAACTACGCGGAGATTATAAGAGCTTTCAAATACCGCAACAAAGAAAAGTATACCAGCGACGCAATGATGAAGCGCGCTCTCGACCGCTTCGAGAAAACGATTCCGGGCAAATGCGACTTTGATACGCTCATCGTATTGACCCCGCCCGCCCAGACAGCGATGCTTCTTCCGTCGTTTCCGTATGTCAACGTCGAGTTCGCCTATTTCCAGAAGTATCTGAACCGCGCCGTAGCGCAGAAGAGGCAGGATCTCAGGAAAGACGGGCATACCTGGGAGATACAGCAGATCCTGGTCCTGAGCCTTTCGGAGATCGCGAGCAACAAAAAGAGCATCGAACAGCTCGACAAACTGGTTGACGGGATGGTCGTCTACGCGCCCCTCAACGATGCCGGCGAAAACAACCCCAAGCTGCGCGAGCTCAACGCGAAGTTCTTCGAGGCGAACAAACGCCAGCCCTACTTTATCGAGCAGCTCGTGGCCGAAACCGCGGATCTCCTCTTCACGGCATTTAACAAATCAGCAAAAAACGATATCGGCGAATTCGTCGAAACGATCAAATCGACGGAATACAGCTCGCTTCTTTCGGCAATGCCCGTAAAATTCGACGACAAGAACCGCCTGGGCGGCCGCAGCGCGATAATGATCGGCAGGAAAAAAGAGCCCTTTATGACTCCGGCTCAGATCGAAGAAGAGCTAAAACGGAAAGAGGAGGAAAGGAGGGAAAAGGAAAAATCAGGTCAGAATCCTCAGCAGAATCAGCAGGGAAACGGTGATGAAGCAGCTCAAGATTGACATTCTGACACTCTTTCCGGAATTTTTCGAGTCGCCGTTTTCCGTCAGCATGGTTAAACGTGCGATCGATAAAAAGATCATCGATGTCGAGCTTCACCAGATCCGGGATTTCGGTCTCGGGACACGCAGACAGGTCGATGATTCGCCGTACGGCGGCGGAGCCGGGCTCGTGATGAAGCCGGAAGTCATAGTTCCAGCATGGGAGGCGATCCCGAAGACAGAAAAGACCGTCACCTTCCTGATGTCTCCGAGGGGAAGAGTTTTTAACCAGGGTACCGCCGAAGACCTTGCAGAGAGCTGCGAACACATGATAATCGTCTGCGGCCACTACGAAGGCATAGATCAGCGCTTCATCGAGATTTCCGGAGCTGTCGAGCTCTCCGTCGGAGACTATGTTCTGACCGGCGGCGAAACGGCCGCGATCTCGGTCATCGATGCCGTGACCAGGCTGCTTCCAGGCGTCCTTGGCAACGAGGAATCCTTTCAAAACGAATCATTCTCGCTTCCGCTCCTGGAGCATGACCAGTACACCATGCCGAGAGAGTACCGCGGGCTTAAGATCCCGAAAGTCCTTACCGGCGGAGACCACGCAAAAATCGAGGCGTGGCGTATCAGGAACTCACTCGCAAAGACCGCAAAAACCAGGCCCGAGCTCATCTCGAAGCTTCCGCCTGAATTTTGGGAGAACCTGAAATGAAAAACCTTTTTGTCGGGCTCATCCACAACCCGGTCCTGCGCAACGGCAACGTCATAACCTCGTCGATCACAAACATGGACCTTCACGATATTGCAAGAGTTACCGCCACTTACGGTCTCGGAGGGTACTTCGTCATCCATCCGGATCCGCAGATGCGCGCCATCGCAGAATCGCTGAAAAGCCACTGGACAGAAGGAAGCGGCAGGGATTACAACCCCGACCGGTTCCGCGCACTTCAGTGCATGCAGATCGTTCCGTCGCTTGACGAAGCCAAAGCGGAAATCGAAAGACTGACCGGGCAAAAACCGGCAGTCGCGGGGACAACTGCAAGAAAAAAAGAAAAAACCGTATCGATTCAGGAGCTAAAAAAACTCGCTGTCAAACCGGTCCTGATACTCTTCGGAACAGCCGGCGGCATGTCAGATAACCTTCTGGATTCACTGGATTTTCTGCTTGAGCCGATAGACATAAGAACAGGCTACAACCACCTCAGTGTCCGCAGTGCCGTTTCAATTTTTATTGACAGGATAGCCGGTCGTGACTAATATACCCGCGCTTTATTTTTTAAGGAGTTAAAAATGGCAAACGAAATTATTCAGAAACTTGAAAATCAGCAGAGAAGAATTGACCACTACTACGTAAAACCCGGTGATAAAATCGAGGTCCATACCCGTATAATCGAAGGCGAAAAGGTTCGTATCCAGGTCTTCAGAGGTGATGTCATCGCCATTAAAAACGGCAGAGACAACAACCGCACCACGATCACCGTCAGAAAATTCTCGGGCGGCTTCGGCGTAGAGAAGATCATCCCGCTCCATTCTCCGATGCTTGAAAAGATAGTCCTTGTAAACAGAGGTCTTGTAAGAAGAGGCAAACTTTATTATCAGAGGCTTCGTAAGGGTAACGCTGCCAGAATCAAACCGAAAAATATCTGGTAGTGCTTCCTCTCTTATCGCTTCTTTTCTTTGTAATTTCAGAGAATTATTCACCGGATTGTCAAAGGCTCGGCTTCGAGGATCAAGAGTTGTATGAAGCTGTATCGCTGCATCCCGGAGATGCCCCGACAGCACGCGACTACCTGAAAAAATACGGCAGATGCATCTCGGACGAAGGCGTTTCTCTAATTTTAGCTAGAAATATCCCGATCATTGAGGAGCTTGACTGCTCCGAAAAGAACAGCATATCGCGGGGAGAGCTCTTTTTCCGCAGGAAACAGCTCTGCGTCAGGGACGTTCACTTTTTTCCGTCGAGAAAGTTCTTCGCGGTCCGCAGGGTCTTTAAAAAAATAGATACCGCTGAAGGCTGGCAAAGCGTCTCCGCTGCAGATTCGACCCTGTTTTTCGACAGCAGCTCGAAATTTGAGGAGAATCAGGATGAAAACGGCGAGGTCCTTACAAAGTCTGAAAACAGCCTTTACCGGAACCGCCTCGGCAAACCGATGCACCCGCTATTTGTCTTCCAAAACGGCGGATGGCGGCCTGCACTTCCGCTCAGAGAGTCTTTCGGGCTGAAAAACGACGGCAGAAAGAATTTCGAGATAGAGATCGTCACAGAGGCGACCCTCCCCTACGATTCATCCGAACTGCCAAGATCCATCGGATTAAAAGCCGAAAAATTTCAAGTGCTTCCTCCGACGCCCGGCACATACAGGATCGTCGGTGAAAAGCTCAAGGGCGTACAGATCCCGCAGTTCGAGGCAAAAGACGCTCCTCACGGGAGCTATCACGGGATATACCGCATTTCTCTCCCCGACAACTCACAGAACCCCTCCAAAAGCATCAGCATAAAAAACAGCTCCTTTTCTATAGAAATTAAGCACGAAAATGGTAGACTCGAAACAGAGATCGTCGTCTTCGTCAGAACGCTGACAAAAGATGAGATTTCGGTGATACAGTCGGTCATAACGAAAGAGATCCCGGCTTTTTTTGTTAATAAATCACTCTAAAAGCTCTTAAGGAGGCGGAGAGATGGCAGATTTTTTTGCCGGCGTCGACCTTGGCGGAACGAAGATTTTAACAGTCGTAGTCGATAAAAACCGGAAGCTGTTAGGCAGGACAAAGATCCCGACAGAGGCCGGAAGCGGTGCAGAGAGGGTTTTTTCCAACATTTTTGAATCGGTTCGCAGCTCCTGCAAAGAGGCAGGCATCACTCCTGACGAACTCTGCGGGATCGGGATCGGAGTTCCGGGGCCTGTAGATCCGGAAAGCGGGCTGGTCTATGACTGCCCCAACCTCCAGGGATGGAAGGATATCGAGGTCAAACAGATCCTCTCGAACGAATTCAAGGTTCCGGTCGCCGTAGAGAACGACGCAAGAGTCGCCGGTCTTGCCGAAGCAAGGATCGGCGCCGCAAAGGGTTGCAGCCACGTTTTTTACATCACTGTAAGCACGGGGATCGGAGCGGCGATAATCGTTGACGGAAAAATTTATCACGGCTTCGGCGGAGGCGCCGGTGAATTCGGAAGGATGCGCCTTCTCAACCGCGAAATCATGGAAAAAAGCTTCTCTGGACCTTCGATCGAAAGGCTTTTCGGGATACCTACGACCGCTCTTTCAACACTTTTGGAGAAGGGTGATCCGGGAGCAGAAAGGGCTCTGGACTTCCTTGCAAACGGTCTCGGGATCTTCCTTGCAAACGTAACGACGCTCCTCAATCCGGAGATAATCGTTATCGGAGGCGGCGTCTCTTCTCTCGGTGAAACGCTGCTCGCACCTGTTCGCAGGATAGTTTCGGAATATGCCTTTTCGATCAGCGCAAGACAGGTAAAAATCGTCCGCGCAGGTCTTGGGACAGAATCCGGAGCATTTGGTGCCGTCGAGTTGCTTTTTGACTGACAACTGAAAAATTTCAGGAGGCTGGCATGTATCGATTTATCAGTTTCATCGGTATCGGGATTTTTATTCTGATCGCCTGGCTAGTAAGCGAAAACAGAAAAAAGGTAAACTTCCGGATAGTACTGAACGGGCTTATGATGCAGTTTCTTTTTGCCCTTCTGATCCTTAAAACAGGGCCCGGCAAATGGGTTTTTGAGTTTATCGGTGCGGGATTCAACAAAATCGTCTCCTTCGCCGATGCCGGAGCCCAGTTCGTCTTCGGCGGCCTGCTTGAAAAATACTCCTTCGCCCTTTCGGTCCTGCCGACTATAATCTTCTTTTCATCGCTTCTTTCGGTGCTTTATTACTTCGGGATCGTACAGTTTTTCGTAAGGATCTTCGCGATCCTGCTCGTCAAGATACTGAAGACCAGCGGTGCGGAAAGTCTCTCGGCGGCTACGAACATCTTTGTAGGTCAGACGGAATCGCCGCTTGTCGTCAAGCCGTACATCGAAAAAATGACAAGAAGCGAACTCATGTGCATCATGACCGGAGGCCTTGCAACGATCGCGGGCGGAGTACTTGCGGCATACATCAAAATGGGAGTTGACAGCGTCCATCTCATCGCTGCAAGCGTTATGAGCGCCCCTGCAGCGATCGTCTTCGCCAAAATCATCGTTCCAGAGACTGAAACTCCGCTAACAACGACTGCCGCGGGGATCAAAGTCGAAATCATGGACAAAAACCCGATAGACGCTGCAGCACGCGGTGCCAGCGAGGGGATGCAGCTTGCGATCAACGTTGCCGCGATGCTATTCGCCTTTATCGCGCTGATCGCGATGTTCAACTATTTCTTCAACATCATCGGAACCTCGCTTGAGGGGATTTTCGGGTTCATCTTCAGGCCGATCGCCTTCATGATGGGCGTTCCGTGGGAGGAGAGTGCCAGCGTCGGGACGCTGCTTGGTCAGAAAACCGTTCTGAACGAGTTTATCGCCTATACCGAGCTGACGAAGATAAATCAGAATGCCGCCACGGCACTTTCGCCGAGGAGCACGATCATCGCGACGTACGCGCTCTGCGGCTTTTCGAATTTCGGTTCTCTGGCTATCCTTATCGGCGGGATAAGCGCGATGGCTCCAAGCAGGCGCAAGGATCTGGCTTCACTCAGCATCAGAGCCCTTATCGCAGGCTCTCTCGCCTGCCTTATGACCGCCAACATAGCAGGAATGCTCGTCTAGTTCCGTCCCGGCTGAACAGCCTTCCCCGGCTTTCCGCAACATTCTTCACAGGTTCTGACAGTTACTCCGATGTAAGTTCAAGATAAAAAAAATGGCTCCTCGTGACGGACTTGAACCGCCGACCTAGTGGTTAACAGCCACCCGCTCTACCGACTGAGCTAACGAGGAACCTAAAAGAAAAAAAGTAACTCTCAATGAACCAAGCGCATGGAATATAGGTAAAAAACAGCGATAGTCAAATATTTTTCAAAATTTTTTCAGCAACCAGGGAATGTACTGAATTTATTGAACATTTTCAGCGCTACTAATACACAGAAGAGGCGCGTCAGCTGACAAAAAAGAGACTTTAAGCGCACTGGGGCAGGAAAAAATCTATGGAAGAAGTTTGTGGAGAGGATTAAATCGAACTGATTAGACTATTCACAGGGTTTAAGGGCGATAGCAGCACCGGTATCGCCGGCCGTCTCGACAAACGACTTGTACTTTTCTGCATCCCAGATCGGAACAAGAACTGCATCGGAGTTATCGAAGTAGCACTTCGGATAGCTCTTCGGGTTGATCGAAATCGCCTCTGCATTACCGGAGGAGATCGTCATCGTCTCATCGGAAACGATCGCGTTGCCCGGATAGAGTGTGTTTGTCTCGGGTGAAGGAAGAGTCGAATCCCACTTTACAACGGCAAGGATCTTCCACTCGTTATATTTGATCGTGAATTTCTTCGATGTCTCAGCATACTTGTCATCGTCAAAGCGCTGATTTGCTCTCGGAGCCTCGTCTCCGTCAAGCAGAATATCAACTTTCGCATCGACTTCGTAAGCTTTGTCGTCGCCGACATAGTTTTCATCGCAGCGGTCAACGCCGTCGCTGAACTTTGAGGTACAGCCGACATAACCGACTACTACAAGATACTGGTCGTCGATCGGGTTTACATCCGGAATACCGTTATTGTCGGAATCGGTGATAGGACCAAGACCGATAGTCTCAGGAGTTTCGTAGTTGTTTCCGCCCCAGATGTTATCGATATCGAGTGAAGCGTGCCACTGGATCGTTGCATCCTGCGTGATCTCGGAAGTAACGATGCCCTGATCCGCGAAGGAGCAGTCGTCGTGACGCCAGTACTTCTCGCATTCCGGTCTGGAAGCGATATCGCCTATCGGGCACTCTGCGCTTGCATCGCTGTTCCTCTGGCTTGTTCCGAGAAGACCTTCCTTCTCTATCAGTCCAAGGTTAGCCGCCTCGAGGCTGTTTCTCTTGATCATGTGGATATCAAGGTCGATAGCTACACCCTCTTTTGTATCGGACTCAGCCTTCGATCTGAAACCCTGTTTCCAGGTAAGCTGGGCAACGACACGAGCCTGCGGGATGATCTTCGGGATGACGGTGATGTCAGCCGTGTCGCTGACAAGGTCCGTCTCCTTATCGACCGTTTCAGCCTGAATGTTGACCTTGTAGTATTTCGTACGGTTGCGCTCGCAGTATTTCTGGCGGCAGCCGAGGTAGTCTGAAACCTTCATGAAGCAGTATTTGTCCGTTTCTTCGTTGCAGGTCGGCTCTTCACCGCACTCGCTGGTGCATTTCGCAGCATCATAAGTTTCATTCGGAGTGTCGTATCTTCTGGGCGTGATCATAACGCCTGTGAACGACGCTCTCTTCGGGTTGTCCTTGTTGCCGTCATCGGGAAGCCACTGACCGGCCGAAGCGCTCGTCGCATCGGTAAGAACAAGCTGAGACTGCGGCATAAGGGGAGTCGGAGACTCTTTCATTTCCCATTTGTATCTGATGTAGTATCTGCTCTGCCAGTCTGCAAGGCAGTATGTCGGAGCGTTCGGATCCGATACGCATGTATCCTTGAGGTTCATCTGAACAGCGTCGTAAATGTTCCTGTAGGACATCGGCTTTGCGATCGGATACTCGAAACTGACGTGGATTATCGGTTTTGGCGGTTTCGCAGGCTGTCTCGTGATCTGGATCCTGTAGCTTGTCGAATTGTCGCCGCATGTATCGGATTTATCTTTTGTCGGATCGTTCGTGCAGATTTCGATCGAGAAGTCGCCGCTGGTCCTGTACTCTTCGGAGATACCCTCGTTTTTGAGCTTCGTTGCAGCAGCCTTGTCGTAGTTGATCTTGATCTTGAACTGCGAATTGTATTTTGCACCGTCAAATCCGCTCTTGCACTTCCTTTCCTCGGAGGCGAGATCAAGCGGGCAGAGGGATGCGATCTTGGAACCCTCTTCTGCAGCCATATTGTCGAAGGTCAGAAGCTTTTCGGTCCAGCCTTCAGCTGCGATACCTTCCTGAGAAACCTTCTGGATTTGGATTTTGAAAAGATTTTTGTATGTTTCGTTATCAAGCGATTCGATCAGATTGCCGTTCGGGTCGATCATGTTGATCTTTCTGATCTTGAGCTCGCCAGTAACACCGCGGTTGTAAATATCGAACTCTTCGGTAACAACATCCGGAACTGCCGCCGCCTTGACAACGATCACACCCTCTTCGGTGTCGCCGGAATCAGCATCAGTGTCAGCTTCGGTGTCGCCGGTGTCGGCTGCGGTATCGCCTGTGTCGGCTGCAGTGTCGCCTGTGTCTGCCGGTTCCGGAGCCGTCGTGTCGCCGCTGTCACCGCCGGCGGATTCCTCCTCCCACGGATAAAAGGCGAATACTTTCTTTGCAGGGTTAGATGCTATCTCAGGCTTTCCCTCGATATCATAGCTGTTGCATGATACGAGCATTGCGAATGCCAGAAAGAGCAACATCAGCACCAATGTTCTTTTCATCTGTTACATCCTCCAAATAAAAAACGAATCCATAAAAACGGTAAATTTTAGAGACTCTCCTTCTAAAGTCAAAATAAAGGATAGAAAAACTCACTTATTCAAACAAAAAACTCACTTGGACTGAACCTTTTTCCCGAGAATTTTGCAGCCTCTCGCCTCCAAACCGGCAACATTGTCGAAAGAAAAGATGGAGTTCATCTCGACGTCGACAATTTTGAGCTTAGGATGGTCGGCGATCGGAGCGAGGTCGCGGAGCTGGTTGTCCTGCATGTAGAGCTCCTCAAGAGCCGCAAGCTTGCCGAGGACCAGGATCACGTCGATGCGGTTGATGTTAAGCTTCAGGACCTTCAGCTTCTGCAGAGGCTGCAGCGGATAGATCTCGATGACCGCATTGTCGTTAAGCGACAGATATTCAAGCGAAGTCAGATCCGCAAGCTGGGTGATATCGCTGATCCTGTTGCTGTTGAGCTCGAGCCGTTTCAGGTTCTTGAGCCTGGAAAAATCGGCCATTCCCTGGATGCCGTTCCTGCTGACATCGAGGAATTCGAGTTTCGTCATATCCTTCACCGGACGCATGTCGCCGATGTAGTTTTTGTCGAGGCAGAGATAGGTCAGATTCGTCAGATGCTCAAGCGGATACATCGAACGGATCTCGTTTTCGCCGAGGTCGAGATACTCGAGCGAAGTGAGCCCCGAAAGCGGAGAAATATCCTCGATCTTGTTCTTTTTGAGGTCCAGCTTTTTGAGGTTCACGAGCTTTTCCGCTCCGGCGATATTATGGATCAGAGTCTCGCCGAACGGGTTCTCCTTGAGAGACTCTTCCGTGTTCGCGCAGTTGAGCTCGGTGATCTCCTCGAGTTTTTTGTCGGTCTTCTTTATGCACTCGATGAAATTTTTGTCGGAAAAACCGTCAAAGTTGACCTTCGAGCCGCACGAAACCGAAAAAGCAAGTGCAAAAACAAGCGAAATTATCGATATTTTCTTCATGCGCGACTCCGGTTACTTTTTCTTGCCGACATATGAGAAGGCAAGGTTGCTCTTTTTGACGATGATCCTTCCGTTGATCTCCTTGCCGAAAAAGCCCTTCTCCATAACTGCGCTGATGATATTCTTCTTCTGGTTCGCCCCGACGACCATATCGGAGATCTCGACCGCCTTCTGCGAGGTGGTGTTCTGATCCTTCTGGACGCTGAAGCTCCTGCATGTCGAAATCGTCGCACCGCTCGCGCCGGCATCCATCGCAGCCTGAAGCATAGCCTCGGCCTGGGTGTCATCGCATATCAGCATGATGTTCTCCAGGTTCTCGAAGTAGCGTCTTTCAGGCAAGTCTGCGGAAATATAGCTTTTTTTACGCCATTCCGTGCTGTTTTTGAGTTCGTCGATCGCCGCGACGATCTGGCCGATGCTGGCAGCAGACTTTACCGTGAGGGTGCTCTTGCGGTCCATCAGGGCGCGTTTGACCGGATAGGTGAAAATGAAGCCCATGCCCGGTCTGTCGAGCTGACCACCGTCGATCAGGAGATTCATCAGGCCGTTGCCGTTA
>Ga0265301_10002655_pt1 | contig 20278 bp, 16 predicted proteins | sample AusTroGonzalo_MG_2_FD_193488 | JGI IMG/M metagenome (GOLD analysis project Ga0265301, IMG submission 193488) | Bovine rumen microbial communities from tropical cattle in Woodstock, Queensland, Australia - Gonzalo_04 | ecosystem: Host-associated > Mammals > Digestive system > Stomach > Rumen ... | reverse complement strand
AGTGGTCGAACCGGTCGGAGTCGGAACGCGTTGTGCGCTACCAATCAGCTTACCGTTCAGCTCAGGGATTACAAGACCGATAGCCTTGGCAGCGCCGGTGCTGTTCGGAACGATGTTCTGTGCACCTGCACGGCTACGACGGAGGTCACCCTTACGTTGCGGACCGTCGAGAATCATCTGGTCGCCCGTGTAAGCGTGGATTGTGCTCATGATACCGCTCTGGATCGGAGCGTATTTGTGAAGAGCAGCTGCCATCGGAGCGAGACAGTTGGTCGTACAAGAAGCTGCGGAGATAACCTTGTCGGCCGGAGTCAGAGTCTTGTGGTTTACATTATAAACGATGGTCGGAAGGTCGTTGCCTGCCGGAGCAGAGATAACCACTTTCTTGGCACCTGCCTGGATATGAGCCTCTGCTTTAGCCTTGCTGGTATAGAAACCGGTGCACTCGAGAACTACGTCGATACCGAGTTTGCCCCAAGGCAGCTCAGCTGCGTTCGGCATAGCGTAGATAGTGATCTCCTTGCCGTCCACGATGATCGAACCCGGAACGAGAACAGTCTTGCCATCCTCAGCGAGTTGAGCGTCTTTGTAAGCTACAGTGTGCTTGCCCTCACCGAACTTGCCTGCGAAACCACCCTGAGCGGTGTCGTACTTCAGAAGGTGAGCCAACATCTTCGGGCTGGTCAAGTCGTTGATTGCAACTACCTCATAACCCTCAGCTTCAAACATCTGACGGAAAGCCAGACGACCAATACGGCCAAAGCCGTTAATAGCTACTTTTGTCATAGTAATAATTGTTTTTAATTGTTTATTTAGTTTGAATTGGTTTTTTCTTTGCCATTTTGCGGATGCAAAATTACTATTTTTTTTTCATATACGAAAATAATTCGTATAAAAAAATCTATTTTGCTATCTTTTTTTGTCAAAAAGGGCTACTTTCCGCCTTTCGCCTTTCACTTTTCACCTTTCATTTTCTCCCAAAGTCCGCCGGAATTTCTCCCCAGGCCTTGGTGTCCCATTTGTAGATGGGGGTTGTCCAGGTGTTATCGTGCAGCCACATCTCCGCTTTGCGAACCATGTGAAAGAGGTCCTGGTTCGAGGCATTCCATTCGATTTTGGTATCCGCATGTTTCTTGCGCAGCCAAGCCAGCGCGGTACGGCTGTCCGAATAGAGCGCCCACGGCAGGTTGTTCTGTTTCAGATAGGCCAGTCCGAGGACAATAGCCAGAAACTCTCCGATATTGTTGGTTCCGGACACAAACGGTCCCCGGTGGAACACCTCTGTGCCGGTGTCTGCTATCACGCCTCGAAACTCCATCACACCCGGATTGCCGCTGCAGGCTGCGTCCACCGCCAAAGCCGGCAAAACAGGCTGAGAACTGAGAGCTGACGCAGGTCTGCCCTGACTCTCCGTCCTGGGTTTGCGGAGGATATAGTTCTCCGGCGCATCCGCAAAAGCTTTCTCGGCTTCTGCCTGGGTGGCAAAACCTTTATAGACAGCACCCTGCTGCCCTTTCACCTGTTCTTCGCAGGTCTCCCAGGAATCGTATATTCCGGGCTGCTTGCCCCGCCAAACGACATAATATGCGGCTTTCTTTTTTGCCAAGAGTATTGATTTTGTAGTCCCTTTGGGAATCGAACCCAAATCTGAGCTTTAGGAGAGCCCTGTTCTATCCATTGAACTAAGAGACCAAATAATTTACGATTTACATATTTACGATTTATTGACGATTTACGAGGAAGACAATTGCACAATTAATTCAATCGAAAATCAATCGTCCATTCGTCAATCTTAGCACCGTGAGGGGAATTCCCCGTACTCCTCAAAGGTGTAGTTAAGGAAATCGTTCATCGGCTTGGCTGCTTTTGCTATTTCCACGATTTCATCGAGAAAATCCGGTGCACTGACTTGCTTGTCTGTCAGCGGTGTGCTGAAGGTGTAGGCCCTGTGTTTGAGCCATTCGGCATGTTTGAAATCCGGATCAAATCCTGCCGGCACTTTCTTGAGGCCTCCCCACATGGTGTCGAAATCCTGCTCGAAATAACGTTTCCATGAAGGAGCCGCCATAATGGCTTCCACCTCCTCATAGTTGGCTTCTATCTCTTTGCGCAACGCCGTCAGCAATTCTTTTCCCGGATCCCAGATACCCCCAGCGAACATACACTGTCCCGGTTGGAAGTGTACGTAGTATCCGCCTCGCATGGAGTGTTTCCCCCATGTCCTCGGTTGACCTGGAACGCCGGCAGCAGGGAAGACGCCGAACCACTCTTTGTATGGCCGTTTGTCGTGTGAGAAACGGACATCGCGATAGATGCGCCAGATGCAGTCCTTGGGTTGCAAGGCAACTAATGCAGGATCAAGTTCGGAAAGGCGTTTGATGTATTCCGTGGAGAATTCCACAAAAGAAGCGTAGCACTGTTGGTACCACTCTTTATGTTCTGCGAACCACTCGCGGTTATTGTTCGCTGACAACTCCGTCAGGAAATCCAGAATTACTTTCATCTAATTTATGCATGTCGCATAGCGACCGTTTTTAACTTTTCAACAACTCAACGCAACGCCGCAAACCGTCCATCCAATGCGGGATGGTCACATTATACGTTTTTTTGAATTTGGACTTGTCGAGCACACTGTAATGCGGCCGCGGAGTCTTGTATTGGTATTCTTCCGATAAAATGGGAGATACATGACATTTTGTGATGCCTGCCAACTCATGAATCGCCAGAGTGAAGTCATACCAGCTGCATACCCCTTCGTTCGTGAAATGATAGATGCCGGCATGCCATACAGGAGTCTCAATAACGGTGAAGACGGCCTGTGCCAGGTCTGCGGCATACGTAGGTGTGCCAATCTGGTCGAAGACAACGCCGAGTTTCTCTTTCTCTTGTCCCAGACGGATCATGGTCTTTACGAAGTTGTTGCCGAAAGATGAGTACAGCCATGCGGTACGAAGAATAACTGCTTCGGGGCATACTGCCAGAAGGCGTTTCTCCCCTTCGTATTTCGTTCTGCCATACGCGGTACGGGGTGCAACAGGGTCTGTCTCCCGACACGGCACGTGTTCGTCTCCGGAGAAGACATAATCCGTAGAGACATGGATCACTTTGACACCCTGACTGCCTAAGACAGTGAGCGCGTCGGCATTGATCTTCATGGCGGTAGCTTCGTCTTCTTCGGCTTTGTCAACGTTCGTATATGCGGCGCAGTTAACGATGAGGTCAATGGTTTTCGCCTCCACGAACGCGCTCACCGCTTTGCGGTCGGTGATATCCAGCTCCTCTACATCCGTAAAGAAATAGGTGTGTTTCGGGTGCGAAGCGCTCAGCACGCGCATCTCATTGCCCAACTGGCCGTTACTACCGGTAATTAAGATATGCATCTTGTGATTTACAATTTACAAATTTACGATTCTAAGATTATTCTTAGCCCCGTACGGGACACGATTGATTGACGATTTAGTTTTATTGACGATTTACTGCGGACAATCAGAACAATTTATTCAATTGGACAATAAAAATAGTACCTCGTCAATCGTTCAATCGTCAATTAAAACGGATTGTCAAAATCCCGTAACAGGGGGTGTTTGGTGTCTTTGGCGCTGATGATGCGCAACTCTTCCGGCACCTGCCATTCAATGGCCAAGTCGGGATCGCTGAGCAGAATGCCTCCGTCCGCCTCGGGATGATAGAAACAGTCGCATTTATAGGTAAAGATAGCCTGATTGCTCAGTACCGAGAAACCATGGGCAAATCCTTTCGGAATAAAAAACTGCCGTTTGTTCTCTTCGCTCAGTTCGACACTGAACCATTGTCCGAAAGTAGGACTGTCCTTGCGCAGGTCCACCGCTACGTCCAGTACACGACCGACCGTGCAACACACTAATTTGGCTTGCGTGTAAGGCGGACGCTGGAAATGCAGACCGCGTACCACGCCGTAGGAAGAACAGGACTGGTTGTCCTGCACAAACTGAGCATCTATCCCCGCCTCGCGGTAGCGCTGTTCGTTGTAAGTCTCTACGAAATATCCGCGGGCGTCCTTGAATACTTGCGGCTCGATAACCAAAAGTCCCTCAATCGGTGTTTTGATAATATTCATATGTATTTTTCAAAAAGCGTGCAAAGTTACAACATTTTTTTGAGATATGCAAATTTATTTGCAATTTTTTATCTCATCGTAGGTGAAGCCTCGTTGCAGCAGGAAACGGAGCAGCTTGTCTGCGTCGGCCTGGGTTTTGGCATTGGTCTTGGCAGAGGAAGCAGGGCGGTACTGCTCCATGAGATGCCGGAGGTTGTCGAAATACTTGGATTCATCTATAGAATCCATAGCTTCCCGGATGGCGTCAGAGGGCAATTGAAGGGCTTGGAGACCTGCTTGGATTTTGAGGCGTCCCCATGCTTGATATTCCACTTTGTCGTGGACATATGCGCGGCAGAAACGCGTATCGTTCAGGAAATCGTTTTCGTAGAGATTTTGCTCGATGAAATCGAATAAACCGGCATCCACATGCCATTCATACAGTTTGCGGCGTACATCGGCGGCGCAGTGTTCGCACCGGGCGCAATAGGCTTGTGCTTTATCGAGTGCTTCGAGCTTGGATAATTCGCGGTTTTCCATAGATGTCTTGATGGATTTGGATGTCGGTATAGCCTGATTCCGTCAACATGCCGGACAGTTCGGACGGATAGGCTTCGTTAATTTCAAAGAAAAGCATTCTGCCGAGATGGAGGGATGCGATGCGGCGGTAGAAACGCAGCGGATCGTCGTCGGGAACAAAAAGCGCCGTAGCCGGTTCGTAGTCTAATACATTCGGCCGCATGCTTGATTTCTCCTTCTCGCAGATGTACGGCGGGTTACTAACAACTATGTCGTATTGGAGATTGGAGATTTGAAATTTGAGATTTTTTTCGATGGAATCGAAGATATCTGCTACATAGAAGTCCGCTTCCAGTTTGTTCCGGATGGCATTTTCTTGGGCGACAGAGATGGCTTCGGCAGATATGTCTATGCCGGTAACCTGCCATTCGGGATGACGTTGCTTAAGCGCCAGCGCGATGCAGCCGGAGCCAGTGCCGATATCGAGCACCCTGATGGGTGCATTTGAGATTTGAGATTTGAGATTTGAGATTTTGTCTACCAATTCAGCTGTCTCGGGACGGGGAATGAGCGTGGCAGGAGTGAGTTTGAGGTCCAATCCACCCCATAAAGTATGCCCGAAAATATACTGAATCGGCTCAAAATGCAATAAACGAGCGATAATAGGCTCAAAAATTTGCATATCTGCAAAATTTTTTGTACTTTTGCACCCGAATTGAAGTTGGGTGCGTGTGAGACCGGTTGTCTCCTCGGCAATCCACCAAGCCAGAGCTTCCGCTTCATCCTTTGGATAAGCGGCTTGTAATTGCGCTGCTATGTCATGAATTATCGTAGTAATCATTTGAGCCCGAGTGTGAAATAAGAAATCACGCTGCAAAGGTAGTAAAAAAAAATGGAATACGCAAATTATATTGCACATTGTATCGAAATTGCCCGTCGCGGGGAGTATTTTGTGGCTCCGAACCCGATGGTGGGTGCAGTGCTGGTGCGTAATTCCGACGGGGCTATACTGGCTGAGGGGTGGCATGAGAGATACGGTGAAGGACACGCGGAAGTGAATTGCTTCAGGAACCTGGCACAATCCTTCCCGGAGAAAAAAGACTTGAAGGATTGCACGCTATTCGTCTCGTTGGAGCCGTGCAGTCATTACGGGAAGACACCGCCATGCGCGAAGCTGATTATTGAGAAAGGAGTCGGCCGGGTAGTTGTCGGGATGTCAGACCCGAATCCGTTGGTGGCCGGAAAAGGTGTGGCGATGTTACGTGAAGCAGGGGTTGAAGTGGTGGTCGGTGTACTGGAGAACGAATGCCGGGAATTGAACAAACGGTTTCTGTGCCTGCATGAGAAGCATCGTCCATATGTGATTCTGAAATGGGCCCAGACGGCAGACGGGTTTGTGGATAGAAAGCGGACTGTCAGCCATCAGCCATCAGCCATCAGCCATCTGAATGGTGCATTGGCGATATCGAATGCGGAGACGAAACGACTGGTGCATAAGATGCGGGCGGAGAATATGGCGATTATGGTGGGTACGAAGACGGTGCTGCTGGATAATCCGCGTTTGCTGAACACCCATTGGGAGGGACGCAACCCGATCCGTGTGACATTGGACCGGCATGGCGTTATTCCGAAGGATGCACGGATTTTTACCGATGGAGCCGAGACCATCGTGTATCGCGAGCATACAGAATGGCCGTTCGTGCTGGATGATCTGGCGGGACGGAATATCCATTCGGTATTGGTGGAAGGCGGTCCGACACTGCTGGCACATATATTACAGACGGGGCTATGGGATGAGATGCATGTGGAAGTGGCGCCGGAGTTGGCTATCGGCGATGGCGTGGCGGCACCGCAGATTCATCTGCCGGATGATTATGAAGTGGTAGACGGGCATAAGTTGTACACAATAAAAAATGTAAATCATTAAAACAGAACAGATATGCGTAAATTTTTCGTTATGACGGTCATGGCACTTGCATTCGTCGGAATGATGAATGCCGAAGGAGTGACATACATGACCCAAGATGAGTTCCGTGCGAAGATTTTTGACTACAACGCACAAACCGAATGGACTTACAATGGTACCGAGTGTGTGGTAATAGACTGCTATTATTCATGGTGCGGCCCCTGCAAGAGGCTGGCCCCGATTATGGAGGAGTTAGCGGCAGACTACAAGGGCCAGGTACGATTCTACAAGATGGATATGCAGGTGGAGTCGGATATGGCACGTGCTTTTGGAATCAGCAGTTGTCCGACCGTCATCCTGATTCCGAATGACAAGAGCAGCAAACCCTATGCGGTGAAAGGTCTTCGTCCGAAAGAGGAATGGGTGGAGTATATCAATAAAGCGTTGTTGGGAAAGTAAAGAGAGATGCAAGTTGAGTTAGTCCTGTTGGTTCTGTCGCTACTCTTTTTCGTCAGCATTTTCGCCGACAAAATCGGGTATAAGTACGGTGTTCCGGCGCTGTTGCTGTTTTTGGCTGTAGGTATGCTCTTCGGCTCAAACGGCATGGCGGCGTTATTGGGGACCAAAGGAATCGAGATCGAGACGGGAACGGCGCAGGCTATCAGTACGCTGGCGATGTGTATAATCCTGTTCACCGGCGGCATGGAAACACGCTTGAGTGATATCAAGTCGGTTCTGGTTCCGGGTGTGACACTGGCTACCATGGGCGTGCTGATTACATGTGTCATTACGGGTGTACTGATTTATGTGTTCTTCGGTTGGATGAACTCAGTGGTCAGTATCTCCATATGGATGGCATTACTGATGGCGGCAACGATGTCGAGTACCGACAGCGCGAGCGTGTTCTCCATCATGCGTACCAACGGAATCGGGTTGAAGCATAACCTTCGTCCTCTGCTGGAGCTGGAGTCCGGAGCGAACGATCCGATGGCCTATGTGCTGACGACCACGCTGATCGGTGTGGTGTTGAGCCTGGAAGGCGGCGGAGGCGAAGGCAATGTGACAGCCTTGCCGATCATCCAGACCATCGTCATTCAGTTGGTGATGGGTACCGTATTGGGTTTTGTGTTCGGCCAGGGACTGGTGCAGTTGATGCGCAGAGTGAAACTGGGGAATGATGCGTTGTATCCCATCATGGTGCTGACGGCATGTATCTTTATTTTCTCCGTGACGTATTATCTGCAAGGCAACACCTATCTGGCGGTGTATGTAGGCGGTTTGATTATCGGAAACAACAAGTTCACCCGCAAGCGTCAGACACGTTCGTTCTTCAACGGTCTGACATGGCTGAGTCAGTTGGTGATGTTTTTGATGTTAGGTCTGATGGTCGAACCGACGAGTCTGTTGGATTACCGGGTGTGGGTGCCCTGTCTGATTATCAGTATTGTGATGATCGGAGTATCGCGTCCGATAGCGGTGTGGCTCTGTATGCTGCCCTTCCGTCAGTACCGTCAGCGTGACCGACTGATGTTAAGTTGGGTAGGGTTGAAAGGAGCAGTTCCGATTATTTTCGCCATCATGTGCAAATCGGAGGGAGTGCCCGATGCGGACATGGTATTCAATATCGTGTTCCTATGTACGATTGTTTCGTTGCTGGCGCAAGGTACGACGCTGACGATGGTCGCCAAGAAACTGCGGCTGGACACGCCGCCGGAAGAAGAACGGTCATTGGAGCATTTCGATATGGATCTGCCGGATGAGATTCAATCGTCCGCCCGTGAGGTGGAGGTGACGGAAGCCATGTTTGAAACGGGTAATACCTTGCGAGACCTGAAGATACCTCCGCACACGTTGATCATCATGGTGCGCAGAGGTGAGGATTTCTTCATCCCTACCGGCAGCAGTACGCTGGAGAAAGGCGACCAGTTGCTGGTGATCAGTGATCAAGATGCGGAGGCGTCCTACAAGCAGATGACGGATGAGGCGGAAGAAGAAGCCCAGTGGCGTGAGGACATGCGTCGCAAAGCGCGTCAGCGTTTGGACAAGATGACGCAGTGGATGCAGAAGAAGCGGTTGAGAGGGTAGAGTGTATGGTGTATAGAATTGATTAGAGAAATATGAGTAAAACAGTTGTTTTTTTAACCGGTGCAACGGGTACGATGGGTCATGCCGGCATGATGGAGATCCTTCGTTATCCGGACCAATATGAATTACGTATTCTGGCTCGTCCGAGCAAGAAGAACAAGGAGTTGCTGGCTCCCATAGCGGCTGACCATTCGTCTTTGTCTATCATATGGGGTGATTTGACCCGATATGAGGATGTGCTGAAGGGTGTCACGGGTGCGGATATCGTGCTGCATGTAGGCGGTATGGTGTCGCCGCAGGCGGATTACCGGCCGAAAGCCACCTTGCGCACCAATATCACTGCAGCCGAGTACGTGACCAAAGCCGTACTGGCTCAACCCGAAGACAAACAACCGAAAGTGGTCTATATCGGTTCGGTAGCCCAGATGGGTGACCGCCGCGAGCCGCTTCACTGGGGGCGTGCCGGAGATCCGGTCTGTGTATCGGCTTACGACCATTACGGTTTGACGAAAGCACTGGCGGAACGTATCATCACCGATTCGGGTATCCGGAAATGGGCGAGTCTGCGCCAGTCGGGTATCCTCTATCCGGCTATTCTCAAGAACTACGATCCGATCATGTTCCATGTTCCAATCCGCGGCGTCCTCGAGTGGGCGACGGTAGAAGACAGCGGGCGGCTGCTTGAGCGCGTCTGCAGTCCGGAAGTGCCGGCGGAGTTCTGGAATAACTACTACAATATCGGTTCCGGTGCCGAGTACCGGTTGTCGAACTATGAGTTCGAGTGCCTGCTGCTTGAGTGCATCGGTTGTCCCAAACCCGAACGGATATTCAATGCCAACTGGTTCACCACCCGTAATTTCCACGGAATGTGGTATATCGACGGTGACAAGCTGGAGAACTTCCTCCATTTCCGTGCGAACGTGCCGGTAAAGGAATATTTCGCGCAGATGGCGAAAGCGGAGTCATTGCCATGGGGCATTAAGTTCGCGTCCAAGACGCATATCGCCAAACTCTTCCCGCATTGTGTCAAACTCGCGATGCGCGCCATGGCGAATAGTAAGGAGCACGGTACCCAATGGTGGATTAAGAAGTTGAAAGATGAGAGTTTAAAGTTGAAAGTGGAAAAGCGCATTGCCGCTTATTACGGCAGTCTCGAGGCCTATCAGGCTATTCCGGACTGGAAGCATTCCGATGTCTCCCATAACAGTGAGACACCCGTTCTGCTGGACCATGGCTACGACGAGACCAAGAACGTAGATGACCTGACCGATGCCGAACTGCAGAAAGCTGCGGCTTTCCGAGGCGGTAAATATCTGGGTAATGACATGTGGCAGGATGCGGACGGCCACACTTTCAAAGCCGGCAGACGTCTCATCCTCTTGGGAGGCCACTGGTCGCCCTTCGACATGCCTTGTCCCTATGACAAAGAGACGCTGGAGAAAATGAATGGTAAACTAACCACTATCCACTATCCACTATCCACCATCCCTTGGCATTGGGATGAAGTGGCAAAGAAAAACCCGTTCTTCGCACAACTCTGGGCTCCGCTCCATGACGCGAGCGAAGATAATGTGTATGGACCTGAGATCTTTGAAGGCTGGGAGGTTTAAAGTTGATAGAAGTTGAGAGTTGAAAGTTTATAGTTGAAGTTGAAGGATGTTCTTCGATGAATTAGCATTATCAGATGAGGTTTTGGATGCATTGTGGGACATGCATTTCGATGTGTGTACTCCGGTGCAGGAACAGACGATTCCGGTGATCCTTGACCGCCACGATGTCATATCGTGCGCGCAGACAGGCACCGGAAAGACGGCGGCATATATATTGCCGCTGTTGACGAATCTGGCTTATGATGATCACGACCCGGACAAACTGAACGCCATCATCATGGCACCGACGCGCGAGTTGGCGCAACAGATAGACCAGCAGATGGAAGGCTTCGGTTTCTATGTGCCTTTCTCGTCCGTTGCCATCTACGGCGGCAAGGATAACGGCGCATGGGGAACGCAGGTGACCGGGCTGCAGAAAGGCGCGGACATCGTTATTGCGACTCCGGGGCGTTTGCTCAGTCAGATGAATATCTATGATATCGATTTCTCCGGCGTCAAATACTTCATCCTGGACGAGGCGGACCGGATGTTGGATATGGGTTTCTACGACGACATCATGACGATTGTCCGCAAGCTTCCCAAGGAGCGGCAGACAATCATGTTCTCCGCTACCATGCCGCCTAAGATCCGACAATTGGCGAAGACGATCATGCGCAATCCGAAAGAGGTACAGATAGCCGTGTCCCGTCCGCCGGAGACCATCAAGCAGATGCATCAGTTTGTGGATGAGAACAAGAAAGTGGAAGCGGTGCTTTCTGTAATTCACAATGCACAAAGCACCGGTGAGCAATTAAAGAAGGTGATTCTGTTCGCCGGCAAGAAACAGCGTGTGAAAGACCTTACGCGCACGTTACGCTCCTTACATATTGACGCGCGCGCGATGCATAGCGATCTGGAACAGAACGAACGTGACCAGGTGATGCTGGATTTTCGTAACGGTAAGGTGGGTGTATTAGTAGCCACGGACGTAGTGTCCCGCGGTATTGACGTGACGGATGTGCCGCTTGTCATCAACTACGACGTGCCGCATGATCCGGAAGATTATGTGCATCGTATCGGCCGAACGGCACGCGCAGAGAACAGCGGCGAAGCGATGACGCTCGTCTCACCGGATGACAAACATTACTGGAGTAGGATAGAAAGATTTTTAAGTCCTCAGCCCTCAGCCGTCAGAAGTCATAAATCTGATAGCCGAAAGCAGAATGCTGAAAGTTTTACAGATGACGGATCCTCCACTCGTTCGGGTAAAGGTTGTTCAGGCGGTTCCCGACATTCTTGGCGAAACCGAGGGGGACGCTCTCATAAGTCAAAAGGACGAGGCCGAGGGGCACGTCAGGCAACATAAGCGCTTCCGTACGCAGATAGCTCAAGGCCTGCTCACGGTTCAGCGGCACCAGCGGAAAGGCTTCCTTACGGAGGTCTTTCGCCATACTCAGGCTATGCTGCGGAGCTATCGCACGACCGCGTTCCTCACCCAGACCGAAGCCTGTAGAGATACAGGTCAGCTGCGTGGACAACCAGTCGATGATCTCTTTGAATTTATACGGATATGCCATTGCGAACCGGTCCGAATAACGGATAGCCCAGTCATCCGGGTGCAGCAACCAGCTCCGCATGACCGGCATGTATTCAGGATGCGATACGGCCGCTTCTTTCTTCGGCGCTTTCACCTTGATAGGCTCGACAGGTCCGTCGTGCTTGCGCATCGCGCACAGGTAGAAACCTTCTCCTTTCGCTTTATGCGGATAGAAATGATAGCCTGCGCTGCCTTCCACAATGCCCCATGCCGGATCATAGTCGATGGGCAGTACATCCGCCCCCAAGGTCTCGGCTAACCACTCTACGTTCTTCTCATTCTCCTCCTCGTTGAACGTGCAGGTCGAGTACAGCAGGATGCCGCCCGGCTTCAGCGCATCCCATACATCCATCAGGATGCTGCGCTGACGCTCTGCGCATTGCATGACAGCCTTCAGACTCCATTCGCTCCGCGCCTGCTCGTCCTTGCGGAACATGCCTTCGCCGGAACAGGGTGCATCCACCAGAATACAGTCAAACAGATGCTTGCACTGCTCGCCGTATTCGGCAGCCGTGTTATGCGTCACAATCGTATTGCCGTTTCCCCATTTCTGGATGTTCTCGCTGAGGATGAATACGCGCTGACGCACTACCTCATTGCTCAGCAGCAGACCGTCGCGACCTAAGAACTCACTGATCAGCGTACTCTTGCCGCCCGGCGCCGCACATAGGTCCAGCACGATAGACGAGGTGTCCACGTACTGCTCCAGAGCCTGCTGGATGAACATCGAACTGGCTTCCTGTACATAATAACAACCGGCGTGAAAGAGGGGGTCCAAGGTGAACTGCGGACGCTCGCTCAGATAGTATCCGTCCATATGCCACGGCACTTCATCCGTGTCTCCCTCGAAGGTCAGCACGTCCAATTTGCTATTCAGCCGGATAGAGGTAACAGGCTCCGTCTCCAGCGCCCGAAGAAGCAACTCCGCTTCATTGCCCATCTGCTGATGCATGCTCTCTATGAAATCTACCGGTAGCATAAAATCGGGTGCAAAGGTACGAAAAAATTTGCATATATGCAAAAAAAAGTGTAATTTTGCACACTTTTTCGTGGCTTATGGATTTTTTGGACCAACTGAATGCCTCCCAACGTGAGGCGGTGACATATACCGAAGGCGCGTCACTCATCGTCGCCGGTGCCGGCTCGGGTAAAACCCGCGTGCTGACGTACCGTATCGCCTACCTGCTGCAGCAAGGTGTGCCGGCAAGCCGTATCATGGCGCTTACCTTCACCAACAAAGCCGCCCGCGAGATGAAAGAGCGTATCACCAAACTGGTAGGAACCGATGCGCGCTATCTCGTCATGGGTACGTTTCATTCCGTCTGCACGCGTCTCATCCGCCCCTACGCTGACCTGCTCGGGTACACACGGGACTTCACTATCTATGATACGACCGATATGAAATCGGTCATCAAAGCCATCTGCAAGGAACGCGGTCTGGATGAGAAGATCTACAAACCCGGCGCCGTACAGGCCCGTATCTCCATGGCGAAAAACAGCGGTATCGGGCCGCGCGAGTACGGTATGAATACCAATCTCCTGCGCGAAGACCGCGAACAGCGGATGTATGAACTGGCATCGGTCTATGAACTGTACGAAGCGCGACTCAGAGCCGCCAATGCCATGGACTTTGACGACCTGCTCATCAATATGCTGCGGCTCATGGACATCAGCCCGGAGGTCCGGGAGAAATACCAGCAGCAGTTCCAATACATTCTGGTGGACGAGTACCAGGATACCAACTATATCCAGTTCCTGCTCGTCAAGAAACTCGCCGAACCGCAGAACAACATCTGCGTTGTCGGCGATGACGCCCAGTCCATCTACTCCTTCCGTGGAGCGGATATCCGTAACATCCTCAATTTCCAACGCGTCTATGAGCAGGCGAGACTCTTCAAACTAGAGCGTAACTACCGCTCCACGCAGACTATCGTCAATGCTGCTAACTCGCTTATTCATAAGAATGTACACCAGATAGAGAAAACCGTCTATTCGGAGAAAGAGGAAGGGCAACCGCTCTCGCTGCAACCGTACATGGATGACCGCACCGAAGCACTCGGCGTGGCGACGAAGATCCAACGGATGAAGTTCAAAGGATATGATTCTTTCGCGGTTTTGTACAGGACCAACGCGCAGTCCCGCGTCATCGAAGGCGAACTCCGTAAGCTGAACATCCCTTACCGCATCTACGGCGGCACCTCGTTCTACCAGCGAAAGGAGATCAAGGACGCTCTCGGCTACCTTCGTCTGGCTATCAACGGCCGTGATAACGAGGCGTTGCTGCGTATCGTCGGTTTTCCCGGTCGCGGCATCGGTGAGACGACCATGAAAAAGGTGTCCACCTGCGCTATCGAGCATCATCGTTCCTATCTGGATGTCATGCGTGTGCCCGCAGAGTTCGCCTTGGATGTCGCAGCGGCTACGCAGAAGAAACTGCAGGCATTTGCCCAACTCATCGATACGTTCCATGAGCAGAGCGAGATGATGGATGCCTTCCATTTCGCAGAAAACGTACTACGTACGTCCGGTGTCCTAACAGCCCTTGCCATGGATCGTACGCAAGAAGGCATCGACCGTGCGCAGAACGTACAGGAGCTGCTCAACGCCATCCATGAGTTCGTCGAGCAACGTGCGCAGGAAGGCATCGACTATACGCCCATCACGGATTTCCTCTCTGAAGTCAGTCTGCAGACCGATCAGGATGAGAACCTCACCGACACTACCGAACGCGTCACGCTCATGACCGTTCATGCCGCCAAAGGACTGGAGTTCCCGGTCGTATTCATTGTCGGACTGGAAGAGAATCTCTTCCCCTCGCAGTTCGCAGTCAAGCCGAGTGAGATAGAAGAGGAACGCCGGTTGCTGTATGTCGCTATCACCCGCGCCATGGAGCAGTGCCACCTCTCTTTTGCACGCCAACGTTTCCGCAACGGCTCTTTCTCCTTCGCTTCCTGTTCCCGTTTCCTCAATGACATCGACCGTCGCTACTTTGCTATTGATCGTCCCCGCGAAGTACAAAAATCACCCATCACCCGGAATGTCCTCCCGACAGACGGGAGGAGTGGTCTCCGCCGAGAAGGGCAATTTACCAATGACCAACGACCCGTCACCAATAACCAATCACCGATTCCTTCTTCCTGGAAGAGCGACGATAGAGTCTCCCACCGTGTCTTCGGAAACGGCACAGTTCTCCGTGTCTATCGCGACGAAGTGACGGAGAATGACAAGATTGAGATCAAGTTCGATACTCAGGGCGTGAAGACGCTTCTTCTCACGCATGCCAAATTGGAAAAAATAGGGTAAAAATGCAATCAAAATGAGCATATTAGCCTCTTTTCGTGCATTTTGAATTTATTTCGCACTTTTTTGTGCAAAAATTTGCATAACTCAAAAAATATTGTTAATTTTGCAGCTGAATTTGACCTGTAATAGGGAAGTGTCCCGTAAAATGGGTTGAATTTTACTTATTGAAAAAGCGTCTTACGCGCGTTGTTTTGGTTCATCAGAATCTCGCAAATTCATATATTTATCCAAAACATTGCGACACAAGATGCTCATGGTATGTATATATGGTACACGCTTGAGCGTGTATATGTGCATACGGCGTGGGCTATAGTGTTGCTTGTTCGGATAAATGGGCAATGCGAGAGCCTTGATGAACGGAACAGCAACAATGCAGTCCCGCTTTTTTGTTGTGTATGTATTGAAATGTCAGCAAGAGCACGACTTGAGTTCGACATAGTAGTCAAAATTTGAATACAAACTAACTAACAAATATTTATTAACTTAAAACTCAAATTTATGAGAAAAATCAAACTCTTTACTTTGTTGGCAGGTCTCTTCCTCGCCACAAGTATGTGGGCGACACCGGCACAAATCGGTACTACCGGCTTGTATTGGGAAGTGACGGGTACAGGGACCAACTTAACCCTCAACATCACCTACAGCGGTTCGGGAACTTCTGTTATTCCTAGTTACATAGCGGCTTCTCTGCAACCGTGGAAAAACGATCGCTCCAACGTTACTAAGATTGTGATAGAATCAGGAGTGACTGGTATCGGTAACTACAATTTCGCCAGTTTTACGAATTTGACTGAAGTGGATATGTCTGCGGCAACCTCACTGGCTTCTATTGGTCAAAACGCTTTCAACGGATGTAACAATGCATCCTTCACGTCCATTGCAATTCCTCAATCGGTAACCACTATTAACAATAATGCTTTCCAGAATTGCAGTAACCTCGCAAACGTTACGTTCAGTGGCACGCCCACTATTGCCACTATTGGGCAACAAGCATTCCAGGCCACAGGTATCGAATCCATTGCGCTTCCTGCATCTGTAACCGAAGTGAAAAGATACGCTTTCCAGAACTGTGCAAGTCTCACTTCTGTGACTTTCCTCGGTGAAACACCCTGTGTGTTAGGACTCAATCCCTTCCGCAATTCCGCTAATTTTGAAAAGATATACGTTCCGGATGCCAATTCTCAACTCTACGCTAATACTTGGTTAGAGTACTGGGACTACCTCTACGAGACCACATCCGGCAATCATGCTCCGGCTCCCCATGGAGAGGGCGATTTTGGTGCAGCAAGCAATAATCTGCACTGGGACGTCACGGGTTCTACTTTGACTATTACCGGTTCCGGTTCTACAGGAGAATTAGATTATGCGGCTTTACCATGGGTTGCTTTCAACTCCCTCATCAAGGCTGTTTATTTACCGGATGGAATTACTTATATTAGCGAAGATGCGTTCTTTGGCGTACAGGCAGATGAAGTACATATCGGTGCTAACCCTGCTAATTTGACATGGAATGATGCTGGTGATGATTTTAAAAACAATCACGCTACATTATGCTATGTTCCTGCTGAATATTTAAGTGATTATAACACCAAATTCAATGAGGTGAATGTTTCGTTTGCGCTTACTCCGTGGACCAGTGGTGACTGCGAGGTGGCGCTTGCCGGAAGTACTATTACCGTTTCGGGTTCGGGCGCAATGGCAGATTATGCGAATGCAGCTGCTCAACCCTGGGCTGCATACACATCTGATGTTACTACAATCGTGATTGGGGACGGCGTAACCCATATTGGAAACTATGCATTTGACGGTTGCTCCAGCTTAGCTGCTATTCAGACCCAATCGGCTACTCCGCCGACATTGGGAACGGATGCTTTCAACGGTCATGCTGCCAATTTGGAAATCTCTGCCTATCCCTGCGAGGAGTATGCTTCGTATGTTAGCGCATGGGATGTTTTTGAAGAAGAAAGTTTCACTGCTGACTGTGTAGCTCCGGCTAATTCTTGCGGTAGTGGTCTGGTTTGGGATGTAACAGCGAATGTACTTACCATTACGAAAGCCTATCCGGGTACCGGCGCAATGAATAATTATTCAGTTTCTTATAGTGTACCGTCAACGCCTTGGAAAGATTCAAGAACATCTATTACATCTATTGTAATTGGAGATGGAGTTACGTCAATAGGCAACTATGCCTTTTATGGTTGCAACAATTCATCTATTACCGCTATTACTATTCCTGACGGTGTAACCTCAATTGGTAATTATGCTTTTTATAATATGACCAACCTTGTAGAGGTGACAATTCCTAACGGAGTAAACACTATTGGAAATTATGCTTTTACTCAAACAAAGATAACGGAGATTACTCTTCCTGCAAGCGTTACGTCTATTGCAGACTATGCATTCTCTTTCTGTACTGCTTTAACAACGGTAAATGTACTACCGACTACAGCTCCTACACTGGGAACCAATTATAGTGGAGAAACAAATGTGTTCTATAGTTGTTCCTTACTTGGAGTCATTAATTATCCTTGCGGTAGTAGTGAATCCTATGAAGCAGCATGGAGTACGTATAGCACGCTGTTGAATGAAGATTGTGGAGGACCTGTTGGACCGAAAGTAGATGAAATTACAGCAAATGGTGATCCGGAGCATCCGGGCGTTTATTACAGCACTTATTATAGCAATAAGACCATGGCGTTGCCGAACAACGGCACAGAGGCATACATTGCAAAATATGACAATGTGAATGGGGAAATGCAAATGACCAAAATTGCAGAAGGCGCACAGGTATTGCCTGCTAACACGGCTGTCATCCTCAGAGGTCCGTCTGCTTCGTTTGACATGACGGAAAGTGATGAAACTCCTGTCTCCTTCACAAAAATCAATAACTTGAAGGGTGTCATGTCTGCTACTCCTACGAGTAATAATCTATACCAACAGTACTATGTATTGAGCGGTCATAGTTCTGATAACAGCGTACAAGGTGTAGGCTTCTATACATTTGATGGTACTATTCCTGCGCAAAAGGCTTATCTTATTATCCTCAGCAATGGCAATGCCGGTGCTCCTCCTCGTCGTGTACGTTTCGTCTTTGAGGAAGAGCAGACGGCTACCGGAATCGACAATACCAATGCCAATGTGAAGGCAGAGAAACGTCTCGAGAACGGTATGCTGATTATTGAGAAGAACGGCGTACGCTACAACGTACAAGGTCAGATTGTTAAGTAAAATGAAAGTTGAAAATTGATAATTGAAAGGAATATAAGTTATGAAAAAGACATATTTTCAACCTGAAGTACAAGTAGCGTTTATCGCTTTGGAGTCTATTATTCTTGCGGGTAGTGGCGCTCCTGCGCCTACGCCGGTAAATGACAATCTGGGTGTCAATACCGGCATTGAAACCAACGATGTTTGGTAAATCATGATTTACTTTCTAAGTGATGCACATCTTGGGAGCCTGGCCATCAGTGATGGTCGGGCTCACTTAGAAAGACTCATCTCCCTGCTGGACGAGATGAGCAAGGACGCTACATCCATTTTCTTCCTCGGCGACATGTTCGACTTTTGGATGGAGTACTATTCTCTCGACCGCAGCAAACACCGGTTCCGTCCTTTCTTTGACAAACTGAAAGAACTATCGCACAAGGGTATCAGTCTCATCTATTTCACCGGCGAGCATGACCAGTGGACGATAGGTGACTTGGAGAAACTGACCGGTGCTGAAATCGTAGAATCTCCCTGTTCCGTTCATCGGAACGGCAAGTTGCTGTATGTAGGGCATGGCGATGGCATCTATCCGGTAAACAAAGAGAAATATTATCCCTCTCGCATCCGCGCAGAAATAGCCGGAGAGATGCGCCGGTACCGTCTTTTCCGGAATCATCATCTGCAGTTTCTTTTCCGGATGCTGCCTCCTGCGTTAGGTAACAAGATAGGTTACCGTAAGGCCAAAAGGAAAATGGAGAACGAACTGTCCCATCCAGTTCCTTTCCGTGGCAAATACAAGGAACACCTGCTTCTTTTTGCCAAAGAGCATGAGGGGTTGGGATACCACCATGACTATTATATTTTCGGTCATCGTCATATCGCGTTGGATATGCCCGTAACCGATAACAGCCGTGTCCTTCTTCTCGGGGATTGTTTCCGTCAATGGACATATGCGGCTTTGGACGAAAACGGTCAGCTGGAACTCCGCACATTCTGACCGAGTGATGGCTATGTGCTGATCAATATCTGCTTATATCGTATCCTGCCATATCCTATATATACATTTATGTATATATGCCGTGATTTTTGAATTTGCGCATCAAGAACCGCATATTTTGTATGGGTGTAAAAATTGACTAAAAATGTGCATATGCTTGCATATGTCATTTTTTTTTTGTAACTTTGCAGCGCAAAATTTCGGCATGTAATTATAAATCATTTAATACTTGAATCATTATGGCAAAAAAAGCATTGAACAAGTGGACCGCTCCGAAGAGCGTGGCTCCCGAGAAAATCATCCAGTTTGGTGAAGGTAACTTCCTCCGCGCTTTCGTGGACTGGATTGTATGGAATATGAACGCCAAGACCAATTTCAACGGTTCGGTGGCTGTCGTTCAGCCTATCGACAAAGGAATGGTAGAGTGGCTTAACGGTCAGGACTGCTTGTATCATGTCAACCTGCAGGGTCGTCTGGACGGCAAAGCCGTTAACTCGCTCGAGCGTATCGACGTGATCAGCCGCGCGCTGAACCCGTACACCCAGAACTGGGCATACATGGCTTTGGCCGAGCAGCCGGAAATCCGTTTCGTGATTTCGAACACGACCGAGGCAGGTATCACGTTTGATCCGAGTTGTAAGTTCACCGACGCACCGGCAAGCGCCTATCCGGGCAAGCTTGTTCAACTGCTCTTCCGCCGCTACAAGACCTTCAACGGCGATCCGACCAAGGGTCTGATCTTCATGCCGTGTGAGCTGATCTTCTTGAACGGTCACCACCTCAAGGATTGTATCCGCAAGTACATCGAGTTGTGGAAAGACGATTTCGACGCTGACTATCAGGGCTTCAAAGAGTGGTTCGAGAAATACAACTACGTCTGCGCTACCCTCGTGGACCGTATCGTGCCGGGCTTCCCGCGCAAGGACATTGCCGAGATCCAAGAGAAAGTGGGTTATAACGACAACCTCGTTGTACAGGCTGAGATCTTCCACCTCTGGGT
>Ga0265301_10002652_pt1 | contig 20297 bp, 16 predicted proteins | sample AusTroGonzalo_MG_2_FD_193488 | JGI IMG/M metagenome (GOLD analysis project Ga0265301, IMG submission 193488) | Bovine rumen microbial communities from tropical cattle in Woodstock, Queensland, Australia - Gonzalo_04 | ecosystem: Host-associated > Mammals > Digestive system > Stomach > Rumen ... | reverse complement strand
TGCCGTGTTGATGCTGATCATCCAACAGACCCTTGCCCTTGGTATCGGTCTTGCTGCAGGAACGGCTCGTGAACGTAACCGTTATGGCGACCTGATACCGATTCATCCCTGTTATGGTGGGATAGGACGCGTTGTCAGCGGTAAGGCCCTCTGTTATCTCATGGTTTATGCCGTCATGAGCACTTACCTCGTCGTGGTGGTTCCAAGATTCTTCAGTTTTATTCATATCGCGCCTTGGCAGAACATACTGCAGTTGATGATTCCATATCTCTTGGCCTGCGTGTTTTTCGGCATGACGGTGTCGTGTCTGGTGCGTTACCGTGAGAATGTCATTCTGCTCATGGTGTTCGTCTCCTTGCCGTTGCTGTTCCTGACCGGTGTATCCTGGCCTCAGACATCTATCCCTGGTTATCTCCAGGGCGTGTCATGGCTCTTCCCAAGCACCTTCGGCGTCAGGGCCTACCTTCGTCTGAACAGCATGGGCGGCTCGATAGGTGACGTCTCACCCGAACTGCGTTACCTGTGGATTCAGGTTGCTGCCTATCTTGGCATGGCCTGTCTGGTCTATGGCCATCAACTGCGCGTTTCACAGCGCCATGCACAGGAGCGTCTGGATTATCTGCGCAAGAAGCGCAAGGTGCGCCTCGCACTGAAAAAACGACAATAAGATTTTAATGTTTTTGTCCCATGCTGACTGAAAAGACCATGGAGAAATTGCGGATCCTCGCAGAGTCGGCGAAGTACGATGTGTCGTGCTCGTCGAGTGGTACCGTGCGCAAGGGGCAGCAGGGCATGGTAGGCTCTACCGTTGGTGGGGTGGGCATCTGTCACTCCTTTGCCGACGACGGACGCTGCATCTCGTTGTTGAAGGTCATGCTGACCAATTATTGCATGTACGACTGTGCCTACTGCATCAATCGTCGTTCGAACGATATCAAGCGTGCCACACTCTCCGTTAGTGAACTTGAGGAGATCACGATGGAGTTTTACCGTCGCAACTATATTGAAGGTCTGTTTCTCAGTAGCGGTGTCGTGCGCAATCCCGACTACACCATGGAGCGTCTGGCGGCTATTGCCCGTGATCTCCGTACGGTGCACCATTTCAATGGCTATATCCATCTGAAGAGTATTCCTGGCTGTTCACAGGAATTGCTGAATGAGGCAGGGCGTTATGCCGATCGTATGAGCGTGAACATTGAGATTCCCAAGGAGGAGTCGCTGAAACTGCTCGCGCCTGAGAAAGACCATCAGAGCGTGTTCCAGCCGATGAAACTGATACAGCAAGGGGTGTTGGAGAACAAGGAAGACCGCAGGAAATATCGCCATGTGCCTCGTTTCGTGCCAGCCGGACAGTCGACGCAGATGATTGTAGGTGCTACGAAAGAGACCGATAGGGACATCCTCACGATGTCGTCGATGCTTTATGGTCAGCCCACCATGCGGCGTGTCTATTATTCTGGGTATGTCAGCGTCAATACCTACGACCCGCGACTGCCCGTCCTCAAGCAGCCGCCCTTGGTACGTGAGAACCGCTTGTATCAGGCCGACTGGCTGATGCGCTTCTATCATTTCAAGGTTGAGGAGATTGTCGACGACCTGCATGCCAACCTCGACCTGGAGGTCGATCCCAAGTTGGCCTGGGCCCTGCGCCATCCAGAGGCCTTCCCTGTGGACATCAATATGGCCGACTATGAACAACTGCTCCGCGTGCCGGGACTTGGTACGAAGTCGGCATGGCTCATTGTCAACTCGCGCCGATTCAGTCGTCTCACATCCTATGACCTGAAAAAGATGGGCGTGGTCATGAAGAAAGCGAAATACTTCATCACCTGCCACGAACTGTCCTCTACCTATTCCACACCTATCGTTGGCATCAACGAACTCCGTCCGGAACGTCTTCGTCCCCTGCTGATTTCCAAAGCCCAGCAGAAACGTGCGGCAGAGGAACAGCAACTGAAACTCGATTTTGGCGAATGACGGTATATATGTTTGACGGAACAATGGACGGGCTTCTCACGGCCGTGTTCGATGCCTTTGCCCTGCACGAACAACCTGAGCAGTTGCTCAAGACGGGCGATGCCCTGCCTCTGTTCTGTGAACGCACCTATCTTGTGACGACCGATGAAGAGAAAGCCCGGCGTGTCTGGGTCGGCTTGGAGAAGCAACTCTCGCGTGAGGCCATGAAACTCATCTCCGTCAGTTGGTTGTCGGAATTGCCGGAACTCCCCACGCCGTTGTTCCGATATGTGTGTAAGGTGTTTCGTCAGGGTGATATCTCCAGGAACTTCGCCGATCCGGATGTGTTGACGGTCACCAATATCGCCCGTCGCGTGCTGCACGAACAACTACGCATGAAGCAGTTCATCCGTTTCCAGAAGGCGAAGGATGGTACTTACCTCGCCGTGGTCAGTCCCGATCACAATGTGCTGCCGCTTATCACCGATCATTTCTGCGACCGCTTCAATGATCAGTCGTGGCTCATCTATGATGCCAAACGGCATTATGGCTTCTATTATAATGACTGTAAGGTCATCCGCATCACGTTTGAGGATGAGGCTTCCGTGCCCTTCAATCTGACCAATGGCAAACTGGATGAAGAGGTGCTCAGTGGTGATGATCAGTTGCTGCAGAACCTCTGGCGCACCTATTTCAAGGCCATTTGCATCAAGGAACGCATGAATCCCCGCAAGCAACTGCAGGATATGCCCCGTCGTTATTGGAAATACATGACAGAGAAACAATAACGGTTTCTTGTTTTAGTGCGAAACGGCCAAATGTCTCGCGGTTAAAAAAAGTTTCAAAAAAATTTGGACGTTTTTGTTTTTTTTACTATCTTTGCATCGATTAAATGGTTGTAACCTAAACAATGAGAGTAATCTATCACCCCTTAGCGAATTGAAATTAGAATGATTAGAAGAATCGTAATGACAATTATCGTAGCCGCTACTGCAGTATGCTACGCCCAAAAAGAGACAATTATCTTTACTCCACAGTGGACGGCACAGGCCCAGTTCGCTGGCTACTATGTAGCGCAGGAAAAGGGTTTCTTCAAGGAGGCTGGCGTCGATGTGAAGATCGTTCACCCGTCGGTTACACAGTCGGCTATGATCCGTATGCTGAACAACGAGAGCCAGGCGACAACGCTGCAACTCTGTCAGGCTATGGAGATAATTGACATGGGCGAGGAACTGGTGAACATCCTGCAGACTTCGATGAACAATGCAATGGTCATTGTCTCGGCACGTGACAAAGACCCGCTGACACAGAAAGGACAGCGTGTGGGCATCTGGAGTGCTGGCTTCGGACAGATAGCCATCTGTATGAGTATCCAGGAAGGACTTGACTACGAATGGGTGCGTTTTGCCACCAACGTGAGTCTCTTTGTCTCCGGTGCCCTTGATGCCACACTGGCCATGAGTTATAACGAATACTACCAACTGGTGCAGGCCGGTATGAAATTGTCGGAGAAAAATGTCTACCGTTTCTGCGACCACGGCTACAACATTCAGGAGGATGGTGTCTACATGACACGAGATTACTACGAGAAACACCGCGATCAGGCGCGTGCCTTTGCCGAGGCCTGCAAGAAGGGCTGGATTTGGGCTGCCGAGCACCCGGAGGAGACGCTTGATATTGTGATGAAGTACGTGAAGGCCGACCGTATTGCCACTAACCGCACCTTGCAGAAACTGATGTTGCAGGAGGTGCTGAGACTGCAGATAGACCGTGAGAGCCATAAACGTGAGTTCCGACTAAGACCTGATATGGTGAAAAAAGCAAGTCGTCTGATGCTGGACAACAAGATGTTGGTTAGCGAAGTAAAATATGAAGACCTGATTAGTAAGTAGACAAGTTATGCAGAACCCTTTAACCTATATAAAAAACAGACTCTCCATGAGGCTCAGCCTTTGGATAGTGCTTTTTGCCACCATTATTTTCATCAGTGCCCTTGGTTATATGTTCCATGAATCGCGCCAGGCCGTCCGTCAAGAGGCCATTAACCGGGCTACGAAGGTGCTCGACAATACCGTGCTTCGCGTCAACAATATCCTGGATCACGTGGTGGTGGCCTCTGAGAACTTCGTGTGGCTTCCCATGCGTCATCTGGATGCTCCCGACTCTATGTTCGTCTATTCCAAACGCATTTTGGTAAATAACCCTGACCTGAATGGCTGTTCCATTGCCTTCGAGCCGAATTTCTTTAAGGATCGCGGGCGTTACTTCTCGGCATACTCCGTCAGAGAAGACGGCAAGATACTGAGCACCCAGGAGGGAAACAAACACTATGAGTATTTCTACATGGACTGGTATCAACTCTGTAAACTCCTTGACCGTCCATGCTGGACAGAGCCGTTTATGGACTATAATCCAGATGACATCTACGCGAAGGAAATGATAACCTCCTACTGTACCCCCATGAAGGATTCGGACGGGCAGTATGTCGGCACCTTCTCTGTGGATCTGTCGCTCAGTTGGCTCTCGAAGACAATCTCTTCCGTGAAGCCCTATCCCAATTCCTACAGTATTATGACAGGCCGTGGCGGTACTTTCTTCGTACATCCTGATACCACGAAGTTGTTCTACCAGACCATCTTCACCGAAACGCTGGAGCACCCCAACGAGGCACTGACAGACCTTGGTCATGCTATGCAGGCCGGCGAAGAGGGTATGCGAGAACTGGAAATTGATGGCATTGACAGTTACGTGTTCTTCAAACCCCTTGGCACGACGGGCTGGAGCGTTGCCATTGTATGTCCCGAGAGCGACATCTTCGGCGGTTTTAACCATCTGCGCCATGTCGTGTGGGGTATTGTGCTCATCGGACTGTTGTTGATGCTCAACGTGGTGGGCCGCATCATTACCAAATCACTGAAACCGCTGTCGAAACTGGCATCGCAGACGCAGGCCATCGCCGCAGGACAGTTTGACCAGAGTCTGCCTGACGACGGACGCACTGACGAGATAGGACAGTTGAGCCACGCCTTCAGCGACATGCAGCACTCGCTGACAAACTATATCGACGAACTGAAGAAGACTACTGCACTGAAAGCCTCGCTTGACAGTGAGTTGCAAGTGGCGAAGAACATCCAGATGTCGATGCTGCCAAAGATCTATCCGCCATATCCCGACCGCGACGACATTGGAATTTTCGGACAACTGGTCTCGGCCAAGGAGGTAGGCGGTGACCTGTTCGACTTCTTCATACGCGATGAGAAACTGTTCTTCTGTATCGGTGACGTATCGGGAAAGGGTGTGCCTGCCTCACTCGTTATGGCCGTCACCAGAGCCCAGTTCCGTACTGTTGCTGCCCATGAGGCCATGCCTGACCGCATCATCGGCGAACTGAACGAGGCCATGGCAGAGGGTAACGATTCGAACATGTTCGTCACCCTGTTTGTGGGTGCCCTTGACCTGCCGACAGGTCGCTTGCGTTACAGTAATGCCGGTCACGATGCACCCATCCTTATTGGTAGTGGTGTTGGACTACTGCCTTGTGATGCGAACATTCCTGTTGGCGTCATGCCGGGATGGAAGTTTACGGCACAGGAAACGACCATCGATCCGTATACGACTATATTCCTCTATACCGACGGACTGACGGAGGCCGAAAACAAAGACCACGCACAGTTCCAGGAGAAACGTATCTTCGAGGTCATCAACAAAACGCAGAACGTGCCGCAGATACTGATTGAGGCCATGACAAACGCTGTCCATGACTTTGTGGGCGATGCTGAGCAGAGCGACGATTTGACGATGCTGGCCATACAGTATAACCACATGCAGGCCGACATCAAATACCAGCGTAGTCTTACGTTGCCTAACGACGTGCAAGCCGTGCCGCAACTGGCAGCGTTCGTCGATGTTGTGTGCGAGGCCGTAGGCTTTGACATGGGAACGGCCATGAAGATGAACCTTGCTATTGAGGAGGCGGTGGTGAATGTGATGAACTATGCCTATCCCGTTGGTGTCAAAGGAACGGTGAACATCGATGCCAAGGCCAGCGACGAGTGGGTTAAGTTCATTATCAGCGACAGCGGTGTGCCCTTCGACCCTACGGCCAAGGCTGAGGTCGATACCACACTCTCGGCAGAAGACCGAGGTATAGGTGGACTGGGCATACACCTTATCCGTCAGATCATGGACAGCATCAACTATGAGCGGGAAGACGGGCACAATGTGCTGACGCTCATCAAGAAGATATGAATAATAACAAGCGTACGTGATGATTGATTGCGAACTGACCTTCTTAGGCTTTAGCATCTATGCCTGGATCACCATCTTGACGGTGTTGAGCATCTTCTTCGTGATGGCCCGCACACGTATTCCTGCAGAGGTGGCGTTCCTCGGTGCACTAACCATTCTATTGGTCACTGGTGTCGTCACTGAGGAAGAGGGTATGGCAGGCTTCGGCAGCGAACCCGTCGTTGTGCATGCCGCCTTCTTCGTCATCATTGCCGGACTCATGCAGACGGGTGTGCTCTACTGGCTTACCAAAAATGTTCTGGGTGCTCCTAAGAACTACAAGAATGCCTTATTGCGTCTTATGCTTCCCACCTGTGTCATGGCGGCTCTGCTGAACTCCGTCAATGTTGTGGCACTGTTCATCGATGCTGTCAAAATCTGGTCAAGAAAACTCAATATTGCCCCTTCGAAACTCCTGTTGCCGCTGAGTTATGCCGCCACTTTGGGCGGTATGTGTACGTTGCTCGGCAACTCGTCGAACCTTGTGGTGGCAGGTCTCTATCTGCACAAGACCGGACAGTCGCTCAACGTCTTCGAGCCGCTGCTGCCAGGACTGGTGCTTACCATTGTTGGTGTGATGATGGTGATGCTGCTGCAGCGTTATATACCGCAACGTGAGTCGGCAGAACAATCGTTCGAGACCACCAGTGACTACACCGTTGAGTTGTTGGTGCCTACCGATAACCCTGCCGTCGGTAACTCCGTAGAGGAGGCTGGACTCTATAACGTCAAGGGTGGCTCATTGGTAGAGATTGTGCGCTTCGACCGCGAAATCATCATGCCTGTGCCGAAGGATGAATGGATTATTGGCGGCGACCGACTCATCTATGCCGGACAGATCAACGAAATACTGGAACTGAAACGCACCCATGGTCTCGCTGCCGCCGATCACCACGTGTGGAGCATCAACGATATTGACACCAAACGTCGTATGCGTACTGCCTATGTCACCTTTGGCAGTGACCTCATAGGACGGTCGATGACACAATGTGACTTCGAACAGAAGAACAATGTGGCCCTCATCGCTGTAGCCCGTCAGGGACGCCGTGTCGAGGGACAGCCACGTGAGATACATCTGCAGGCTGGCGACACGCTGTTGCTGGAGTGTCCGCCGAAGAACGATGAGCAGTTGGAGCGCAACAACCGCGGTTCGATCACCTTCTTCGACAGTCACTTCGTACCACAATTGGGCCCCAAGACCGTCACTTCAGCAGTCATTTTGGTGCTCATGTTCATCGTCTCGTCGTTCCACATGCTGCCCCTTATGGCCACTACCATGCTGGCTGCCGGCATCATGATGCTGCTGGGTTGCTGTCGCATGACAGGTGTCACCAAGTACATCGAATGGGAACTATTGCTCATCCTCGGCTCCACTGTCGTATTCTCGGTGGCCATTACGAAGACAGGTATCGCAGACATTATAGCCCTACAGGTGCTGCAGATCTGTGGTAACAATCCTTATATCATCATGGCCGTCATGTGCCTGCTGGCATCACTGGTCAGCGAGTTTGTCAGCGACGTGGGCGCCAGTGCCGTCTTCTTCCCCATCATGTATCAGCAAGCCGAACTGTTGGGCTGCAATCCGATGCCCTTCGTCATGCTGCTCATGCTCAGCGTCACCATCAGTTTTGCCTCACCTATAGGAAGTAGCACCCACATGCTCATCTACGGTCCAGGCTCCTTCCGTTTCACTGACTTTGCGCGACTTGGCATTTTGATGCATATTGTGCTGCTGGCCATCGCATTACTTATCGTCAATCTGTTATATCCATTATATTAAAACAACTTACAATTATGAACACAACATTCAAAGAAGAGAACAAAGACTTCGTTATGTATTTTGAAGGCCGTCTCGACACAGCGGCAGCACCCAAGGTTGAGCAGGATGTCGCTCCACTGAACGACTGTACAGGCCATGACATCATACTCGACTGTACCAAACTCGAGTACATCTCGTCTAGCGGTTTGCGCATCTTCCTGGCTATTCTGAAGAATGCCAAGCCTAAGGGCAGCCATGTCTACATCAGGGGTATGAACGATGACCTGCGTCAGGTCTTTGCCATGACCGGCTTCACTAACCTCTTTGAGTTCAAATGAGTAATCTGTCACCCCATAGCGAAATGCTGCTCAGTGAGTTCCGAGAGTTGCGCCCACTGTTGGGGCAACTATCGGAAGGGGTGTATGCGCTCCTATTTAGCGTACTGAAAGAACAGAACATCGAACTGAATGCCATCGAATATCGTGTCAAAACTGAGCAGTCGCTGAAAGGAAAATTGGAACGGAAAGGTGACAAGTACCAGAGTTTGGACAATATCACAGACCTTGTTGGCCTGCGCATTGTCACCTTCTATTCAGATGATGTAGATAAGGTGGCAGCCATTGTCAAGAACCTCTTCGACGTTGATTGGCAGAACTCTGTCGATAAGCGAAAACTGCATCAACTGACCAGTTTCGGCTATAATTCCCTTCACTATGTCTGTCGACTGAAGGAAGGACAGCGGGTTGTCGACTGTACAAAGGAGACAGCCACTATTCCTTTTGAAATTCAGATGCGCACCGCCTTGCAGCACGCTTGGTCGGCTATCGAGCATGACATTGGTTACAAAGGAAGTGTCAAGTTACCTCCAGAGTTCCGTCGGCAGTTCAGTCGGCTGGCTGGCATGCTGGAACTGGCTGATGATGAGTTCAGTCGACTGCGTAACACGATGACTGAGTATCGTCGGCAAGTGGAAACGCTTGTTAAGTCAGGGCAATTGCGTGATGTGTCCCTCTCTACCGACTCCTTCAACAGTTATCTCAATCTGCATCCCTTCGAACGGCTGAATCAGCGCATTGCTGCCGTCAATCAGGCAGAAATCTATCCCGTCTCGCTGATGACCTTCCTGCCACTGCTTGAATCGTTCGGAATGGAAACCCTTGATGATGTACAGCAGTTTATTGACAACTATAGCGATGATGCTTATCAACTGGCACTGTCACAACTGGCCGTCACGGATCTCGATATTCTCTCGGAAAGTGTTGGACTGCTCAATCTCTGTCTCGTCTACGTGTTGAAACACAACGGCGGTATTGACGGTCTTTGTCATGTCTACGACACCATCAATGGGAAACATCCTTCTAATGAGATGCTTGCAGCCGCTGTGCTCGAACAGGCACAGTCATTATTGCTAAACAATCAGAAATGACAAATTGAAACTATAACTATAACGATTATGAAGAAAACCTTTTTGATGCTTGCCGCCATCCTGACCTTCTGCGGCAGAGGTGCAAGGGCTACTGACTATTCAAACCTGGAACCCCTGAAACTGGTGACTCCCGAGATGGAGCCCAGATTGAACTACGGTATGAAACCCGTGAATTTTGAAAGACTGACACCTTCCGAAACGCTCGATGTAAACAGGTACCAACTCACGTGGATGCGCACTAATCCGGGTGTGGAGTCCTACAAGGTGATGGACGACCTGACGTTTGTGGGTGTACCCGTATTCTTGGCTGGTATCATCGCCAAGAGCGAGAAGGCAGCCTTCCGCCAGAACGATGGTTCGAAGCACGTGCTACTGACGGAATTCAAGACGCATATCGACGACTATTCGCAGTTTTTCGGACCTGTGGTGACGACGGGTCTCAAAATAGCAGGTGTGGAGAGCCGTTCCGACTGGGGCCGTTATCTGGCTTCTGCCGCCATGTCGTATGGCATCATGGCGGCCTTTGTCAATGGTATCAAATATACGGCTAAGGAGATGCGCCCAGACGGTAGTACTGCTAATTCCTGGCCTTCAGGTCACACGGCAACGGCTTTTGTTGGCGCCACCATCCTTCATAAGGAATACGGTATGACCCGTTCACCCTGGTATTCGGTGGCTGGCTATGGTGTGGCAACGGCTACGGGGGTGATGCGTGTGCTGAACAACCGCCACTGGATCAGCGACGTGCTCTCAGGTGCCGGCATTGGCATCATGTCGGGCGAGTTGGCATACGCCCTGAGCGATGTGTTTTTCAAGGGCAAGGGCCTGTTGCGTGGCGATATTAGCGGCGAGAAGAGTATCATCTATAATCCCTCATTCTTCAGCATATCGATGGGCGTTGGTTTCGGCTCAAAGAATCTCGATTTCGGAGGTGAGACCGTCGGCTCAGCAGACGATTTCCATTTAGAGTTCCGCACGTCAACGGCTGTGGCTGCTGAGGGTGCCTACTTCCTGAATAAATACATCGGTATCGGCGGACGCCTGCGCGTGAACAGTTCACCTATCAACGGTTGGGACCGTGTGCTCGACTATGCCGACCGTGACGTAAAGGATAATTTTGCACAGATTGCTGGTGAAGCCGACCTCTCAGGCCTGAACGATATCATCTTCAATGGTCCGGATACGAAACCGACATTCTCCATCGAGAGTGACCACCTGACGGAACTTGCTGCCGACTTGGGTATCTATTTCAACCTGCCCCTCTCCAACCGTTTCGCCCTTGGCACCAAATTGCTCGGTGGTCGTAGTATTATGCAGGAACTCAATCTGTCTTCCCGCTACCAAGGAGAGGTGAAGGGTTTTGGCTTCGATAAGGATTTTAACTTGTGTTTCGTCAGCACAGGTGAGAATTACGACGTCACATGGGACTATTTCACGCTGAGCGCCAACAACAGCATGAAGATTGGTACGGGCCTTTCGCTGACCTATGCCTACAAGAACAATTTCGCTTGGAAGGTGTTCTTCGACTACGATTTCAGTCGCAAGACCTACACATTGGAGTATAACCCGGCTCAGTTTATGTATACGGCCATGCCAGAGGTCTTCGATCTCATCAAGGAAGTTGCGCCTGAGGAGTATGGAGAAATCCAAGAGAGTATTAATCCTGTCACTTCCTCCATCAAGAAGAATCGTAATACCTTCATTCTCGGAGGCACGTTTGTGGTATCATTCTAATTTTAAAAGCGAATTATCAAATGAAGCAGAAGTTCTTTGGGGTGTTTGCCGCCACCCTCGTTTGCGGCATGGCGATAGTGGCCTGTTTTTCGAATACAAAACCGAGTACGACAATCAGCGTGACGGATGATACCAGTCAGTTTGTAACCATCACCGACGTGGTGCCCGATGTCATCCTGGAGATTCGTTATTTTGGGACTTATAACTTTGTGGGTACCCGCATCGATGGCTATGAGGAGCCGACGGCACTGCTCACCAAACAGGCTGCTGACAGTCTGAAGGCTGTGAGCGATGATGTGAAGGCAAAAGGGTACAGACTGAAAATCTACGATGCCTACCGTCCGCAGAAGGGTGTGGACCATTTCGTGCGCTGGGCTGAGGACATTCGTGATACGCTGATGAAATCCTATTTCTATCCCGACCTTGACAAGAGCGTTCTCTTCCCTCAGGACTACATCTGTCTGAAAAGCGGTCATACCCGTGGTTCAACCCTCGACCTGACGCTGTTTGATATGGCAACAGAGAAGGAGGTGGATATGGGCGGTACCTTCGACTGGTTTGGTCCGGAGAGTCACCCTGATTTCTGTGGTAATCCTGAGACGGGCGAGTATACGGGCGACAATTCGAAATCACCTGCTGAGCCGAAACGCAGCATCACCCCAGAGCAATTTAAGAACCGTATGATTCTTCGTCAGGCAATGCTGCGTCACGGTTTCAAGCCTTTTGATACCGAATGGTGGCACTTTACGTTGAAGGACGAACCCTTCCCCGACACCTATTTCACTTTCCCCGTCAGGCAGTTGAAGAACTAATATAACAGTTATTTATTTGGTGCCGACGATCTTCGTTTGAGGCTGCTCTTTGTTGCGACGGTTTACGACGGTGACAACGGCCTGTGCCAGATTGATGAAGGCGAGGCCGGTGGCGGAGTCGCTGTTGAGCGCAGCGGGAGTGCCGCTGTCACCGTTGTCACAGATGCTCTGTACGAGCGGAATCTGTGCTAACAAGGGCACGTTCATCTCTTCGGCCAACTGCTTGCAACCCTCCTTGCCAAAGATGTAGTATTTGTTTTCCGGCAGTTCGGCAGGGGTGAACCAAGCCATGTTCTCGATGAGACCGAGGATGGGCACATTCACCTTATCGTTGCGGTACATGTCGATGCCTTTGCGGGCATCGGCAAGGGCCACCTGTTGTGGGGTGCTGACGATGACGGCACCTGTGATGGGGAGGGTCTGCAGCAGGGTGAGGTGGATGTCGGATGTTCCTGGCGGCGTGTCGAGGATGAAATAGTCGAGTTCGCCCCAGTCGGCATCAGCGATGAGTTGTTTCAGGGCACTCGTGGCCATACCACCGCGCCAAAGCGTGGCGGTAGTGGGAGAGACGAAGAAACCTATTGACAACAGTTTGACACCATATTGCTCAATTGGACAGATGAGGTCACGCCCGTCTTTCTTGATGGCGTATGGCCGCTCATCCTCAACATTGAACATCTTGGGCATCGACGGGCCGAAGATATCCGTGTCGAGCAATCCTACCTTATACCCCAAACGGGCGAGAGCGATGGCGAGGTTGGCAGAGACGGTGGATTTTCCCACACCGCCCTTGCCACTGCTCACAGCGATGATATTCTTCACGCCAGGCAGCATCTGACCGACTTCTGGACGCGGTGCCGATTTGAACTCCGTGGCAATCTCTACCATGATATCCTGACCACAGTGATACTTGATGGCGGCCTCAGCGGCCTTGACGGTGGATTTCAGGAAGGGATCGGTGTCGCGGGGGAATTCGAGCACAACTTTTACACGCCAGGGTTCTTCCGCTGATGAGGGGGCGGCAACAGATGGCGTATCGGCCACCATGCTGCTCTCGACGAGGTTTTTCTTCGTGCCGGCATACGTGACCGTTGCCAGCGCGTCCATAATCATTTTGGGATATAGGGTCATATTATTCTTTTTCTTTGAGTACATAAACTTTTACCCACTCCTTGTTGGCCATGTAGAGCGTCTTGCTGTTCTTGGGGAGCCAGAAAGAACAACTGATCACGTCCTTAAACGTGCTCTTGGCGATGGCCGGTGGTGTGGGACTATTGAGGATGACGTCACGCAGCGACGGACATTTGGCAAAAGCCGAGCCACCAATCTTTTTCAGGGCGACGGGCAGTTCTACCTTATTGAGCATGGTACACTCGTAGAAGGCATCGCTACCAATGCTGGCGACAGCGATTGGAATCTTGATGCTCTCCAGGGAACTGCACTTCTCGAAAGCATCGTCGCCAATACTGGTGAGGGCTACAGGCAGGTCGATGCTCTGCAGGGTGGTACACTCCTGGAAGGCTTTTGTGCCGATTTTCTTGACGGAGGCAGGCAGACTGATGCTTCTGAGCATATTGCATTTGTAGAAGGTCTTGCTCTCAATCTCAGGGATGATACCTTGTATGGCCACGCTGTCGAGGGTGGAACAGCCTTCAAAAGCACCATTGCCAAGTGACTTCACGAGGTTGGGGATGATAGCCTGACGCAGGTTGGAGCAGTCGGCAAAGGCCTCATCGCCGATTTTCGTCAGGGCTGATGGTAGTTCAATCTCAGTCAGGTTCCTGCACTTCTCGAAGGCACTGCTGCCGATGGCCTTGACCGTTGAGGGGATGCTGATGCTGCCTAGGCTGGTGCAGCCAAGGAAGGTGTTGGAACCAATCTCGCTGAGGCTTCCTTGAATACTGACAGTGGTGAGGGCGGTGCAGTTCTTGAAGACACCGCTACCGAGTTTCGAGAGTTTGTCGAGGGTGACACCAACGAGGCTCTTGCAGTCCTCGAAGGCATTGCTACCGATCTTGCTGACATTGCCCATCTCGACGGCGCCGATACTCGTGCAGTTCTCAAAGGCAGAATTGCCAATCTCGTCGCAGTCTTCAGGCAGATTGAGGGTGGGGATGCTCTTGCAATCACGGAAGGCGTCGCTGCCAATGGACTTCACGCTCTCTGGCAGATTCACGGTGGTGAGGCTCTCACACCCCTTGAAGGTAGCACTGCCAATCTTCTTGACCTTGCCGATGATAGTGATACTGGTGAGGGCCTTGCAGCCATTGAAGGCCTGAGCACCCAACTCGTTGACATTGTCGGGTATCTCGACATTTGTCAGGGCCTTACAGTTCTCGAAGGCCTCGTCGCCAATGGCGGTGACATTTTTGGGAATATCAATGGCGGTCAGACTCTCACAACCTTGAAAGGCTTGGTTTTCGATGGTGGTCACACGCTCTGGAATCTGTATCTCCGGTAGGGCGGCACAGCCATCGAAGCAACTCTTGCTGATGTTGGTGATGTTCTGTGGCAGAATCACCTTCAACAGTTGTTTGGCACCAGAGAAAAGACCGTTGGGCAGTTTGTCGGTCGGTTTGGCTTCCTTGCCTTCGGTAAAGACGGCTTCGGAGATATCGACAACGGTCACCAGACACTCGCCTTTCTTCTCGTTGGCCTTGCTGCGGTTGACGATCTGCTGGAGCAGTTTGACATCGGCAGCATTGAGCGGGCCGCTGACCTTTAACTCGGAAATCTTGAACTTCTCGTCATTCTGAATCTGTTTCGAGAGTTGTCCGACGGCGTCTACCGTCACATTCTTGGAAACCTGTGCGGCGGCCAGCAAAGGCAGTGCTGCCAGCACGATGATAAACAGTCTTTTCATAATCAATCGGTCTTTATTTTGCTTTATCGAGGCTACTGCGCTTCGAACGGTGGTAGGAGCGGTAGTCGTCGAGTTCAATCTCGACATCGGGCTCTGTTAGTTCACCATTGCGCGGCAGTTGCCACTTAAGATATTTGATATTCAGTCCACGGGCCATCCACATCGATTCATAGTAGGTCTGGATAGATGCAGCCTCAGAGAACCCTGAGTTATCAGGAGCATCTGCGTATAAATCGGTCGTCTTCAGGAGGATGGGCAACTGGTTATGTTCCACCATGTAGGTGGTATAGGTGAAAAGGAAGTTGGAGTCGGTCTTCAGGTGGATGATGCCGCCATCAACGAGGAATTTGCGGTAGCGCTGCATGAACCAGGTCGACGTGAGACGCTTGCGGGGGTTCTTCATCTGGGGGTCGCTGAACGTGAGCCAGATCTCTTGTACCTCGTCCTCGGCGAAGAACCGCTCGATAATTTCGATGTTTGTGCGGAGGAAGGCTACATTCTTCAATCCCTCGTTGATGGCTTGGGTGGCACCAGTCCACATGCGGGCCCCTTTGATGTCGACGCCGATGAAGTTTCTTTCGGGGTAGCGCTTGGCCAGTTCCACTGTGTATTCGCCCTTGCCACAGCCGAGTTCGAGCACGATGGGATTCTGGTTGTGGAAATACTGCTCGTGCCAATGTCCCTGCATCTCAAAGGGCACGTGTTCCACTACCGAATAAGGGTACTGGAACACGTTCTCATAGGTCTCCATGTCGGCGAACTTCGCCAATTTGCCTTTTCCCATGTATTATATGATTTGGAACACTTCTGGTTTCTCGGCCTTCAGATCCTCGTAGACATGAGCCAGAGCGCTCTGCATGTAAGGATACAGGAAGAGGAAACCGATACAGAATGTCAGACCAGCCAGAATGATCCAGCCGATGAAACTCAGGAACAGCCAGATAAGGTCGGCCTTGTGACCATTCGTCAGTTCCCAACTCTTCTTCATGGCATCGATATACCCGATTTGCTCATCGTCTTTCATGATGAAAGGGGTCATGAGCAGACCAGCACAGATGATAAAGCCTGGGATGATGAGCAGGCAGAAGCCGATGGCTGTGGCAATCATGATAAGGAGTTCTGTTACGAAAATGCGCACGAAATCCTTGTAACCGTCGAAGAGATGGCCGTAGCCCAGTTCCTCATTGCGGATGAGTCTGAGGAAATAAACGGTGAAACCCCAGCCCAAAGGCAGACAAATGAGTGTCCAGATACCAGAGGTGCTGTAACTCATAGTCAGATTATCACCCATGGGAGTGGTGATGGTCCAACTGATACCCATGCCGAGAACGAGATAGATAAGTGTTGCGATGATTGCTGTACTCCACTTGCCATCCAAACTGGCGAGAGCCTTGTTCTTGTAAAATTGATTTGATCCCATAATGATTTTTGTTAAATTGTTGGTAAAACTATTCTATGACAACGGTTGTCCAACCGTGCTTGTCTTCTATCTCACCATACTGGATGCCGCGAAGGGTATCAAAGAGTTTCTTCGACATCGGGCCTGGCTTCTCACCGAAGGAGTAGCGCTTGCCAGTATCAAGGTCGTCGATATAGGAAATCGGGCTGATCACAGCGGCTGTTCCGCAAGCACCAGCCTCCTCGAAGGTTTCGAGTTCCTCCTCGGGGATGGGACGACGCTCCACCTTCATGCCCAAATCCTCAGCCACCTGCATCAGCGACTTATTGGTGATAGAGGGCAGAATAGAGGTCGACTTCGGAGTAACGTAGGTATTGTTCTTGATACCGAAGAAGTTGGCAGCACCACACTCGTCCATGTATTTCTTCTCCTTGGCATCGAGATAGAACTCGCAGGCGTAACCCTTCTCATGAGCCAGGTTGTTGGCAAAGAGCGATGCGGCATAGTTACCACCCACCTTATACTTACCTGTACCGAGGGGAGCCGAACGGTCGTAGTCGCGTACAATGACGTATGGATTAGACTGGAAGCCACCCTTGAAGTACGGACCTACGGGGGTGACGAAGATCAGGAAGCAATATTCCTTGGCAGGATGCACACCCACCTGGGCGCTGGTACCGATCAGCAACGGACGGATATAAAGCGTGGCTCCACTCTCATAGGTGGGAATCCACTCCTGGTTCAGACGCACCACTTTCTTCACCATCTCAGTGAACAGTTCTGTTGACACCTCTGGCATCATGATACCACGACAGGTGCTCTGCAGACGGGCTGCATTCTCGTCGACACGGAAGATGCGTACCTTACCGTCTGGACAACGGTAGGCCTTCAGACCCTCGAAAGCCTCTTGACCGTAGTGCAGACAAGTGGCGGCCATGTGCAGGTTCAGATACTCGTCGGAGCAAACCTCGATTTCACCCCATTTTCCATCACGATAGTAACAACGTACGTTGTAGTCGGTCTTCATGTAGCCGAACGACAGACTACCCCAGTCTAAATTCTTCATTTGCTTATTTCTTTTTAATGTGATTTATGAATATCCGCATGCAAAAGTACACATTTCGTGTCAATTTCACAACAATTTCTTTAGAAAACTTACTTTTCTGCAAGTATTTTCTTGATTTCCTCGTCGGTTTTGGTCAGTTTGTCCTTGCAGAGTTTGATGAGTTCCTGCGCACGTTTCAGTTGATCTGACATCTGATCGATGTCGAGTTCGTTGTTTTCCATCTTGTTGACGATGGATTGAAGTTCGGCTAATGCAGCCTCGTATTTGATCTCTTTCATTTGATGATGGATTTGATGGTTCCTTTTTCTAATCGGGTCTCTATTTCGTCGCCCTGTTGCAGGGCTTTGGGGTCGTGGACGGCCTTGCCCTTGAAAAGGGTGATGCTGTAGCCGCGTTTCAGGAGCAGGGTGGGGTCGAGTGCACGCACTTTCTCCTCGAGCATCTCCATACGATGGGACTCGGAGATTAACCTACGCTGAAGAGCCGTTACCAGACGTTGTTCCAGATGGTGGTTCTCTGCTTGTGCGGTGATGGTTTTCTGTTGAATCCTCGAGAGTATCCTTTGGTAGAGCGTCTCCAGTCGGGCTTCCTGACGGGTTCTGACAATGGAGAACAGTCGAGGAATGGCTTCCGAGAAGGCGGATAGTTGGAGATGGAGCGTGGAAATCTTCTGATGGGCCTGGTGGGTGATACGTTCCTGCGCATCGTTGATGGCATCGAGCACTTCCTTGAGGTGGTCGATCAACAGTACAGCCGCAGCCGTAGGCGTCTTCACCCTAGTGTGTGATACCATATCGAGGATGCTCTCGTCGCGATCGTGGCCAATCCCCGTGATGATGGGCAAAGGGAAGTTGGCCACATTTTCGGCCAGTGCCAATGTATCGAAGCCGCTCATGTCGCTGGTGGCGCCACCGCCTCGGATGATGACGACAGCATCAAATGGAGAATTGATATTTGATGACTGATAATGATAGATGCGCTCCAACGCATTGATGATGCTCTGTTCCACTTCCTCACCTTGCATGATGGCAGGGTATAGTTGTGTCTGGAACTGGAAACCGTAGGGGTTGTCGGCCAGTTGGTTGCAGAAGTCACCATAACCTGCTGCCGTCTCACTGCTGATGACAGCGATGTGCTGACAGAACATAGGCAGTCGTAATTCCTTCTGCAGGTCGAAGACACCCTCCTCTTTCAGTTGGCGGATGATCTCCTGCCGTTTGCGGGCCATATCGCCAAGGGTGTAGGTGGGGTCGATGTCGGTAACGATCCAGGAGAATCCGTAGGCCTCGTGAAACTGTGCGTAAACTTTCAACAGCACTTTCATGCCAGCATGGAGTTGCTGACCTGTGGTGCGCTCGAAGTAGGGACGGACAATCATCCATTTCGAGGCCCAGCATCGTGCTGAGGCTTTGGCGATGGGCGTAGCGGTGGTCTCGTCTTTCTGGATGAGTTCCATATAACAATGCCCCCTCGACTCCCTGCATTCAGACAGTTCTGCCTCTACCCAATACTCATCGGGCATCTCGCACTCCAACACCTCACGGACGAGGCTGTTGAGTTCATACAGCGTCAGTCTCTTTTCGTTCATTCTATTTTTCCAATCATGTAGGCTCGCCAGAAGTTGGGTATGCCGTAGCCATAGATATTGTCAGGCTCCTGATACTGACTGCTGGCCTGGCGCACAAGGTTGATAATCTCCAAGGCGGTCCTATCGGGCAGGGCCTCCCAAAGACAGGCCACGAGACCAGCGACGATAGGTGTGGAGAACGAGGTCCCCATATCCCTGATGACGGTTCCTCTGCCTGATATCAGCGAGGCCGGACTGCCCAGAGCCATCACGTCGGGCTTGACGCGGGCATCCTGTGTTGGGCCTACGCCACAGAAGGGAGCCACTTTCTTGTCGTAATTCACGGCACCTACGGTCAGGATGTCGTTGGCATCGGCTGGGAAGGTGATCTTCTTCCAAGGACCAATACCGAGGTTGCCTGCCGAATTGATGAGAATGATGCCTTTGCTGGCCAGCATCGAGGCCGTGCGACTGATAAGGGCCGTCTTGCCATCGAGGTCGCAAAGACGGTAGTTGCCTAAGTTGCCGTCGTATTCATTGTAGCCAAGACTCGAACTGATGATATCCACACCAGCGGAGTCGGCAAACTCTGCCGCCATTGTCCAGTAGTCTTCCTCAACGGGCTGCTCGGTCTGTTGATCCTCGCAGCGCAACAGCCAGTAACGTGCCTCTGGGGCCGTGCCTACAAGTATCTGCGGCTCGTTGGCGGCCATCGCCGAGAGCACCTTAGTGCCATGGTCGGTCTCGCGGTAGTAATGCTGGCTTTTAGGGTAGACAAAGTCTTCTGTGCCCAGGATATTGGCTTTCTGGAAGGCAGGTATCTGGTCGCAGTTCTGGAAACCGCCATCGAGCACCGCGATGGTCATACCCTTGCCCTTGTAGCCGAGATGGTGCAGACGGTGCCCATGAAGCATTTCAATCTGATCCTTGCCGTGGCCGTAGTATTCTCCTCGGATACTGTCCCAGGGGTTCCATTTTTCATGAATTTTTATCTTCGGCCATCCGCGCTCAATGGAGTCGGGCGACACCCATACCTGTCGCGATGCCTTGATCATGTCGAGCGTTGCCAGATGCTGCAGTAACGTGGTGTCGTTTGAACGGACCAGAACAGTATTCTGCCACCGACTGGTGCCAATGATTATCCAGTCTAACGGCGATTTCCTGTCATGAGGGGTGAACCCGCTGGCTGCCTTTTCAATATTTTTCAGATACTGATGACTCACGGGCAGGTCTGTGGAGTCGAGTGGCAGACCCTGTCGTCTGCGACGCTCTATTGACTTATGCGAGAGCCAGCGCCCAGGATGGTCGAGCGTATAGGGTGAGCCTTGCTTGTCTTTGAGGGTATAGCGCCAAATATAATACTTTCCTCCAGGATATTTCGTCTTGGAGGAGGCGGCTGTTGCTGTTGTCGTCGCAAAGAGCAGCACA
>Ga0265301_10002645_pt1 | contig 20330 bp, 20 predicted proteins | sample AusTroGonzalo_MG_2_FD_193488 | JGI IMG/M metagenome (GOLD analysis project Ga0265301, IMG submission 193488) | Bovine rumen microbial communities from tropical cattle in Woodstock, Queensland, Australia - Gonzalo_04 | ecosystem: Host-associated > Mammals > Digestive system > Stomach > Rumen ... | reverse complement strand
CGTTTTTGCATGATCTCCGCAGCCAGAAGCGAAAGCGCGTTGACATCGACTTTCTGCGATTTCCGCACCCGTGACAGCGCGGGCTTGAATTCCAGCGCGCCCATGCCCCGTTTCCCGATATAGCAGAGCTTTTCGACCGGATCGAACGAGTTTTCACGACGCCTATGTGCCCGCAGATAAGCGTTGATGACCGCATTGCCGAAATAATCCGGCAGGGAGTCGGCAAGGAGTCCGGGCAATCCCTGATACGTCTCCTCGGAAAGTGCTGGAAAACTGTAAACCTGACGTCCGGCGAGCGGCATCATCAGCGGAGACAGTTCCAGATTCTGCTTTTTGATATTATCAGAATATTCAAAAAAGGCGACATGCATGTCCGAAGCCCATGCGACTGTTCCGACGAATGAGTCCCAGATAAATACATTGGCCAGGGTTGTTAAGTTCATGATTTCTTTGATGCTTTCCGGCGTTCCTTGCCATGGAGTTTCGCCAACTGGATCGGACTGATCGAAGGCATGGGCAGAAATGCATCCAATGAATCCAATGCGTCAAGCGAGTTCAGAACACGGATGAAGTTTGCCAATGTGGATCCTTTTCCGTCTTCCAGCCGTGCCACTGACGCCAAACCGATCCCGGCGCGTTCCGCGACCTCTTTTTGAGAGAGATTCCGGTTCAGACGATGCCGTTTGAGGCGTTCTCCGATTTCGTTTAATGCCTGTTCCGTGTTCATGGGATGCCCTTTCGTGATGACATACAATATAGCACGGAATCAAAGAAAGTCAAGTTAATATATCAAAAATGATTAAAAAAATGCAGGAGAATCAAGAGAAACATCATTTTTGACGTTTTGATATTTTCTTTGTTTAGAGCGCCCTCCTCCTCTGGCAGGAGCAATGAGTTTTTCTTCCTTGACCTGCTGATGAAGGAGATAATACCCAAAAAAAAGGACAGGCCCGAAGGTCTGTCCCAGAAGTAAGCCATGACGGGCGGCATCGTTCCCGTCATGGGGGATTTTACGTATTACTCTGATTTGCTGATCCAGTTGCGGATCGTCTTGTCGGTTACGCCGAAGAGGCGCGCGATTTCAGGCTGGGTGAGCCCCTGCTTCACGTAACCCTCAACGATGGCCTTGCGACGCGCCTTCACGGTCTCCGGATCTTCCTGTTCAGCCACGACGAACGCTTTCTTGTTCTCATCGAAACGAACGGCGAAGGTTTCACCGTCTTCGGCAATCTTGATGTTACTCGCCTTGCCGAAGGATATCGTAAACGGGTCGCTCAGCAAAGGAAGCTTTCCATTCAGAGCTTTTATCTGCTCGTCCGTGCGATAAATTTTGATTTCGGCCCGTACGCCAGTCCGCACACGGACACCACCTCTCGCTTCTTTGTCTTTGTCGCGGGGGTCCAGATGATGGATCACACAGACTCCCATATTCGGGTAATCATGATTCAGGTGCTTAAAGAACTCGTTCATAGGACGAAGCTCTCTCGCTTCATGCGCGAGTGCATAAAGGGTATCAAAGCAGAGAAAGTCTATAGGCTGTCCGGGAACCCCTTCGTGCGCCTCAATTTCGTCGAGAACTTTTTCGAAGGCGGTGTAGTTCTCCGGCTCCATGTAATGTATGAGGTCGCCGGACATGTCCTTCTGGATATAGTTCACGTCATTTGCACCGATGTCTGACGCGAAGTCCCTGCGGTGGTCGGCAATGGCTTCGGCACCATCCGAGTCAAAAATCAGATCAACAACTTTGTATTGGCGACCGTCTACCGGAGTGCATCTCGTCCAAAATCTTCCTTCGAGGAATTGCTTCGGACTTCCAGCAATGCAGGCACAAATCGCTGTTTTCACGCAGGTCTTCCCAACGCCGGGGGCCCCAATGATAAGGGTTGTCGTTCCAGCAGAAAAGAACGGGCGGAGGATCATCTTGTCGGTGACCTTCCCCACGGGCTTGTTGTCTTCGACGGGGCCAGCCTCAACTTGCAGCTCCTCGCTCCAGAACGGCATGTCCTGCACGGCGGTTGCCTTGCGTTCGATTTCGGCCTGCGCCTTTTCGACCATAGCAGTGAACTGAGCTTCATCGAGTTCAAGGATGGAGCCGTCAACAACGCGAGGCGGATTCTTCCTTGTCGCGTCTACAAGGCCGTCCACGTTGCGGACGCCGTCCGTCGACGGATACGCGATGGCGCGCTGGAGGAAGTGAATGTCCTCCACCTTCACGACATCTCTCAGGTACTCGTACAGACCGGACACCTCGGTGTACGTCTCTGCGAGCGTCAGACCGCTATGGTTCGCGATTTCGATCCAGACGGACTTGCCCTTCACCGGAGAGAAATCGACTTCCTCGTACTGGCCGGGATCGCAGACGAACCCGGTGAAGACCGCGGGCTTTTTGGCATTTGCCTTCTGCAGTGCTACGGCGTTTTCCGGCGTGGCGCAGATCACGACCACATTCGCACCGGCGATACGGTCCAAGTGGAGCAACGGCTGTTTGCCGGGCATCGCGACCGGGATGATATAGTTAGTGGAATGGTATACCGAGCGTGATGTCGAGACCCGTGTCAAGGAGCAGGTCCATACGGCAGCGGTGCCATACCGTATCCTTGGCTTCTGGTCTGCCATGAAGAATGATGGCAGCTGCTTTACGGATCACGACGTTCATGCAGTCCTGAAAGCAAAGGGCAAGCGTCAGCTGAACTCCGGCGAAGACCGGAACGAATGGTTCCGCTGCACATTGAGAGATGTACAGGCAGCCGTGACGGCAGTGAAGACTGGTACGGAGAACGTCGAGAACCGGACACAGACCTTTGCCATGCGTCCTGAACAGGCTCATGCCGTGGAAAAAACCATGCGCTATTTCAAGTCTGCCTATGAAGAAGGCCACGGCAGAATGCCGAAATTTCTCTGGAACGCCAAGATGCGCTTCGGCAAGACGTTTGCAGCCTATCAGCTGGCGAAGAAAATGGGGATGAAGCGTGTCCTCATCCTGACCTTCAAGCCTGCTGTTCAGACGGCATGGCGTGAAGACCTGATGACGCATGTGGATTTCGAGGGGTGGCAGTTCATTACCAGACCGACACAGCCCGGAGGTCTTACGAACGACGAGCAGTATCAACGAGCCGACAAAAAGCGGCCGATCGTTTGCTTCGGTTCCTTCCAAGACTTCCTCGGCGTGAACCGGGAGACTGGCGGGATCAAGGCGAACAACGAATGGGTCCATGCGACCAACTGGGACCTCGTCATTTTCGATGAATACCATTTCGGCGCATGGAAGGACAATGCAAGGAAGCTGTTCGAGTCCGACGAAGACGCCTTCGAGGAAGACCTTTCCAAGTACGATGCAGGCAACGCCTATGATGAAACGTGGCTGCCGATCACGTCGGAGTATTACCTGTATTTGTCCGGCACCCCGTTCCGTGCATTGAACTCCGGCGAATTCATCGAGGAGCAGATTTACAACTGGACATATTCCGATGAGCAGCGCTGCAAGGACGAGTGGCCGAAACTCTCCGACTTCCCTGAGTACAAAGCGAAGTCCGGGGATGTCAATCCGTATGCAGCTCTTCCCCGCATGGTGATGCTGACCTACAAAATCCCAGAGAGCATCCAACGGATCGCGAAACAGGGCGAGTTCGACGAATTCGCCCTGAATGTGTTTTTCTCGGCGGAGGGAACCGGAAACAGAGCCCATTTCAAGTTCGAAGAGTACGTTCAGAAATGGCTGGACCTGATCCGTGGAGCCTATTTGGAAACCACGGTCGATGAACTGAAGCTGGGAGCGCAGAAGCCTCCGATGCCGTTCTCCGATACGCGACTTCTGAACGTGCTGTCCCACACGCTGTGGTTTATGCCCAACGTCGCCTCGTGTCAGGCGATGGCAAACCTGCTGGCCAAAAGGCAAAACCATTTCTATCATGACTATCAGGTCAATGTTTGTGCAGGTTCCGAGGCGGGGATCGGCGTGGCTGCGCTGGGGCCTGTCCGTGAATCCATGGACGATCCACTGGAATCCAAGACGATCACGCTCTCCTGCGGTAAGCTGACAACCGGCGTCACGATCCGGCCTTGGACGGGCATTTTCATGCTTCGGAACCTGTCCAGCCCGGAGACATATTTCCAGGCGGCATTCCGCGTACAGAGCCCGTGGGAGATCACCAAGGATAACGGGCAGCGAGAAATCGTCAAGCAGGAGTGCTATGTGTTCGACTTCGCGCTGGATCGTGCGCTAAAGCAGATCTCCGACTACAGCTGCCGTCTGAACATCAAGGAAAGCAACCCGGAAAAGAAAGTCGGGGAATTCATCAAATTCCTGCCCGTTCTGGCCTACGACGGAAGCGCCATGCGGCAGGTCAATGCGGCGGAAATCCTGGATATCGCGATGGCCGGAACCTCCGCCACGCTGCTTGCAAAACGCTGGGAAAGCGCGCTGCTCGTAAATGTCGATAACGACACGCTGACGCGTCTGCTTGCAAACGATGAAGCCATGAAGGCCCTGATGCGGATCGAAGGGTTCCGAAGCCTGAACTCCGATATCGAAACCATCATCAACAAGTCCAATGCGGTGAAGAAGGCAAAGCGCGATAAGGAGAACCTGACCCCGAAAGAAAAACGGGAGCTCTCGGAGGAGGAAAAGGAATACAAGTCCATGCGCAAGCAGATTCAGGAAAAACTGATCAAGTTTGCGACGAGGATTCCGGTATTCATGTACCTGACCGACTATCGCGAGTACAGCCTTCAGGACGTCATCACGCAGCTGGAACCGGAACTGTTCAAGAAGGTGACGGGGCTAAACGTGAAGGATTTCGAGTTGCTCGTTTCGCTGAACGTGTTCAACGAGGCCCTCATGAACGATGCCGTCTACAAGTTCAAGCGGTACGAGGACGCGAGCCTGGTCTACACCGGCATCGACAAACATACCGATGAAAATGTCGGTCTGTACAGCACCGTCATCTCTCGCAAGGATTACGACGCTATGGCCGGACAGGTCGCTGATTCCAAACGTCCATTCTTCTCGAATATCAGCAATGATTCATACGATCACGAGGACGAGAAGCCGAAGACGATTGAACCGAAGGCAGCACAAGAGACAAAAACGTCGATTCCTCAGCCTTCAAAACCTGCAACGGGTGGTGTCTATCGTCCGGCGTATGTTCCTCCAACACCTGCAGCGCCGACTCCAAGGAAGTCTGTGGACAAAGTCGATGTCAGCGATGTTCATGCCGGAACGATTGTAAGGCATAAGGCTTTTGGCTTGGGCAAAGTTACGGGAATTGAAGGTTCCCGGATTGTCGTCTGTTTCCAAGGCCAGCAGTCCAGAAAATTCCCATTCCCTGGAGCTTTTGAACAGGGATTCCTTTCGCTGGAGGAATAGACATGCGAGGCGAGGAACGGGCAGAACAGCGTATTAAAACATAATGCTCGTTTCGATAAAAAACGATCAACATTTATAACATTTTCTTGTTTAACAGAAGGGCTGATAAAATGAGAAAGAATGACATCTTGAACGACTTTCCTGAACTTCGTAAAGCTCACGAAGAGGCCGTGGCATTCGAAAAGCAAGCAGCTTTGGATAAGCATAAATTCATTAGTGTTGCCACAAAAATCATTGAACAGTTAAATAGCGCATCACAGCGCGGCGAAATAAGCCTGGATCGTGCATGGACATACAGAATTCCGAGATTCCTTGATATGTTTAAAAATATACCACGTCGAACAAAAGCTGATACCGTTCTCTTTGATGATGAAACGAGAGAAACCCTTACTGTCATACAAAGTGAAAAAATAGGAATAGATACTCTTCTAAAGGAGTCCTGGGGACGATTTGGAAAAATTAAAACAAAAATAGTACACAAAGGAACTGGACCTAAAACTAAACCACAATATTGCGACATTGAAGATATCGTACGCCAGATGCTATCGTGATGGCAATGGCGTTGAGAAAGACGAGAATACAGCCATGGGGTGGCTTCGATCAGCGGCCAGACACGGACATCGCTTTGCTAAGATCGCTCTTAGATATAAAACAGGTCGGTAATTTAAAAAACTTCACTTTTTCGTCCCGACAGTCTTCCCCGTGGCGTCACGGTAGGTCGTACCGTTTCCTGAGGTAGTTGCAGTGCCGGAGGTCTTTCCGGTGGCGTCACGGTAAATTGTCCGATTGCCGGATTCGGTAGCGGTGCCGATGGTTTTGCCTGTGACGTCTCTGTAGGTTGTCCTGTTTCCGGACTCTGTGGCCGTTCCTACGGTCTTTCCGGTGGAGTCGCGGTAGATCGTGCGGTTGCCTTCAGTTGTCGCGGTTCCTGTGGTTTTACCCGTAGCGTCGCGGTAGATGGTCTTGTTGCCACTGGTCGTGGCTGTCCCGACGACTCTTCCCGTTGCGTCACGAATTGTTTCCCGCTCGTCGCAAAAAGCGACGGCGGTCAACAGGAGAATGGATAACGTCAATAATCTGGTCATGGTTCGTACCTCATTCTTCCGGTTTTTTCGAGCTTCCAGCCGAAATCGTTGTGATAAATCATCTGTTTGGTCATGCCGCCGTCGATGCAGATGTTCTCCCCCGTGATGAAGCTTGCTTTGTCTGAGGCGAGGAAGAGGACCATGTTTGCGATGTCAAGTGGATTGCCAACTCGACCCGCGAAATGCTGTGTGGCATCGGGTCCGGAATATTCTTTGAACGAGGTATCGATCCAGCCGGGCGAAATGGAATTGACGCGAACACGCCCGGCCAGGCTCGCAGCAAGCGCATGTGTGAGCGCGGCGATACCGCCTTTAGCAGCCGTGTAACTCTCCGTCTGCGGCTGGCTCATCCGGTCGCGCGAGGACGAGATGTTGATGATGGATGCACCTTCCGCGAAATAATCTTTGAAAAGCTTTGCGAGGTAGAACGGCGCGACAACTCCGACCGCCTGAGCGTATACGAATTCCTCATATGTACATTCGTCAACGCCTTTGAACAACGGCATGGCGTTGTTAACGATAACATCCACGTGTCCACTCTTCGCAATAACCTCGGCCGCGAACTTCTCAAGGTCGGCTTTATTGGCGAGATCGCCCACGAACCACGGGCCCTGCTGGATATCGATCACATGAACGACAGCTCCTTCTCGCTCAAAACACTCGGCACAGCATTTGCCAATGCCCTGAGCTCCGCCAGTTACGATCACGACTTTATTCTGGAATGTCATCCTCTGTCCTCATTCAATTTCAGATTGGCTTCGTTCAAAAAACGTGAACCAGTTCGTTTCGGAGCTGTTTCATTGTTCACGATAATATATCATTATGCCTGCTCATTGTCAAACGGGTTTTCATTCAAAAGCATGGCCTTTCCATGCTTTCGTCTGGTCTTACTTGTCCGCGAGCAAGGGCAAAGTTATATGAGCGGGTAATGACAGAATAAAAAACGTTCCACTGCTGCCCCGGAGGGAGCCCATTGCAGCCATGCGTCTCCTTGAGCAGCTTTCTCCCGTTGTACAGCTTCAGATACCATGAATTGCCGTCCAGGACCATGACACCAACAGGCGGGTGATACACCTCCGCCCAGTCAGCCACATGGCTCAAATCAAGTTTTGACCTGAAAGCAATTCCTTCGGCGAATGAGATGTTGCACGTACGAATACCCTCACCCCCCCTTAGTTCAAGTTCTCCTCGTTTGAAGTCGATCGTCAAAGTCCTGCCGACGACATCAGGCCAGAGGTCTTCATGGAAAATGAGCCGGTTGTAGTTCAAATAGGTCGGAAGATCCGGCTGTATATTTGTTTGCGTCTTGTACATTGGTTGCTCCTTATCAAATAGCTTTCATTAACAGGAAGAACGGAAGCAGCAAAAACATGATCAGGCATCCGGCACCGTAGGTTTCAACGCGCCGATTATCTTCCTGCTCGGATACGGGTTCCCAATAGGGACATCCCTCTGATTCAGCCGAGTCCGGGTGATAGACCCCACACTGAACGGTGCATACATAGTCTTCGGGATCGAAGTTCTCGCAGTTTTTGCATGACATAGAACGGCTCCTTATTGATTTTTTGTCGTTTCGAATCGAAATCTCCGTGATTCCGCGTCATCCGTTTTTCGCGTTCTGAGGTTAATATAGCACACCACACTGCCATCTAATGTCAGTTTAAAGAAAAAAACGAAAAAATGTCGAAAATAATGCCCTATGGCATAAAAGAGAATACTTACAGTTCAAATTGTACAGAAAATGAGCTTGTATGCTGAATAACCCTGTTCGTTTTACCTCAAACTGAACGGGGATTATATCGGACATTATCGTTTCTCGCAGATCGTGGTCTTCTCCAAGGGCATCAAAGAATAGAGGCTGATACGTTTTCCGGAAAAACCATCCAATCGCTTGTATTTTTCTCCGGTCGTGTTATATTTTATTGTGGTTTCGCTACACTTTATTGTTTTATATAGCGTGAAAAGATAAATCTGAACTCAGAATGAATCATAGTGACGGACATGAAACAATACGCTCTCATGGATCGACTGGTGGAGGCCGGGAATGGTTATCTCCAGGTGTCCGCCGTACGCAAACACGCCATTTCGAACTATACGCTAAAGAAATACCTGAAGACGCGAGGAATGGCACGAACCGCCCACGGGGTGTATGCATCAGCGGAGGCTTGGCCCGATGACTATTATCTTCTTGCCCTTCGGAACGGCAGGATCGTTTTCTCCCACGAAAGCGCGCTTTACCTTCATGGCCTGATGGAACGCGAACCGGCTGCCACCACAGAAACTGTGCCAGAAGGCTACAACTCAACGCATATTAACAGGCAGGGAATCCGGGTGATTCATTCCAAGCCGGAATGGTATGCTCTGGGCATTACGAAAGTGAAAACGGCCTACGGCAACGAAGTTCCGGTTTACGACCGTGAACGGACGATCTGCGACATGATCCGATGCAGGAAGGATGTCGAGGTCCAGACGTTCCGAACAGCGATGAGGGAATATATGAGCGGAGAAAAAAAGAAGCTCGGTAATCTGATGCGATATGCCAAGAAGCTCGGAATTGAGGGAAAAGTACGAATTTATACTGATGTCATGCTGTGATTACATCTTCCATGCAACTCAAAGCCACTGCTTCTGCCTAAGCTCAATTTCGTCATCAAAGGGGAAAAACAACTTTTGTTCACCCCATGCCTGGTTGTCCAGGCATGGAGTGAACTTAGATAATTCGTCCTACTCTTCGATTCCGGCAATATCATCGCTCATGATTTTCGATGTTGATATTTCAATGACGTAATCGCTTACGATTTCCGGGGCAATGTGGAAATGCCAACCAATCTGCTTACACTCGCAAATGAATGGCCAATCAGGCAACCCAAACGTTCTTTTAATGCTGAGGTCTAATACCATCTCATCGAATTCCGCAGTACAATTTGTGCATAACATATCATTCCATGCAGCGGTTCCATGTACGACGGGATTGATCCCACATTTTTTACAGAAAGTTGTATTCATGTTAAAAATTCCTCTATTATATGGTAGTCTTTTTCTTTACTATTCTTAGAAGCAGACGACCTGTTCAAAAAACTGATTGCTAAGGTTGATATCATTCAAATATTATCTAATATCAATATGGTATTATTTCATCTCCTTTTTTGATAGTAGCTATGGAATACCATTCCATAGCATTTTTTTACACTACTCTCTAAATCGTTCACCATGTTGTTTTAAGCTGAATTTTGGATCAATTTCGCTCCTTTCTGTTTACTTAAAGACATTGGAATAATCTCCATAATATAACACACGCATATACAAAAAAATAACAGTTGCTTATTTCGTGTTTCGAGGTTTTCCTTCGAACACAAGCAACACGCGTCAAGCACAAAAAGAAAAACAGGTTCAACTCCTGTTCAAATCCCTCCTCCGGACACAATGAGTGTCCGGAGGAGGTCCCTAACCAGGGGTTCTGTTCAAATTTGGTTCGAAAAGCTCATTTCTTCGGTTTCTTCCGAATCTTATCCATGCAGTGATTCATTCGAGAGCAGAGCATCTCTACGCCTGCGAACTCGTGCGAAAACTCCATACAGGAATCATGGTCGATTCCAAGAGATTCTCCTGCGGCAAATGCGTCCTGATCTGCCGCCAGGAACTCGAACTGCCAATTGTACACGGTCTTCTGGTGTTCGATGCGTTCTTTGACATCCTTCGCCGTATGCTCACGACTCGCGTTTTCCAAGCCATCTGTGATAATGACGCAGAGGTAACTGAGCAATCAAGTTTAGTTAATACCCTTGCTGAACACGGTGAAGTGCCAGCATGAGAGTTTAAAGAAAATTATTTTTTTGTATATGTGTGGTATACTATGGAGAATAATCGAAATAATCATCTCGCGTTTCCTTATGAAAGAAGATGACCAAAACATACCACATATATAGTTAGGAGGTACCAATTATGCAAAAGACAAAAATCAAACTCGCTCCTGAACAGAAAAGGGCACTTGACCTGATGCTTTCCGGTAAGAACGTGTTTTTGACTGGAAAAGCCGGTACAGGCAAATCAACAGCCGTTGATGGATTTCGAAAAGCTTGCAAGAACGGATGCGTTTTCCTGGCACCGACAGGAATCGCCGCCATCAATATCAACGGGTCAACGATCCACAGCTTTTTCCAACTGAAGCCGGGACTCCTTACACCTGATTCGATAGAGCCTATCGGAAGTCAAAAGCGCGTTGACATGATCCGCAGCGTCAGGACCATCGTGATCGACGAGATTTCCATGGTGAGGAGCGATCTCTTTGTCGCCATTGACATGCGTCTGCAGGAGATTACTGGATGCAACAAGCCCTTTGGAGGGAAGCAGGTCATTTTGGTCGGGGATTTCCTGCAACTTCCGCCAGTTGTGAAGGAAAAAACCGAAGCTGATTATCTGGATCGTGAACTTGGCGGGCATTATGCCTTCCAAACGGCTCTCTGGCAGCAGGCAGATCTCCAGTGTGTGTGCCTGCAAACGGTCCACCGCCAGGGAAATGATGCGCTCTTTATGGAAATCCTGAACCATTTGAGGTACGGTGAACTTGAGATTCGCGACATACAACTGGAGGGTCTTAAAAAGTCGTTGAACGTGATTGAGGCGCTGACCCGTCTCTGTGTGGAGGCGACTCCACTCGATCATCCTCCCATATTCCTCTGCACCACCAACCGCACTGCCGATTCTTTGAACCAGTTATATCAAAGCAAGCTCAAAGGCGAAGTCCATCTATTCCGTGCCGTGGTACGCGGGAAATTCCCGGAAGGAGACTATCCCACTCTAGAAACGCTTGCTCTGAAGGTCGGTGCACGGGTGATGACGCTTACAAATAAGCGCACACCGGATGGCGAGATCGAATATGTGAATGGCGAGATCGGTGTCGTCGAAGACATAGATGACGGCGAAAACGCCGTAGTGCGCGTTCGTCTTGATCGCGGTCCTACGGTGTCAGTCGAACGCACGAAATGGAGCAAATACGAGTATGACTTCGAACTTGACGCTAACACCGGAAAACCGATAGTCCGGCAAAGAGAAGTCGGAACGTTTGTTCAGATTCCTCTGAAACTCGCATATGCTTCCACGATCCACAAATCCCAGGGACTGACCTTGGATTGTGTGGAGGTAAAACTCGGCGATGGATGCTTCGCATCGGGCCAGCTCTACACCGCACTCTCCAGATGTCGTAATATCGACAATCTCCGGATAGACCGTGCTATTTGTCCTGCTGACGCTAATCTTGATCAGGCCGTCGTCGATTTCTATCGCGAAGTCGAATCAGGACATCAACCCAAAAGCAAACGCAAGGATGCCACGTCAGCGATTCCAGAACGTCCTGGGAAATGTCCGCAACGTAAGCCCCCCACAACGGACAAAATACCAGATTATTACTCGGAGGACGATGGGACGGAACCGAGATCAGGGAAGAACCGCATCGCGACAAATTCTGACATCGATCATTTGCTTATCGTATATCGAAACCAGAACGCAGACGAGAAATCCACCAAGATGACGAAGAGATTGAACGGCATCGGATTCAACAAGATGGATGCCCCAGTCCTTACGGAACTCGCCGAAAAGTACCTAGAAAATGGATCCCTGAGCAGGGACGAATTAGAAACGGTCCATCGCCTGATTGCCAAATATCGGAGGCAATGGGGGGATAACACACAACAAAGATTCGTATAAAAACAGACCATGCCGTGTCGGGTATCTCGACACGGCATGGCTGCCTTTGGGCTTGGATTACTTTATTGAAAAAAATCCAAATGCGGGGGATAAGGAATCGGGTTTTTGGGATTTTCCGCTTTCCGGTTAAGCTCAGATCGGAAAGAATCAACCGGAAAACGCTACCCCTGAAATCGGAACACCCGGAACGATGAAAGTTGTCTCCAGAGGATGCCGTGGCCCCTCGTTGCGGATGATCAAGGCTCCATAACGATTATCTGCCGACGAAAGCGTATGATAGGGCTAACATATTGATTATAAATATGTTCTAAATCTTTTCTTTCATGCAGTCTTCAAAAACGAAAAGTTGTACGATATAGATATCCTTCACATAATCAGCCTGTTACGCCATTATCCTTTCTTGCAATCTTTCTTACAACCGGGTTTTCCTTTCTTACAAAGGGTTATCCCCCATTTTTTAGTAATTAACCAAGACGGCTCGTTTCCCGTTCGTTCTGGTATTGACGATTGGATACATCCCGAATGCCTTTTGACCTTATTTCTGAACGATGTCGAGAAAGATAGTATCGTCCAGTGCCAAGTCAGTCCTGCTTTTATTTCCGGTCAAGCTCAAAAAGGAAAGAAACAACCGGAAAATACATCCGCTAATCCGAAAACCATCCGAACACATAAAAAGCCCACCAGGGCGATGGGCATTTTTACTTTAGTATGAGGAAATGATCAGGAAGTCTTCTGTCTGGTCCCTTTGCCGGACTTTGCCGGACGATTCCTTTTCTTTTTCTTGTTTTTTCGAGCATGTGTTTTTTTTACGCTTTCCCCGATCAACTTTTTAACTCGATCCGGATGCGGTTGACGTCTTTGTCGCTTATGACCGTTTTTGCTGACTCCATTATTGAAATCGTACCATAGCTTTGTGTACTTGTCAACCATTTTTGTCAGTTCTTTTTTTGCCAGTTCAGCCCCAGCCTTGTCATTAATATTAATTCCGAAATGCTCCCTAAACAATGCAATAAACTCGTCATTCTCGGCATTACTCATGAAAACACTTTCAATCGCGCTTTTCTTGCTGACTATTTTTTCTTGCGGATTCGATTCACCACTGTTTGCGTCGACTTCGCTTGGAGCATCTTTTGGAATCCGGCTCGTTTCTGAGTCCTGTTCGGTCGGGGATAATTCCGTAAGGTTTGTCTCGGAGATAGCCTGATGTGAAGCAGATATATTCTTACTCTTATTATGCCATTCGTCTTCAACCTGGTACAAGTACTTCAAAAACGGTTCTAATTTTCTGTATTTCTTTTCCGCCTTTGCTAGAATCTTAATCTTCGATTCCTGTTCATTTTGTTCTAATTCTCTGGAGCGAGAAATTAGTTTATTAAAATAATTAGCAAGGAGCAATTCTTCCATTGCTTGTTCCAGCATCCCCTTTGCCTCCATTTCCTTCAGGTTCTTCGTTATAATCAACGCCACAACATACTCTTTCTTAAATCTAAATCCATCTTTCGCTGCATCCTCGACAATGGCATAGCTTTCATCTATTGTTTTTGCGGCAAGAAGCTTTAGATGCATTCTTTCCCATTTTAAGCGCTTTTCGTGATCTATAAACGGATTGGCATGGTCTTCTTTTTCGTTGAGATATGCTTTGATAAAATTATCAGACAACTCAGTGAGAACATCTTTATTAAGTTCAGGATGCTTTTCTACATGAGGGATCAACATCCTGAAAAACTCGGACACAACTATGTCGTTCGGCCACGTCGGAAGAAATGTTTCAAAAGGTACAGGATTCAGTTTGACGAGAGCAAACATTCCTAATAAAAGAGATAGATCTTCAGCATTGCTTTTAGGAGGGACATTTGTTTCTTCCGAAGGTGTTGGGGTGTTATCGTCCATTTTTCGTTCCTTTCAGGATTTCGTAGACTTGTTCCAAAAGTTCAGCAGGATCGGCCGAAGAATGGTTCTGCTCGATCAGGTGCAGTGCTTGATTATTTCTTTCCTGGGCAGTTGTGCTGCTCCGGTTGCTGATAACTTCGATGGCCTTGCGTTGGCTCTCGTCGCTAACGTGCGTATAATACTTGTCGGCGATGTCAGAATCCGTCCCAAGAATGGAGAGCAAGGTCGCCTTGGGAACACCAGCCTCAGCACAGAAGCTTGCGAAGCTGTGACGGAGCGAGTGGAAGCCGTACACGGTCATTTTTCTTTTTCTACCAGGAACCTCAACCGATGGTTCCAATCCGATCCAGCGTATCGGTCGCATGACATCAATATCAATCAGGTTGTTGCCAACATCCTTTCCCTCGGCATCCTTAATGTTATAGCGAGCTGCCGACTTCGGCGTAACATATTGGTCGCAGCGCCATTCTTCCGCTTCAGTTAAAGCATCGTACAGCTCAGGTGCAATCGGAATAGTAACCTCTTTTCCCGTTTTGAACTGTTTCACCCAGATACGGCGGTTCTTCATGTCGATGTTTTGCCATTGCAAAAGCACACAGTCCTTCAACCGTTGCCCGGTAAACATCCCGATGATATATACGATTCGGATTTCTGCCTTATTGATAAGCTTGTGCTTGGGATCGGAATCAGACAGGACGGCAAGCAGCTGCTCTTCCTGTTCTTTGGTGAACGCCTGACGATGTACGACGGATCCCTGTTCTTCGCGTTCACTTCGCAAAAGAGTCTTTGAGCGGAAGGGATTCTCGCCATCGTAATAATCCTTGAGGCAGTCGAATATCTTACGAAGACGTTTGATCTTGCGGTTGTGGGTATCGACTGCAAGCATGGTGGTCTTGAGGTAGGCGGAAAACTCTTCGCAGAGTCTGGGCGTAACTTCGCTGATACAGCTTGCCTTTGGACGTTTTGAGGATCGACCGGATAATTTTACCTCCGTTGCAAACCGGACAAATTCATCATACGTCCTATGATATGATTGTTGTTCGGCGACGGTATGAGGCGTAGCGCGATCAGGGTGAACCTGGTATTTCTCCCACGCTTCTTCAAAGGGGAGCCTCATAGATGCGCGAGAAAAACCACGGATCGCATTCATTTGAGCCAACGCGACTTCAGGCGTTGGTGCAAGCCAGATAGAATCCAGCTCTTCGGCTTTCTGACATGCGACTTTCGGATCGGTGGTTCCAAGCGCGAACTCCTTCCGAATTCCGGACGCAACAATCAGGCGGTACGAAAACTGACCGCCTTTGCTTCGTCTCCGTAACTTTCCCTGTAATGTTGACATGCGTTTATACTTTCTCTTGTTCTGCAAGCTGACCATGACGACCGACCTTTCTTTTTCGGTGCCAAGACAGTCTATGCCACCCAAAAAACCTCTTCCCATCAAAACATGGGGCAAAAATGGGGCAAAACGCCCATTTTTGAGCTTAAAATTGGTGGAGGTGGAAGCTCCTGATTTTAAAAATTCTTTAAACTCTCTTTGCTGATAATAAACAAGTTACAGAAGATACAAGGTGATTTGGCGTCAGCGAATTACGTCTGACAAGCAAAACAAAACGCATTGGAGATGTGTCTCATTTTGACTATCAAAAACCTGTATCCGTATCACCTCACAGCAGTGATTTGATGAGCGATTCGAGTTCGTCCATGCTTCCCGCGGGCTCGAAGCGTTTCACGACGTCACCCTTGCGGTCGATCACGAACTTCGTGAAGTTCCAGCGGATGTCGCCCTCCGTGCCCTTCTGCGCCTTCAGGAATTTGTACAGCGGGATCTGCTTGTCGCCGTTCACGTCGCTCTTCGTCATCTGCGGGAACGTGGTGCTGTAGCTGGAGGTGCAAAACGTGTGGATCTCCTCGTCGCTGCCGGGAGCCTGCGAGCCGAACTGATTGCACGGGATGTCGAGGATTTCGAGTCCCTTGTCGTGATAATCCTTGTAGAGCTTTTCGAGGCGGGCGTACTGCGGGGTGAAGCCGCATCGCGTAGCCGTGTTCACCACGAGCACCACTTTACCCTTGAAATCAGCGGTCTTGATTTCCTTGCCGTCCCACGAGGTGAGCGTGAAGCTGTAGAATCCGGCATCGGCCTCTTTCGAGATGTCAAGCGAAGAACCGATCCAGTCGGCAATCTCCTTGTCCGCCTCGCGCACGGATTCGCCGCGGATCGCCTTGGCCGGGAGCACGGCAGCCGCTTTTTCCGCCAGCTTCTTCGCGTCGCGTTCGCAGTTCTGCATCCCGCCGCTGCCGTAGGTGAAGAACGGGATTACGGTCTTGCCCACGAGGTCGGCGGAAGCCAGGAAACTCGCAGCCGGGGGCGCAATCGTGCCGAACCAGTTCGGGGAGCCGATGAAGATAACGTCGTATTGTTTGAAGTCAACAGGTTCATTCGCGAGCTCAGGATGGATGCCGCCCTGAATCTCTTTCTGGGCCTGCGCCAGACATGCGTTGTAGTCCTTCGGATAGGCGTTCTTCGGCTTGATCTCGATGAGCTTGCCGCCGGTTGCTTTCTGAATCTGCTCGGCGAAATACTTGGTGTTGCCGGATTCGCTCCAGGAATAATACGCGACGAGGATACGGGCGGACTTGACCGGGACCTTCTTCGCGGCATCGGCGGCGGATACGCTGACGACCGCAAAGGCGGACAATGCGAAGACGAGCATGGCACGGAATAACATGAAAACCTCCTGTTTTTGAATGAGAAATATGATAGTTTGTTTTGTCGACCCTTTTAATATAGTTTCCCTGCGGGATGGTTTCAAGCCGGAAACACGAAAAAATGTAGGAGAGACGAGCTGTTTTTTCAGAAAAAATCAAAAAATTAGTTGAAACTAACTTGACATCTCAAAAAAGGCGTGATATAGTATTACCATGACGCAAAAGTCCCGGAACCATTCACGGTGTACTGGTGCAGGTGTGCCGCTGTCCAAAATGGGAGAATGTGAAAAAGGGTCCGGTGCTCTGTTTGAGTTCTGCTTCCAGCAGAATTTGAACAGAATACGCTGGTTAGGGTATGCAGGTGCATGTCCGGTCCTCCAACCGGATTTGCAGGGTGGTTCCGGGACTTGTCTTTTTCACCCGTATCATGTGTCGACCGGATGGACTCGGCGTTTTCTTGAAAGTTAGGTAAAACAAAGTTATGACACCGACAACCTGTTTCTTTCATCGGAAAAGCCTCCTGCGCTTTCTCCTGCTGAAGACCGCGGCGGTCCGTCGTGGCGTGAAGCCCGGCGAACTGCTTCGCGTCAGGCGGTGTTTTACGGCGGAAACGTCGTCCGGCGAACCGGTCTGTCTGCACAGACGCGATATCCTGAACATCCTGGAGCTGGACTATCTGGAGCTGCTTGTCGAACGCGACAGCTCGCTGGTGCTTTTCTACCACCCCGAAACGATGGCTCGCACGCTTTCCGAACCGGAGAACCGCGCTCTGCTCGCACACTGCGGCTACCGGACCGATGCGGGATGCGACGCCATGCTTCGGGAACTGCAAAGGCGTTTCCGGCTGGGGAGCGGTCTGCCGCACGAAGTCGGCATCTTTCTCGGCTATCCGGCGAAAGACGTGGCGGGATTCATGGCGAATCTGCCCCGGACTCCGGTGGAACACGGACGCTGGGCGGTTTACGGCGACGCCGGGGAGTCCATCGCACGGATGTCGCTGTACAGCAGAGTCGAGGCAGCGGCGGAACGCATTCTGAACGTCTGCGGGGACCCGCAGGCTTTTCTGGAACACATATCCACCATTAACCCAATCACTCAATAAAGGGAGTCATGTAACATGGCAAACGTAAAAGTCATTTTCGGAAGTACAACGGGCGCAACGGAGAGCGCGGCGGCGGAAATCGCGGCTGCATTCGGCGTCCAGGCGATCAACGTGGCAAACGCGACGGCGGACGATTTCAACGCCGATCTGCTGATCCTCGGCAGTTCCACATGGGGAATCGGCGAGCTTCAGGACGATTGGGCCGTGAAGATCGGCCTGTTGGAAAACGCCGACCTCAACGGGAAACTCGTCGCAGTCTTCGGACTCGGCGACCAGAGCGGATTCGCTGACACCTACTGCGATGCGATGGGCATCCTCGCCAAGACGGCGAAAAGCCGCGGCGCGAACCTGATCGGCCAGACCTCCGCCGAAGGCTACGGTCACAGTTCGTCCGTGGCGGCCGAGGACGGCATGTTCTGCGGGCTCGCGCTGGACGACAACAACGAATCGGAGAAGACCTCGTCCCGCATCGGGGCATGGGTCGAAAAGCTGAAAGCGCACCTCAGCTGATCCTCCAGCCTCACATTTCGGGCGGGAAGCTCCGCATGGTTATGCAGTGGACCATTGCGACAGTTTCCCGCTCTTTTTTTGTGGGCACCTCTATGAATCTATTTTCGGCGGCTTTTCGCTTCCGGGCAAAGTCCAACTGGTCAGATTTTCGGTGGTTACGTTTTCAGGTAGCCACGCTCAAATCTTCCTGCATTGGCCTTTTTGCCCATACGCTGAAAATCCATCCGCTCCGATTCATAGAGATACCCCTTATGATTCAGGAGACGATGAACAGGGGTTATCCTGATACTCGGATAAACGTTTCCAGCTGTTTGCAAAACTCTTCCGGGTGGAGCGTGAAGAATTCCGCATGGTCCTGCCTCTTGTTCTCCACGAAGACCGTATCGGGGAAAACCTTTTTCATGTACGCGATGTCCCTCTTGCGGGCGGAGCGTTCCGCCTCGCCGTACCAGTATTGGACGGGGCACGGCGGACGGAAAACGGATTCGGGCATGGAATAGTTGTTCGTGGAGTAAAACGCCCGCCAGATCGTCTTCGAGCTCATGCCGGACAGGACTTTCTTCACATACTGCAGATCGTCCCGCGTGAACTTCGAGGTGTCCGTGAAGGAATTCAGCATCCGCACGCCGACGTGTTTCGCAAACTCGACGGCGCACCAGTCGCGTGCTCCGATCAGGTAGGTGAACGCCTTCGGCATCCGATACGGCGTGATCCCGGCGTCGATGACGGCGCACGTGGGGACGATGACGCCTCGCGCAAGCATACGGATCGCCAGCGCTCCGCCCATGGAGCATCCGTACAGGCAGGCGACATGTTGGTGGCCGTACCCGATGAGCCAGGTCTCGATCTGTTCTTCGATTTCCTCAATGCTGGTGAACGACAGATCCGGCCGGCCGGGATCGAGCCCCGGAACAGCGGGGACCACGAGGTGAAAACGGCGTTCCAGGATCGGGATCACGCGGTCAAAAACATCCCACCACACGCCGAGCGGATGAAACATGACGATGACGTCGGGATTCCGTTCCCCGAACTCATGGACCGTGATCTCGTACTGCTTCATCGAGTGTTTTCGACCTCATTTCTTCCGTGGGAACCACGGCCAGCAGCGGTTGACCCGGCTGCAATAGTCGTCGTACTGTTTTCCGTACAGGTCCCGCAGCCATTTCTCCTCGGTGTGCTTCATCAGCACGGTCATGAAACCCCAGAATACGAACGGGAGGAAGAAAAACCAGAGATTTCCCGTCATGAGGATCACCCCGGTACAGACGATCATGAACGCCGTGTAGAGGGGATTGCGCACCCACGCATAGATTCCCGTGGTCACAAGCCGGTTCTTCACGATGCCGTCGAGCAGGCGCGACACGACGGCGGCCTGAAACCAGATGAACACGCCCAGCACGATCAGGATGACGCCCAGGATGAACAGCGGCTTCTGTAATAAGTCGATCCGCCCGGACGACAATGCGGGCAGATTCCGCATGAGGTAAGCAACGAAGGTCAGGACGGCGATGGTGAGGACATAGATCGGCCCCACGCCGAAAATGGGCAGATGTTTTTGCGTTTTCATGGTCGGTTCTCAAAGAGTCCGCGGGAAAGCCCCGGAGTGCGCTTCCCTCATAGAGGAAAAAGCGTCTCCGGGACCGGATGTGTGGACAAAAGAAACGATTGAAAAGGTATTACGCCTGAGCAGGCGCGGGTTCAGCGGTCGGGGCTGCTGCGGCTTCCTTCGCGGCGAGTTCGCGCTCGGCGATCAGGTCCTCGATGCGCTCCTTGAGCGTGGCAAGGTCTTCGATGCTCATGGACTCGAGCGGCTGGTTTTCGCTGACCGGGATGTCGAGGCCGTGCGTCCGCAGGAATTCGTTGATCTTGTCCTGATTTTTCTGGTAGAGATAGAACCCGACTGCCGCGGCTCCGATGCCGACGGCGGCTCCGACCAGATGTTCCGTTGTGATAGCCATTGTTTTCAAGC
>Ga0265301_10002644_pt1 | contig 20331 bp, 18 predicted proteins | sample AusTroGonzalo_MG_2_FD_193488 | JGI IMG/M metagenome (GOLD analysis project Ga0265301, IMG submission 193488) | Bovine rumen microbial communities from tropical cattle in Woodstock, Queensland, Australia - Gonzalo_04 | ecosystem: Host-associated > Mammals > Digestive system > Stomach > Rumen ... | reverse complement strand
AGAGAGTAAGTTCAGACCATTATTCTGCAGACGGTCGCCGTACTCCATAACACCGCTGACGGGAGCCTTGCCACACTTTTGCGTACATCCCAGAGCCTTGTCCTCGAGAGTAGAGATACCACCGGCTTTATTGCCTGGTGAGGGATTCTCGCCCACGGGCTCACCATGTGAGAGGAAATAGTTCTTGAAGTTGTTAATCATTGAAACGGTCTGATTGAACAATTCCTTATTCTCGCAGCGGTTCATGAGAATGGTCTCAGCACCGAACATCTCAGGAACCTCAGTCAGTACGCTTGTACCACCCTGAGCTACGAGCCAGTCAGAGAATTCACCAACAAGCGGGTTGGCGGTGATACCTGAGAAACCGTCGGAACCACCACATTTCAGACCTACACGCAGCTTTGATACGCTGACATTTTCGCGTTTGTCCTGTTTAGCTTGACTGTACAGCTCACGCAGAATCTGCATGCCGGCCTCCATTTCGTCGCCCTCAACACGCTGGGTAACTAACAACTTGATACGGCTCTTGTCGTAGTCGCCCAACATGGCCATGAAATCTTCAGGCTGGTTGTTTTCACAACCCAGGCTTAATACCAGTACACCACCAGCATTGGGATGCAGACAAATGTCGCGCAGCACCTTACGTGTATTCTCATGGTCTTCAGAAAGCTGGGAGCAGCCATAGTTATGATGCCACGTCCATACCGCATCAATACCTTCTTCTTTAGTCTCTTTGCGGAGCTGTTCGGCCAGACGCTCAGCGATGCCGTTCACACAACCTACAGTAGGTACAATCCATATCTCGTTGCGTACACCAACGTCGCCATTCTTACGGACATAACCCTTGAAGGTACGATACTCATTCTTAATTCTCAAAGGCTCGTCAACAGGCTGATAAGTGTATTCGAGTGTTCCAGAGAGGTTGGTCTTCAGATTATTCTCGTTCACCCAGTCGCCAGCCTTCAAGTCTTCGCGTGCATGACCGATGGGATAACCGTATTTGATGATATCCTCGCCTTGCTTAACGTCGACAATCAGTACCTTGTGACCTGCAGGCGTGTCTTGATTGACTGTAATTTGCTTACCGTCTACCTCAATGATGTCGCCCTGCTTCTTGGCACTTAGACATACCACCACTGTATCAGCAGGATTGATTTTTAAAAATGTAGCTTGTTCCATAATATTATTATATTTGTTTAGTTTGTTTATAATGCTTTCCTTTTATAGAAGTTCACGTTTTCTCTTGTCAGGATTTCAATAGGCATGTAGTTCACGGGATTGACTGCACGTTTCATGACGATGGCATTGAACAGCGCATCGACACTTGAGTATCCCTGTTGGTAGGCATGCTGGGCAATTAGGAATGAAATGCTGCCCTGACGAACGCACTCTTCATTCTTCGGCACCATATCGTAGCCCATAATCTGCACGTTACGACGATTTGTCTTCTGAAGGAACTGACCTACGAGGTGAGCCTTAGAGTTAAAAGTGATGCAGTGGTGTACCTTCGGATGATCCTTGAAGAATTTTTCCAGTATAGTGTCGTACTCTTTATGTTCCTCGTCTAATGGCAGGTCCACCTCAGTAATTTTGATGTCGGGGAAGTGGTCGACCATATAGTGACGGAAACCTGTTTCACGGTTAGCTTGCTGTTTTGAAGCCACTTTACCGTCACGTGTCTGTTTCATGAGGGCAATCTCTTTCTCCTTACCAGCAATGAGCATCAGCATCTTGGCAGCAAAATAGCCACTGGCAAACGAGTCCTGTCCGAAGAAGGAAAGAGGCTTCAGGTCGGGCATGTACGAGTCAAGCAACACGTATGGAATCTGACGCTCTGTCAGTTTCTCAGTAAAGCGGGCTGTCTGCTCCAAGGATGTCGGCACGATAACCACACCATCAATCTTGGCTGTGAAGAATTCGCGAACCATACGGGTGAATGCTGCATTATTGAAACGTTCGTAATAGACGAATTTAAGGTTGATGCCAAAGTCGCGACGGAAGTCAGTACAGGCTTGTGCACCTTCTTCTATCTCGTCCCAATACGCCTCCTGTTCGTGTTTGGGAAGCACAACATAGAAGTTGTACGTCTTGTTATAAGCCAGTGCAGAGGCATACATGTTGGGCTTATAGTCCATCTCCTCTAAGGCTTTCTTTACCTTCTCAAGTGCCTTTGGTGACACGTTGGGACGCTCGTGCAAAACGCGGTCGACCGTACCGACACTAACACCAGCACGCTCGGCGATATCCTTAATCCTAATCTTACCTGTTTCCATAACTACGTGCAAAGGTAAATAAAAAAAATGAGACTGCTCCAAAAGTTTGTTCTTTTTTTTAAAAAAACGTTTACGGAAGTTTTTGGCAGTTTTTTGGGGAATTTCTTGGTCAATTACAAAAAAAGCCGTAACTTTGCAGAAAAGTTAAACAAAAATCATTCATTTAATACTAAAACAAATGGCAAAGATTGTAACTTTAGGTGAGATTATGCTCCGCCTGTCGCCCATGGGCAACGATCGTTTTATTCAGAGTGAGTCATTCCGCATCATCCCTGGTGGTGGTGAGGCTAACGTTGCTGTCAGCGTGGCTAATTATGGTCATGAGGCTTACTTTGTATCAAAGCTGCCCAAGCACGAGATTGGTCAGATTGCAGTGAATGCACTCCGCCGTTATGGTGTTAACACACAGTTTATCGCTCGTGGTGGCGACCGTGTTGGTCTGTATTATGCTGAGACTGGTGCTTCAATGCGTCCCTCAAAGGTTATCTACGACCGTGCCCACAGTTCTATTGCCGAGGCCGATCCTAAGGATTTTGACTTCGACGCAATCATGGAGGGTGCTGCCTGGTTCCACTGGAGTGGTATTACACCAGCTATCAGCGATAAGGCTGCTGAGTTGACAAAGTTGGCTTGTGAGGCTGCTAAGCGTCATGGCGTAACAGTATCTGTAGACCTGAATTTCCGTAAGAAGCTGTGGACCTCAGAGAAGGCTATCTCCATTATGCGCCCACTGATGAAGTATGTTGATGTGTGCATTGGTAACGAGGAAGATGCAGAACTCTGTCTTGGTTTCAAGCCCGATGCTGACGTAGAGGGTGGTCAGACAGATGCTGCTGGTTACGAGGGTATCTTCAAGCAGATGATGAAGGAGTTCGGCTTCAAGTATGTGGTTTCTACCCTGCGTGAGAGCTATAGCGCAACCTTCAATGGCTGGAAGGCTCTGATTTACGATGGTAAGGAGTTCTATCAGTCAAAGCGTTACGAGATTAATCCTATCATTGACCGCGTTGGTGGTGGCGACTCATTCTCTGGTGGCTTGATTCATGGTCTGCTGACCAAGGATACCCAGGGCGAGGCTCTTGAGTTTGCTGTGGCTGCTTCTGCTCTGAAGCACACTATCAATGGCGACTTCAACCTGGTAGGTGTTGACGAGGTAGAAAGCCTGGCTGGTGGTAATGCTAACGGACGTGTACAAAGATAAATAACATTATTATGGCAAAGTTTGATAAGATTGCTGTTCTGAAGAAGATTGGGGATACTGGTATGGTGCCTGTCTTCTACCACAAGGATCTTGAGACATGTAAGAATGTTGTGAAGGCCTGCTACGAGGGTGGCGTTCGTGCCTTTGAGTTTACAAACCGTGGCGACTTCGCTCAGGAGATATTTGGTGAACTGGTTAAATGGGCTGACAAGGAATGTCCTGAGTTGGCTTTGGGTATCGGTTCTATCGTTGACGCTCCCACAGCAGCTATGTATATTCAGCTGGGTGCCTGCTTCGTAGTAGGTCCGTTGCTGAATCCTGACATTGCTCCCGTCTGCAATCGTCGCCTTGTTCCTTACTGCCCAGGTTGTATGACCGTTAGCGAGATTGGTAAGGCTCAGGAGTTGGGTTGCGACCTGACAAAGGTGTTCCCTGGTGACGTTGTTGGTCCTAACATGGTGAAAGGCCTGAAGGCTCCAATGCCTTGGTCAAAGATCATGGTAACTGGTGGTGTTGCTCCTGAGGAGGAGAACCTGAAGGGCTGGTTCAAGGCAGGTGTCTTCTGTGTAGGTATGGGTTCGAAGCTGTTCCCCAGCGATAAGGTAAAGGCTGGCGATTGGCAGTATGTAACTGACAAGTGCAAAGAAGCACTGGGTTATGTGGCTAAGGCTCGCGCTTAATACGCTATTAGCACTACTTATATTTTCAGCTTGTTCATCGCCAGATAGGCAGGCGATGGACAGGCTGAATACTTTATCATATGCCTATCATTATCGCGACATAGACTCTGTTGAGTATTATGCATCAGCAGCAAAGGGAACTGCCGAAGGATTGAACAATCTGGCTTTTGTCAAGATTGTCAGAATGGATTACAAGGCTGCTGAGGACTATCTGAAACAGATTCCTGAGATGACTGACAATCAGTTGGAACTCTTGGTGTGCTATGTGCAGCAGATGCGTTTGTGTCAGCGCTGTTCTCGTAATAAGGATTATCACGATTTCCGTGAACGTGCCATTACCTGCATGAAGCGTATTGACGAAGAGCGTGACAAGCTGGACGAACGTCAACAAGGCCGACTACGCTATGCAGAAACGGAGTTCGCGATTGTCAACTCTACCTATTATTATTATGTAGGATTGGAGCGTCAGTCTATTGAGGCGCTTCAACAGTTAAACCTTCACGAATTGCGTCGCGATACGGCACAGTATCTGAACTACCTGTATAATGTTGGTGCAGGTGGTATCCTGACAGAAGGCACACCCACGCAGATTCATGCTGAAGAGATTGACTATCTGCATCGTTGTCTGTCTATTGCCCAGCGTTACCACTATACTTATTTCGAGGCACAGGCCAAGGAGGCTTTAGCTGAGCATGAGGATGATATCAAACTGGCAGAAGAGGCACTGGAGTTGTTTAAAAAATATGGTGATGTCTACCAGATTGCTGGCGCCTATCGTACATTGGCTTCCTGCTATCATGCATTGGACGATAACGAACAGGCTTTGGTCTATCTATCAAAAGCCTTGGAGGATAAGCGTATCAATCAGGCTCCCGACTTGGTGGCCAGTATTCGTGAACAATTGTCAGTAGCCTACGCTGCTGTCAACGACAAACAACAAAGCGATTATAATCGTAATATCTATATCGACCTACAGGAGCAGACGCGTCAGGATCGTGAGTTGGAAGCTCGAGCAGAGACGTTGGATAAGTCGGCACGGCAACTCAACTGGATGATATTGGCTGTGCTGGTGGCAATCATTCTGTTGCTATTCCTGTTGTGGCTATTCAATCATCTGAACCAGCGCCAGCAGGAAGACCATGCACTTGACGACCTGTTGGAACAAAAGAACGAGGAGGTGGCTGAAGCACGTCTTCGAGTCAGTAACAACGAACGCCGTCACTTGGAACAGCGCGCAAAGGTGTCACTCATTATAAGCATTACACCTTTGATTGACCGTATCCTTTATACCGTTGATCATTATTCAAAAGATGACAGCCAGTTGGATTATATCCGTGAACTGACGGAAAACATCAATCAGCAAAACAATCTGTTGACACGTTGGATCCAACTGCGTCAGGGTGAGTTGAGCCTGCATATCGAAAGTTTCCAGCTTCAGGAACTCTTTGACATCATTGCCCGTAGCAAGACAAGTTTTGAAATGAAAGGCGTCGACTTACAGGTAGAACCCGTTGATGCTACCGTGAAAGCCGATCGTGTATTGACACTCTTTATGCTCAATACATTAGCTGACAATGCCCGTAAGTTCACGGAGCGTGGCGGAAGTGTTAATGTTTCTGCCAATGTCTGTAAGGACTATGTGGAGATATCTGTCAAGGATACTGGCTGTGGCATGAGTGAAGAAGCATTGGCTCATGTCTTCGAACATAAGATTTCTGATAAAGGTACGCGTTCGCATGGATTCGGACTGATGAACTGTAAGGGTATCATCGAGAAATATCGTAAGATGAGTCAGTTATTCAATGTCTGCCAGATATCCGCTGAGAGCGAGGAGGGCAGGGGATCGCGTTTCTTCTTCCGACTGCCAAAGGGTATTCAGCGTATCATCCTATTGCTGGCTACTCTGGTTCCTTTCTCGTCCATTATGGCACAAAACCCCATAGAGCGTGCACATATCTTTGCCGATTCAGCCTATTTCTGTAATGTCAATGGTCATTATGAACGTACGTTGCAGTTTGCTGATTCCTGCTATAAATATCTCAATCTGCAGTACAATACCTTGCGTCCTAATAGTCAGCTGCTCATGCAGCCACAAGGCAACAATACCCAGATGCCTGCCGAGATACAATGGTATCATGACAGTGTGGATATCAATTATCAGATTATTCTTGACATTCGTAATGAGAGTGCTGTTGCAGCACTGTCACTACATCAGTGGTCGCTCTATAATTATAATAATAAGGTATACACGCAACTGTTCAAGGAAATGTCGGCTGACAACACGCTGGCTGATTATTGTCGTACCATGCAGCAGTCGCAGATTAACAAGCGCATTGCCATGATTCTGCTAATCGTATTGCTGTTACTGATAGCGCCTGCCTACTATATGCTCTATTATCGTCATCGTCTGAACGAACGGTTCAAGCGAGAGCGTATTCAGCTTGACAATATCGAGATGGCTGACGACGAATTACACCGTTCAGAGTTGGAAGCCGCTAAGTTGCATGTTGCCAACAATGTGCTTGACAACTGTCTTTCTGCCCTCAAACATGAGACAATGTACTATCCTGACCGCATCCGCCAACTGGTGGATAATGGTGATGTGAATGCATTGGGCGAGGTGACCCAATATTATCGCCAGCTGTATGGTATCCTGAGCGAACAGGCTATGCGACAGGTTGAGCAAATACGCCTGCACGTACATCCTATGGAGCTATACGGACAACAGGTGATAGGCGACGAGAATATGCTTCGCTACCTCTTTGAAATCATCAAGCCTTCAGAGGTGCAGTCAGAAGTGAAGGACGAGCAGTATGTCACTTATAAGCTGAAGGCCGCCTTTAAGTCGGATATTGACAGCCTGCTTTGTCGCCAAATAGTGCGTGACCATGGTGAAGCTACGCATCGTCGCGGATGTGGCATAACAGTAGAAGATAACGGAATAACTATTACATTACCCAGATACAATGGAAAAATTTAAGATGATTATCGTCGAGGACGTGCCCCTCGAACTTAAAGGAACTGAAGGCATTGTACGTCATGAGATTCCCGAAGCTGAGGTTATTGGGACAGCTGATAATGAGGCCAGCTTCTGGCGACTTATCAAGCAACAACAGCCAGACCTCGTGTTACTTGACCTTGGACTTGGCGGTTCTACAACCGTCGGTGTTGAAATCTGTCGTCAGACCAAAGAGCTATACAAACAGGTAAAGGTGCTTATCTTTACGGGCGAGATACTGAACGAGAAGTTATGGGTCGACGTGCTCGATGCTGGTGCCGATGGTATCATCCTGAAGAGTGGTGAATTGCTGACCCGTCGTGACGTGATGGCTGTTATGGAGGGCAAGCAACTGGTGTTCAACGAGCCCATTCTTGAAAAGATTGTCGAGCGTTTCAAACATGCCGTCTCTTCACAGCTGGCTCGTCAGGAGGCGCTGATTAATTACGAGATTGATGAGTATGACGAGCGTTTCCTGCGTCATCTGGCTTTAGGTTATACCAAAGAGCAGATTACGACCTTGCGAGGTATGCCTTTTGGCGTGAAGAGTTTGGAGAAACGACAGAACGAGCTGGTCCGTAAACTCTTCCCTGGTGGCGATAGTGTGAATGCCACGCGCCTGGTGGTTCGTGCCTTCGAACTCCGTATCCTCGATATCGACAATCTTGAACCTGACGCAGAGTAATCAGAAATACTATCGGAGTAATCAGAAATACTATCGGAGTAATAGATAATTAAGAATTGAAAAAGTATTTTCCACATATTGCTTTCCTGCTGTTTGCAGCCCAGTTGCTGCTCATGTTGGTGTCATGGTTGTTAGCAGCAGCCATCCCCACAAGTGGTGTCCGTTCGCTATTGTCCAGCGAAGGCCTGCGTTGGTTCTTAGGTCATTTCTCCGATGTATTGGGAACGCCGTTATTGCTTTGCTTGTTGTTGTTGCTGATGGCATACGGTTGTCTGAACGGTTGTGGCATCCTACACTTTAAGTCATCCTATCGCCAGCGTCGTGCATTGACCATCACGCTATTGCTGTTGGTGGTTTATGTCGGTTTCATCCTACTGCTGGTTATGATGCCACATGCAGTCCTGTTATCAGCTACAGGCCTACTATGGCCTTCACCGTTCTCTGCGGCTGTTGTACCACTTTTTGCCTTTGGCATCACGCTGCTTAGTGCCGTCTATGGATATGTGGCAGGCAGTTATGGCCAAATGTCTGATGTTTATCAGTCGTTGATTGATGGCATACGCATCGGAGCCCCATGGTTGCTGTTTTATGTGTTGTTAGGTCAAATCTATTATTCATTACTATTCATATTGCCTCTCTAAATATGCGTTATTTCATTTGGTTTAGCTACGATGGCGAACGGTATCACGGTTGGCAGGTACAACCCAATGGTGTGACGGTGCAGAGTGAACTTGAACGTTGTCTGTCACTCCTGTTGCGTGAAACCATTTGTGTAACGGGTGCCGGACGTACCGATGCCGGTGTTCATGCCCGTGTGATGGCTGCCCACTTTGATACGGATGCCGTCTTCGAACCAGACACGCTTACCATGAAACTTAACGGCCTGTTGCCTTACGACATAAGTGTGAGCCGTGTCGAGCAGGTAGCTCCAGATATGCATGCCCGTTTTTCTGCGCGTACGCGTACCTATCATTATTATATACACACCCATAAGAATCCCTTTGCCCGTCGTTATTCTCAGGAGATGCATTATCGTCTCGACTTCAATCTGATGAATGAGGCCGGACGTATTCTCTGCGAGTATGAGGATTTTGGCGCCTTCTGCAAGGCTGGCAGCGATGTGAAGACGACGCTGTGCCAGGTGACTCATGCCCAGTGGCATCAGATATCTGAAACAGAATGGTATTTCGAGATTACCGCCAACCGTTTCCTTCGCAATATGGTGCGTGCTGTGGTTGGAACCCTTGTAGAAGTAGGCAGAGGCCGAATGTCGTTAGACGATTTTAGGAAAGTGATTGAAGGAAAACAACGTACACAAGCTGGTGAGTCGATGCCAGCGAAAGCATTATTTTTAGAAAACGTTACTTATTAATGGCTTGGTTATTATTAGCTTTTCTCTCAGCAGCGTTGCTGGGTTGTTATGATTCTCTGAAGAAAGAGGCGTTGAAAGGCAATGCCGTCATACCCGTATTGTTTCTCAACACCTTGTTTTCGTCATTGATATTCCTACCGTTTATCGTACTCAGCGCCAGCACCGATATGCTCGACGGTTCCATATTTCATGTTGCTTCTGGTGGATGGGATATGCATAAGTATATTTTGCTGAAAGCCTTGATAGTACTGTCCAGTTGGATATTAGGCTATTTTGGCATGAAGCATCTGCCGTTGACTATTGTCGGTCCTATCAATGCCACTCGCCCTGTGATGGTGCTTGTGGGCGCGCTTTTGGTATTTGGCGAACGTCTGAATGGATGGCAATGGATTGGCGTACTGTTGGCTGTTTTGTCTTTTTTGCTGTTAAGCCGTAGTGGAAAGAAGGAGGGTATCGATTTCAAGCACGACCGCTGGATATGGATGATTGTCGGTGCAGCAGCCTTAGGTGCTGTCAGCGGACTCTACGACAAATATCTGATGGCACCCGTAGAGAGTGGTGGCGTAGGCTTGGATCGTATGATGGTACAATCGTGGTATAATATCTACCAGTGTTTTATGATGTTGGCCATGCTCTATCTGTTGTGGTGGCCTCGTCATCGTGACACCACGCCATTCCATTGGGATTGGGCTATCATCGGTGTCAGCATCTTCCTATCTACAGCCGACTTTATGTACTTTTATTCGCTGTCGTTGCCGGACGCAATGATATCCATCGTGTCGATGATACGCAGAGGTTCCGTGGTCGTCAGCTTCCTGTTCGGAGCAGCTTTCTTCCACGAAAAGAATCTGAAAGCAAAAGCGTTCGATTTGGCACTCGTGCTATTAGGAATGATCTTCCTCTACATCGGCAGTTCGTAAGATAATGCTCGTGGCCCCCAACGTAAACAGGGTGCCGTTTTCAATGATGCGGCGCTCACGAGGCTGCAATTCCACGTCGCCCACAAAGGTACCCGTATTACTGTTGTTGTCCATCAGCGTATAGCGTAACCCACCACGCTTATCGCGACTCACGTTGATGGTACAATGGTTCAGGTCGACGCTAGGGTCCACCGTTTCGAAAGCTGTATTGATGGGATTGCCTTTCTGATAGCGACCTATCACATTGTTACCCATACGCAATGGTAACACCTGCTTGAAGTGGAACACGTTTTCAATCACCACAATTGAGCCGCAGCCCTCGGCATTCTCCTGTTCGTCGGGATTCTCATCCTTTTGCGTGTTACGCAGTTTCGACACACCAATTCGTATGCCGAACTCACGTCCACATTGGTCACACTTGAACACGAGCGATTGGCCCGCTTCGTATTTTGTTTCGTCAAACGTGATGTAGTTGTCGCACTTAGGACATCTGACGCGCTTCATACTCCTTTCATCTTATACACCCACGCATCAGCAAACTCTATGTCTGAAGCAATCTTGTTCAGATGGCTATAGGCATCCGCCTGATTATTGTATCCACCACAAATCACGCGCAGCGTATTGTTTTCCACATATATTCTGGCATCAGTAATACCACGCTTCTTCAGTTGGCTGACAAATTCCTCCGCATTGCTACGTTTTACCTGGCTTGCCAGCACAATGCAATAGGTGTCCTCTTTAATTTCCTGCGAAGCTTTAACTTCCTTTTTTACTTCTTCTTTATTATGTGCCACACTCATACCTTCAGGTGTGAGAACTTCCTTAACTTCTCTAACTTCTTTAACTTCTACAGGTTGTGCCGGTGTCATATTACTGTCCTTCGGCATCAGTTTATATAGAAGGTTACCCTGCAACTGGCTCATGGTCTTAGTGCCTAAGTCGCTATTAGCTATAGGAGTTGCCAATAAGAAGAAACATGCCACAGCAGCAGCTATAGCTATCGCATTTCTTACCCACGACATCTTGATGACTACTGCACGATGGTCATCATCCTCTTCCTCGTCAGTAAAGTCGAGTAGGGCTGGGGATTGTGTTTCGTTCTCCTCTTCTACGACCGTCTCTGGTTCCACAGCAGCCATCGGGGCTACTTCTGCCAACGGTTTATCCTTCAGACGCTTAAAGCTGAAATCTGCCAGACCATATACCTCTGGAGAAAGAATTCCAGACTCGCAAGGCTCAAACTCGTAATTGCCCTCAATGTTGACGCGTAGCGTGCCCACACCATCCATGTTATATTCGCCTTCCGTGTGCAGGATACTTTTCAGTTCCTCCACTTCGGTTTCAATCTGGCGCAGAGCATCAGGATAACTCGTGTCATTGGCTTCAACATACGACTGAACAAGTAGCGAGTCATTCAGCGTCAATTGTGGGTTGAATCCCAATGTGCGATAAGGCGGCAGCCAAAGTCTGTCGTCCTCGTCATAGTGCGCATCTACATGGTGTGCAATAAAGCCGCCGAAGCCCGGAATAATCACGCAATCATGGCTCAGCAGTAATATTTCAATATGTCGTTGTATTTGAATCACGATGCAAAATTACATCATTTTTATGAATATACCAAATAATCCTCCCGCTTTTTTTTTCAACTCAACTTTTTGCCCAAATCCTCTTTGTTTTTTATGAATAAATATTCTATAAAAAAAATGGCAGGTTCCTATTGTGGAGCCTGCCATTGTCTGTTTGTCAGATTGATTCGTTATTTAATCAAATCAATGCTGCGCTTTAGGAACTTGTCAAGTGCTTCGCCTTTCAGCATGCCATTCTGGAGCAGGGCGAGGTCAATGAGCTGATGGACGATGTCGTTCTGAGCGGCAAAACCATTCAGCACTTCCTGCTTCTTGTCCTTCTGCTCCTGAACGGCCTTTTCGGTCTCTGCCTTCATGTCTTTGTCATCCTGTGTCAGTTCCTCAGGCTTCTTCTTATCTTGGGTCTGACGGATGGCAGCGAGACGGGCCTCTTGACCTTTCAGCTCGCTCTCGATGGGCTTCAGTGTCTCTTCAGTATTGGCCTTACAATCATCGAGCACGCGTTTAACCAATGGATGGTCTGCGTTGAGTACAAGATTCAGAGAGTCAGGCATTTGTGCATAAAAGTTCATGCCTTGCTGGAAGCGACTCATCTCCTTCATACGACGCATCCATTCGTTCTGCGTGATGACTACAGGACGCTGATTCTCGCCCAAACTCTGCACCTCGACCATGAATTCAGTCTTCTCCATCTTTGGCATCTGCGAACGGAATACCTGTGACAAATTGGCAGACTCATCCTCTGTCAGATTCGACTTAGGTGCATCGTCCTTCACGATGAGACGGTCAATGATATCGCTGTCTACACGGGTAAAGCGACTCTTCTCGAACTTCTGCTCCAGCATTTGAATGGCAGGTACGTCGAGTTGTCCGTCAAGCAGCAATACCGAGTAGCCTTTGTCCTTGGCGCCCTGAATGTATGAGTACTGTTCCTCCTTATCCGTGGCATAGAGGTAGATCAGGTTGCCGTCCTTGTCTTTCTGGGCACCCTCAATCAAGGCCTTGTATTCATCGAAGGTAAAGTATTTGCCGTCAGTATCCTTCATCAGGCTGAACTCCTTGGCACGGTCATAAAAACTCTCCTCCGACAGCATACCGTAGTTAATGAACAGCTTCAGGTCATCCCACTTCTCTTCGTACTGTTTGCGGTCCTCTTTGAAGATAGCCTGCAGACGGTCAGCCACTTTCTTCGTGATATAGGTAGAAATCTTCTTTACCTCACGGTCGCTCTGCAAGTAAGAACGGCTGACGTTCAGAGGAATATCCGGAGAGTCAATCACACCATGCAACAGTGTCAGGAACTCAGGTACGATGCCCTCTACCTGATCGGTCACGAATACTTGGTTGCAGTACAGCTGAATCTTGTTGCGTTGCAGGTCGATGTTCGACTTAATGCGGGGGAAGTAGAGAATACCCGTCAGGTTGAACGGATAGTCGACATTCAAGTGAATCCAGAACATCGGCTCGTCGCTCATTGGGTACAGCGTGCGATAGAACTTCGTGTAGTCCTCGTCCTTCAGTGTTGAAGGAGCCTTTGTCCATAGGGGCTCAGAATCGTTGATGACGTTGTCCTCAGCGGTGTCAACCATCTCTTTCTTCTCGCTTGACCACTCCTGCTTCTTGCCGAAAGCCACGGGCACAGCCATGAATTTGCAGTACTTTGTCAAGAGCTGCTGAATCTTCTCCTTCTCAAGGAATTCCTTGCAGTCGTCATCCAAATAGAGAATGATGTCCGAACCACGATCCTCCTTTTCAGCATCGTCAATCTCGTAGGCAGGACTACCGTCGCACGACCATTTCACAGCTTTTGAACCGTCCTTGTACGACTTGGTAACAATCTCCACCTTCTTCGATACCATGAAACTTGAATAGAATCCCAAACCGAAGTGTCCGATGATGTTGTTGGCGTTGTCCTTATACTTCTCCAGGAAATCGTTCACACCAGAGAAAGCAATCTGGTTGATGTACTTGTCTATTTCCTCCTCGGTCATACCAATACCGCGGTCAGAGATAGTGATGGTACCCTTGTCTTTGTCTAACGAGACATGAACGGTCAGGTCGCCCATGTCGCCCTTGAACTCGCCCTGCTGGGCCAATGTCTTCAACTTCTGCGTGGCATCGACAGCGTTAGATACCATCTCGCGCAGGAAAATCTCATGGTCTGAATAGAGAAACTTTTTGATTACGGGGAAAATGTTCTCAGTTGTAACCCCGATGTTACCTTTTTGCATATACCTTATTTTTATTAATTTGTAATCTTTTGCTGAGGTATCTGCAAATATCGTGCCAAAAGGTAAATACATGCAAATGTGAGAAATACATATACTTTTTTTCCAAATAGTTTGATTTTTCAAATAAAAACCTTATCTTTGCACATACAAATAACAAAGTTCATTCATTAAAATGTATGCTTATGATTTACTTGACTCCCTATAATGTTCCTTTGGAAGAATATGAAGACCTTATTGGAAGACGCGAATATTGGGATAACCTTGCTGATGAATGGAAATATAGTTCAATGGATGAAAAGCTAATTCGGCTTGCTGGTTTTGTTCAGATGGGTGGTAATTTGAAAAAGATTATCAATCGTTATGCGAAAGAGAAAGAAGAATATAAACGCCAGCAGATTCAGTATTGTATATTGGATTTTATTTTGAAACTCATGGTAGGTGATAAGCTTCACGCTTCTGAAGATGTTCCTTTAGTTAATCGTATCAAGAGGCTTGATAAGAATGAACTTGTTAGGTTGTTGTCTGCGGAACTAAAGCGGGATGTGCAGAAGAGCAGTTCGTTTGACAAAAATTATAATCTGCATGAGAAGTGGCGGTTACTTTCTGATGAGAAGTGGATGAGTGACGACATTCTTGACAAGATAGAGCGCAAGCATTGGCACGACAATCCCAACGAGGATTTTAACTCCTATCTTGATAGGGCAAAGATTTGGTGGAACGGAAGCCGTAATTTATGGTAAAATATAATATAGTTAGAAATTATACTTGCTGGTATCTATGAAGGCATTTGACAACAAAAACGATCAATCAGATAAAGCACGGCTCGGTTCAATCGGTGAAAACTTGGTTGTTGCCAAACTTATGCAAAAAGGATGGGATGCATTCAATGCGAATTGCAGCATTAAAAATTATAAGTCAATAGATGTAGTGTGTCTTAACAGCAATATACCTGAGGATGATAAACATTTGTGGAAGCCCAAGACAGCATTGATTCAAGTGAAGACAAGTGTTCAGAGTAACATTCCTACAGGGTTTTCTATTGCCGAGAGCCTTGACAGGGACTATCTGGAGAGAATGGTTAAAGGACCTTATGTTTTTGTGGCTGCAAAACAGGGAACTGATGGTTTCTCTTTTCGCTATTTCATTATTTCCAGAAAGCAATTTATAGAATTACTCTATAGGGCACATGTATTTTATGATAAAAAACACAATGGAAATGAGGAAAAGAAAGCTCCTGCAGGCATTTCTATCTTATGGTTAGAAGGTAAGCCCGAATTTGCTCCAAAAACTCCACAGGATTTTGGTAATCCTATTAAAGAGACATGTGAAAACAAATGGGAGAGTATTTGGGTAGAATAATTACCATTTCATGTGTTCTTTATTTCACAAGCTTTACATTGTAATAATCTTGTAGAACGCATACATCTGCCTCTTTCCCACCTAAATAACATTTGATAGTTCCATTAATGTATGCAGTAGCAAGAATTGTGTGTTTTTTCTTGTCTGTTTGTAGTTCTGGCATATTGTTTATTGCAATAGACAAACCACTGCGAACAACATAATAGGTAGTCGTGCCTATTTCTTTTTCAAGGTCTGAGGGCTTAGACAATACCCATGCATTTTCATTCTTACTCCATTCGATTTTTAATTCTTTGTTCGAGAATGCCAGTTCTCTTTCTTCGACAACTCTGAGAGTATGCTTTGATGGTACACACAATTTCTTTTTCAAATTTTTAAACTCATATCCTGATGATGATTCCAAAGAGAGTCTAACTTTCTCTAATATAATGTCTTGGGGAGTGACCGTCATAATACCATTGTTGTCAATTTCAATAGCATATTTGCTGTCAATGAACGGTTCTCTGAAACCTAATGTGTTTTCAATATAATTAGCTAGTGCTGTAGCATTCATCTTAAATGATGCGTGTTTGTAATTTTTGGTTCTTTTAGCGTTGTCAGGTATTCCATCCTTTGCCCATTGGTCATATTGCGCTTGTTCTTCTTTTATAGCTTTATTTTGCTCTTCTTCTGCTGCTAATTGCTGGGCCTTACGCCAATTAGAGTATATTTTTAGTGCAACATCATATTCTTGTGGCGTGTATCCAAATTCTTTGAAAGCAACATAACCACTATCTCCAGTACCATATTGATTAAAAATCTCTATAATAAATTTCTCTATGTATTCAGGATGCTTATCAATTGATGCTAATGCTTTATCAAGTTCATACATGCCATTAAGGTGATTAGCATCGCAGAAAATAGTCGTAGAAAAGCCTATATGATTCTTCACGTAGTATGCCACTTTGTTCGACATCTGTGGAGTTACCAATGAATTCTTGCTTTGAGCAAATCCAATAATACTCATGCAAAGCAATAGCAGCGAAACAAATATCTTCTTCATATATTCTATAATTTTGGAGCAAAGATAGTGATTGTTTATAGAAATTCCAAATATTTATGGATAAAAATAACCCATTGACTTTAAATAGCAAAGGGAATATACATTCGTGTCTGTAAGCGTGTTTCCTTGATTCGTGCATTGCACAATATATATAGGTGCAATCCTCCAATCCTTCAAATCGCCACGCATTTCAGATGGCAAAAGCACAATAAAGTGGTTTGGTTAAGTTCTGTGATTTCCTACTAAGGGGAGATCGGGAAAAACACGCGAAAAAAAGGCGGGACGGTTCTACTGATTCCTCTTTCTCAGACATGTGCACAAGGTTCTGAATAAAGGTTCCTTGTGCACAATTACTATTTACACCCCAAGCACTATTTCTGGGTCAATGTTTAGCTGTCGACTTAGCTCTCGTCCAATTTTTAGCGAGGGCTCGCTTTTGCCGTTCAATATCTCGCTGACTCTTGCGTTGCTCAGTCCCAGCATCTCCGCAAGTTTCGACTGTGTAATCCCCATCTCGTAAAGTCTCAGTTTGATGATGTCTATCAAAGTTGGCTTGCCGATAGGGTAATGAATATCCTCATATTCCTCCACCATATCTGAAAGCATATCCAGTTCCAGATAGTTAGGATTGTCCACTGGTGTGTTGTCGTTAACCAGCGGAAGTAGTTCCTCAATTCTACGCATTGCTGCCCTATATGCAGCTTCACTCTTAATCTGTGCCATATCTCTAAATGTTTTTAATGTCTTTTATTGCATCATATTCCTTATGTGTACCTACAAATCGGATATAAACCGTTTTCGGAGTAAATTGTATAAGCACAACCAAACGATAATCGTTGCCTTTGATGTTAAAGACATATCGCTGGTTACCTACTGCATCGACACTATTAAAGGTGTTCTTCATATCAGCGAAACAGGTCCATTCCGACTTCTTCGTCTTCTCGTACCATTCTTCCAGAGCAGACTTTGCTGGAGGATTCTTAGTGTAGTAATCTACCAATGTGCTCTTAGCTATTATTCTCATAATGTTAATATTTTGGGAGCAAAGTTAAACATTCTTTTTAGAATTTCCAAATATTTTTCGGAAAATCTTAAATATTGATGTTAATCAACGATAGGAATAGGCATTCGTGTCTGTAAGCGGCTTTCCATTGTTCGTTCATTGCGCCATATATATAGTTGCAATGAACGAACAACAAAAACAAACACGCATTTCAGATGGCATAAGCACAAAAATGTTTAGTTAGGCTCTGTGATTTAATAATAGGAGCGGAAGGGGGAAAGAACCCCGTGCTGGCAGGGATTAACAAGGGTGTTTACAGGGAAAGAAACGGTATGTTGCTAATTTGCCCCGTCCGTGGCAAATTCTTGCAGCGGGCGGGGCAATATCTTGCAGCGAACGTGCGAAAATCTTTCGCCAGTCGTCAAAAGACAACCATATTCGGCTCTTTTACTTCTGCAATGGGAAGTAATGATAAGTGGTGCCTATTCTCATCCTTCTTAATGTGGGGTGCTCTCCTGAGCAGAGCCCCTCAAGATAACGCTGGGCAGAATGGTATTTCAGACCTGCCACAGACATGAAGATGCTGATGGTAGTAAAACCGTTGCAAAGTGAACGACGCAAGGCCTCGGCCATAAAGGCTTCGTCGTGCATCTGGGCATTGCCCACATTCGACTCCCTCTTGTAGAACCCCTTCTGCTTACGTGCCACCACTTTGACAAAATGTTTTGAGGGCGTTAGTTCCAAACCAGCAAACTTGACGTTCTTTCCCTTTACTTTTGCAGGGTCTGTGAACTCGCCTTCCAGTTTGATCTTAGGGGCAAAGGTTCCAAGCGGTGTCTCTACACGATAGCCCTCAGCCAGCCATTCGCTGCACACCTCGATAAAGGTCTCGAAAGCTATGTCAACGATGCCCTTGCTTACCCCACGGAATCCGCAATAGGTCTCTACGTCCTTCATTGTCCGCTTGTATGGAGCGGCAGGGCGTACATAGAGCAATGGTTTTCCGTCCTCTCCGTTAGTAGGGCGGGTATATAGTTCAAAGGGCATTCCGTCTGTTTTACGTGGCATAGTATCTCTTACTTATTTATAAGTATCTTAATAAAGTACAAAGGTACTAAAAAAAAGACGGAAATGCAAGAAAAAACGAGTATTTTTTTGTAATTTCCTCGCTTATTGTCCAAAATTACCGACGACAGATTGGGGCGAAAGGACAAGAGGCGCAGACCTGCAAGTCGGTAGTGGGTTGGAAAGGCACGTCAGGCGATAGAATTTCAGTAATGGTTTGGCTGAGCAGCTCGTTGAAATGCTGGCTGTAGGGCGATATGTCGAGAATCCTGTCACGTCCGAAGCAGAGCGTGGGGTCATAGTCATCGGCATTGGCATGCTGGATGAAGATGAGGGCTGGGCTGATTGCGATGTCGGACGGAAGATGGCTGATGGATGAAGGCCTGTCACTCCTGACGATGTCGGCATAGAGCAGGGTTTGCAGGTAATAATCTGAATGATTATGAATATTCTGTGGCAGGAAGATGGCATCGACATCAGGCAGTGGCTTGAGAGGACTTGAACCTGTCTTGTAATCGATGATACGGATACGCTCGTTGGCGGTGCCTTCGTCTACGAGGTCTAAACGGTCAATACGACCACCAATCTTGAGAGGTCCGATGGCCGATGTTTGATGTATGGAGGACAATGGCCTGAATACGTCTATTTCGAGACCCAGTATGCGGAAGGGAGCCTGGCGCAGGTCTAGGGCTATGAGTTGGCGCAGATACTGGACGATGACTTCGCGCTGGATGATATAGAGTCCGCTTGGTGGCAGATGTGGCATCTCCAGGTGGAATGCCTCGTCAACAGCGCGCTCCAGTTCCTGCTTGTTGCGCAGGAGGTGCTGGAGAATGGATTTGTCAATATATTGTGGCAAGCTGTGGTAGAGCAGGTCGGCAGCACGATGAAACACAGTGCCGAACATGCGATTGTCGAGTTCTAACTCATCATCAGGAACCTCGGGCTCTTGCAAACCACCCACATAGCGATAGAAGAAGCGCAATGGACAGCGCAACCACGTATTGATAGCAGTAGGAGAAAGGTAGGATGACTGAGCTAAGAAGTCTGATATCTGAGATTTGGCGATAGGTTTGGGTTGCCAGCGGACAGATTGCTGACCACTTGACAAAGAATAATGCTGGATAGAGTGGGGATACTCAACCATCAGCTGGAGCATGAAGCGACTCATCTCGCCCCGTTGGCCACCATCGGTAGAATTGTTGTAGAGAATAGTGACATCAGAAGCACGCTGCAACAGACGGTGGAAATAATAGGAATAGATGCCTACCTTGTTTTCCACAGTCGTAAGTTCGTAGGCATGACGAATGCTGTGTGGAATGAACGAACTGTCGTTGATGCCACGTGGTAACATGCCCTCAGCACATGAGAGCAACAACACGTGGTCGAAGTCCAGGTTACGCGTTTCGAGTACGCCCATTACCTGTAAGCCCTCGGCAGGCTCTCCATGGAAAGGTATTGACGTTTGCTGAATCAGTTGTCCGACAAGACGCTGCAGGGTATTCATCGTGACGTTGAGAACGCCCTCGGCTATGAGGTCATTCAGACGGTTGATGAGCGTATAAGCACGGAACAACGACTCTTGAAACAACGGGTCGGCTTGATGGTCGGCATTGCCTTTCTGGGCGATGACTTTGAGATGAGAGATGAGAGATGAGAGGTGAGAGGTATGATTACTCTCAAGGCGTACAAGGAAATCACAACTCTCCGTTCTCCATTCTCCGTTCTCCATTATGTAACGGGCGTAGGGATGACGACGGAGGGTGCGCATCAAGCGAGGCGTGGTGCCCTGCATCTGGATGTCGAACCATAGCTCTATAAAGGAGGCAATGGGCGTCTGTGAGAGGGGATATCCTGTCGTGACATTCACTTTCTCAACCTGTGGTGGCAGACTATGGATGACAGTAGGAAGCAGG
>Ga0265301_10002642_pt1 | contig 20339 bp, 15 predicted proteins | sample AusTroGonzalo_MG_2_FD_193488 | JGI IMG/M metagenome (GOLD analysis project Ga0265301, IMG submission 193488) | Bovine rumen microbial communities from tropical cattle in Woodstock, Queensland, Australia - Gonzalo_04 | ecosystem: Host-associated > Mammals > Digestive system > Stomach > Rumen ... | reverse complement strand
AACACTGCCTATGACACCTGCATTTACTCCCGCGCGGAGGTGGAGCGCATCCTGAAGCTCGCTTTCGAGTATGCGGGCCGCCGTCGGAAGCACTTGACGGTCGTGGACAAGGCCAATGTGCTGGAATCCTCCCGCCTGTGGCGCCAGGTCGCCCAGGAGATGGAACCGTCGTATCCGGACATCCAGGTCGATTATATGTTTGTCGATAACGCCGCCATGCAGCTGATCCGCTGGCCGAAATTCTTCGACGTCCTGGTGACCGAGAACACCTTTGGCGACATCCTTACGGACGAAGCGAGCTGCATCAGCGGGTCGATGGGCCTGCTGGCCTCGGCCTCGGTGGGCGAGCACACCTCCCTGTTCGAGCCCATCCACGGCTCCTACCCGCAGGCTGCCGGGAAGAACATCGCGAACCCCGTCGCGGCCATCCTGTCGGCGGCGATGATGTTCGAATATGCCTTCGGCCTGATGGAGGAAGGAAAGGCCATCCGCGAGGCTGTGGCAGCCTCCCTGGAAGCCGGCGTGACCACCGAAGACCTCGGCGGCACCTGCTCCACCTCGGAGGTGGGCGATTGGATTGCATCTAAGATTTAAGCGATATGGAACAGATTGACTGGAAAACCCTGGGCTTTGACGCCTACCGGACCCGCACGGTCGTCCTTTCCCACTACAAGGACGGAAAGTGGTCCACCCCCGAATCGACGGAGACCTTCTCCTTCACCTTCGACCCCTTCGCGCAGGTCTTCCACTATGCGATCTCCTGCTTCGAGGGCCTGAAGGCCTTCCGGCAGAAGGACGGACGCATCGCGATGTTCCGCCCCGACCAGAACGCCGCCCGCCTCAAGCGGACCGCGGACTTCCTGGGCATGCCCTGCCCGACGGAAGAAATGTTCTACCAGATGTGCGAGGCCTGTATCCGCGGGAACATGGAGTTCCTGCCGCCGTACGGCCTGGGCGCTTCCATGTACCTGCGCCCGCTGCTGGTGGGTATGCACCCTCAGATGCAGCTTGTTCCGTATCCGGAGGCTATTTTCGCCGTGATGTGCGCCCCGGTGGGATCCTACTACGGAGCCCATCTCAAGTCCTGCGCGGCCGTCATCCCGGGCGACTTCGACCGGGCTGCGCCCAAGGGTTCCGGCAGCTACAAGATCGGTGCGAACTACGCCTCGACCTTCCGGCCCTACAAGTACGCCCACGAGCAGGGCTACGCCGAGCTCCTGTACCTGAATTCCTCCACCCGTGAGTTTGTCGATGAGTTCGGCTCCTCCAACTTCTTCGGTATCAAGGGGAACAAGTACGTCACCCCGCTCTCTGACAGCGTCCTTCCGTCCATCACCAACAAGACCCTGCAGCAGGTGGCCATCGACCTCGGCATGGAGGTTGAGAAGCGCCCCGTCCCGCTCGAGGAACTTACCGAGTTCGACGAGGTGGGCGGCTGCGGCACGGCCGTGGTGATCACTCCGCTGTCCCACATCGACATGAAGCCGGTCTTGAGCGAGCCCGAGGTCTCCCGCACCTTCCGCTTCTGCCCCGACGCCGAAGTGGGCCCCGTCTCCACCAAACTCTACAAGCGCATCCGCGCCATCCAGGACGGCGAATTCCCGGACGAGCACGGCTGGTGCCGCTACGTGGAAGAGTAGTCGCTATCACTGAAATGCTTTCAGGGCCCCATGCGGGGCCCTTTTTCGTGCTTCTGCCGGCTGGCCTGGCGTATTGAATCGCTCTGATGGACGGTCGGGGGGGGTGATAGATGCTTAGGTGTGTTAGGTGGTCCCGGTGAAGGACCACCTTCTGCGTTTTGGGGGTGTTTTTGCATAAGGTGGTCCGGTGTTTGGACCACCTGGCACGGTAGGGGGCATGAATGCAGGGGAAGAGGGGCGATGGTTCAGGCACGGTCGAGCAGTTCTACGACCTGTTTATAGGAGAAACCGGTGACGCGGGCGAGTTGATTGACATTGGCGGAGAAACGGAAGCGCAGTTGCTTCAAGAGTTCGGATTGCTCATCATCTGACAGATCCTGTATGGACCGCTTCTTGAACAGGGACTGGCATAAGTCCGGCATGGCGGCGGTGAGAACCTGATCGCGGAAAGCGGGCATATCAACATCCATTGAGTCAATCTGGCGTTTGGCCTTCGAGGAGTTCTGCAGGAAATAGTTCATACGCTGGGGCGTCCGGAACACCGTTTCGATCATGTCCACTTTCACATAGGACTCCGGAAGGATATACCCTTCTTCTCCCACGAGGAAATGGCCGGGCATCTTTTGGGCACTGTGAAGCATACGCCGACGGGCCCGTTCGGAGAAGGTATCGAGGCGGCGCCCCTTCCTGGCTTTCACCCGAAAGAACGAATCGCCCGTTCCCCATGGATAGTAAATCGGGCTCAGGCAGATGCCGGCAGCGACAGGATTCATCTGCGTATAGGCGACGGCCCGTTCCATCGATTCATTCATTCCGCTGATGGATTGAATATCAACATGATTCCTTCTCAGAAAGTCCTTGACGCCGTACTTGTGATGCAAGTATTGCGCATAGCGCTTCTTGTATTCTTCCACGAACTGCCGGGCTTTCTTCTCCGGGCAGACCAGAACGAAATGTACGTGATTGGACATCAAACAAAATGCAAGGATATCCACAGAAATCGCCACGACCAGGACGGCGACCAGATTCATCCCCACCTTGTAATCCTCATCATCCTTGAACCAAATCCTGTCTGTCAGATGATCCGTTGTAACAAACCAAAAATCCATACAATTCTCCAGAACACAAATCTCACGTTTATTGAACATCGGACACGCAGTTCCGACCGGACAAAAATAGTCAATCTGTGGAATCTGCAATGCTTTTTTCAGACTTTATTATTGCCCTGCGTGACAGGTGGTCCAAACGATGGACCACCTTCTGCGTTTTGGGGGTGTTTTTGCGTAAGGTGGTCCAGCGTTTGGACCACCTGGCACGTGTAGGGGGAAAAGACAGAGGGGAAGGGAAAACAAGAGGACGGTCCGGATGGATCGTCCTCTTTTATGGGAAGGAAGGCGGGGCCGTAAGCCGCTTTCTGTTTTTGAATCTGCCATTTATCTTCGCAACCTACCCCCCGGCATCGGACGGGCCGCCCTCATCTGCCGGTATATTTGGTCTTGCAGGCCTGCCGCCGTACCCGCCGTATGTCGCCATACGGCGTCGTGGGCTCTTACCCCGCGTTTTCACCCTTGCCGGAGAAAAAAAAGAAAAACTCCGGCGGTTGTTTTCTGTTACGGACGGAAAAGATTACTCCCTTCTGTGCTTTCCACAGTCAGGCGCCCTGCCCTGTGCGGACTTTCCTCACCGTCGGGATTCCTTCGCTGCGCTCGGAAGGCCAAGCGTAGCTCGGTAAGTGACGGCGCGGCAGATCGTCCCGCCTTCCGGTTGCAAAGGTACGTTTTTTTATTTAAATTTGTAAGATATTTGACCGATGAGAAGATTTGCGCTCATACTGCTCCTCGCCGCCGCCGTTTCCTGCGGCACGTCCAAGGTCCGGGAATACCGGGTCCAGGTCGTGCGGGAATATCCCCACGACGTGACCTCCTACACCCAGGGCCTGTTCTTCGACGGGGACCGTTTCATCGAGACGACGGGGCAGTGGGGGGAGAGCACGCTCCGCACCGTGGACCTGGAAACGGGTGAGGCGATCACCCGGCAGGATTTCTCCCGCAAGTATTTCGCGGAAGGCTCCTGCATCCTGGACGGCAACCTGTACATCCTCACTTGGACGAACCAGGTCGCCTTCGTCTATGACGCGGATTCCCTGACCTACAAGGCCACCAAGGCCTGGCCCCGCGCCGAAGGCTGGGGATTGACCACCGACGGGAAGCAGCTGATTGCCAGCGACGGAAGCGCCTTCCTCTTCTTCCTGGACAAGGACCTGAAGGAACTCCGCCGCCAGCGGGTCACCCTCGCGGGGAAGCCGGTCCGCTACCTGAACGAGCTGGAATGGATCGACGGGAAGGTGTGGGCCAATGTTTACACGACCGACACCATTGTCATCATCAATCCCGAGACCGGGGTCGTGGAAGCGACCGTGGACTGCCGGGGCCTGTTGCCCATGAAGGAGCGGACGCGGGACACGGATGTGCTGAACGGCATCGCCGTGGATGCGGAGGGACGGATCTTCCTCACCGGGAAGTACTGGCCGAAACTATACCAGATAGAACTGGTTAAGAATAAATAACATATCGGGGTATCGGGCCTTTGCCCGGTTGAGAACATACCCGTTGAACCTGATGCGGTTCATACCGCCGGAGGAAAGTATATGAAAAAAACCGTTTTAGCAGCGGCATTCGCCGCTCTGTGCGTCTGCGCGGGAGCGCAGACTGCCGAAAAAGTCGAAAGACTGGACAGCGTCCTCATTTCCGCCTCCCGGGCCGGCAGCCATACGCCGGTTACCTATGACAATGTGGGCCGGGAGGCCCTGCGGACTTCCAATCCGATGAATTCCCTGCCGATGACCCTGAACCTCTTGCCGTCCGTGGTGACCTACAACGAAGGCGGCACCGGGCTCGGGAACTCGGCCATGACCGTCCGCGGCTCCAAGGGCTCGCAGATCAACGTCACCCTGAACGGCATCACCCTGAACGATGCCGAGTCCCAGGAAGTCTTCTGGGTCAATATCCCCGCATTGACAGCCCTCCTATCCAGCGTCCAGGTCCAGCGCGGCCTTGGGACATCGGCCAACGGGGCCGGTGCCTTCGGCGCCAGCATCAACATGAACACCGCCTTCGTCACCCCGGAACCGGCTTTCCGGTGGGAGGTGTCGGCGGGTTCCTACGGGACCTTCCTGACCACCATCTCGGCGATGAGCGGGCTGCGGCCGTCCGGGCTCTATTTCAGCCTGGCCTATTCCGCGGGCCAGACCGACGGCTATATCCGGAACGCCGGGGTGGGATCGGCCTCCCTGTTCGGCGTCATCGGCTGGCTGAAGGGACGCAACTCCCTGCGGCTCACGTATTTGATGGGCAACCAGAAGAGCGGTATCACCTGGGACGGCATCTCGCCGGAGATGTACACCGTGGACCGCCGGTACAACGGCGCGGGCGAGTATGTCGATGACAACGGCAACACCTGCTACTACCCGGACCAGACCGACAACTATGTCCAGCACCATCTGCAACTGAACTACACGCGCCGGCTGTCGGATGCGCTCACATGGGCCAATACCATTGACTACACCCGCGGCGACGGCTATGACGAGTATTACAAGACGGGCCGGAAGTTCGCCGAGTTCGGGTATCCCTTCTCCGCCTGGCAGGGCCAGAAGAAGAGCGACATGATCTACCGGAAGAAGATGGACAACGACCTGTACGTCTTCCAGTCGGACCTGCGCCTGCGGACGGATGCGCTGAAGGTCGATGGCGGGGTGAACCTCTCCCGGTACGTCGGCGGGCACTGGGGCGAGATGCTCTGGGCGCGCCTGCTGGGCCCGGATTTCGATTACGCGTCTATGAACGCGCAGGATACCTGGTACCGGAACACGGGTACCAAGCAGGAAGTAAGCGCCTTCCTGCGCGCTGAATACCAGCCGCTTCCGTGGCTGACAGCGTACGCGGACCTGCAGTATCGGCACATCGGCTACGACCTGGTGGGACCCGATGACAAGGCCAGTTCCGTGACTATGGACTATCACGAAAAGTGGGACTTCTTCAACCCCCGCGCGGGTGTCACCGCAACCTTCGGGGCCCATAAACTGTACGCTTCCGCCGCCATCGGCCACCGCGAGCCGGGCCGCAGCGACATCAAGGAGAATATCAAGGGCGAGATGATCCCCATCAAGCCCGAGTCGATGCTGGACATCGAGGCGGGCTACCAGTTCTCGGGCGAGCGGTTTACGGCTTCGGCCAATGTCTATCTGATGGAATACAAGGACATGCTCCTGGAGACCGGACGGCTCAGTTCCTCGGGGTATGCGATCAAGGAGAACGTGGGGCGGGGCTGGCGCCGGGGCGTGGAACTCGCCGCCGCCTGGTCACCTGCGACCTGGCTCCGCATCGACGGAAACCTGACCCTCTCCACGAACCGACTCCGCGCCTTCACCGCCTATCTCGAGAATTGGGTCGATGGCGGATATAAGGAAGAACACTACGAAAACACGCCGATGCTCCTCTCTCCTTCCGTCGTTGGCATGGGTCGCGTGGAAGTGGACCCGTTCCAGGGCTGGCCGCTGACCCTGAGCGGGAAATACGTGGGCAAGCAGTACTGGGACAACACCGGCTGCGCCGACCGCTGCATCCCTTCCTTCTTTGTCACGGATCTTGCGCTGAGCCACAATTTCCCGCTTTCAGGCGGTTCCCTTGGGGTTTCGCTCTATGTGAACAATCTTCTGAACCGCGAGTATTATGCCTACGCCTGGGTGTATCGGGCCTGGGATGGAGGAGAGTATTTGGAGGCCGGATTGTACCCGCAGGCCACCCGAAATCTGATGCTCAAAATCGCTTATAGTTTTTAAAAAAAATTATTAAGTAAACTTTTGTTCAAAAAAATTTGCAGATAAAGAAAGTTTGCGTATCTTTGCTCTTGCAAAAGGGTAAAAATCTTTTGTAAGAATTGAGATACGCTTCTTCTAACCAACACAATTAACCTTCTTCTGAGTAAGAATACACTACTAACTAACCAGAATTAAGGCTCGCAGGGATGCGAGCCTTAATTCATTTTTGGCGATAGCCAAAAATGAAAACTCCTAATCGAGCAGGTGCGGCCGGCGCTCTCGGGTGCGGGCGAGGGCTTGTTCGTCCTGCCAGGCCTGGATGAGCTTCGGGTTGCCGGAGAGGAGGACGTCGGGGACCTTCCAGCCGTTGAAGTCGGCGGGACGGGTATAGACGGGAGGGGAGACGAGGCCGTCCTGGAAGGAATCGGAGAGGGCCGATGTCTCGTCGGTCAGGACGCCCGGGATGAGGCGGATGATGCTGTCCGCCAGGAGGGCGGCCGGAATCTCGCCGCCGCTCACCACGAAATCGCCCACGGAGATCTCGCGGGTCACGAGGTGTTCGCGGATGCGCTCGTCAATGCCCTTGTAGTGCCCGCACAGGATGATGATGTTCTCCTTGAGGGACAGTTCGTTGGCGATACCCTGGTCCAGGATCTCGCCGTCGGGGGCCATATAGATGACCTCGTCGTAGTGCCGCTCCGCCTTCAGTTCTTCGATCATGCGGAAGACCGGCTCCACCATCATCACCATGCCGGCGTCGCCGCCGTAGCAGTAGTCGTCCACCGTCAGGCGCGGGCCCAGCCCGTACTTGCGGAGGTTGTGCACGTGGATTTCCACCAGGCCCTTTTTGACGGCCCGGCCCGGGATGGAATGGCTGAGCGGGCTCTCGAGGAGCTCCGGAACAACGGTCAGGATGTCGATACGCATGTTTTTTCGTTTCGGTCCTGCAAATTTAGCGTTTATTGTCGAAATTATGTTATATTTGTATTCTATATGTTAAACTTTTGAACACCATTTATCATGAGTGAAGAAATGAAGCCTGAGGTCCTCGAGACTGTCGCCGGGACCGCAGATGTAGCACAGGAAGAACCCCAGACGATCCAGGATGCACAGCAGCCGGAAGAGGAGAAGAACCTCGTCGAAGAAGTGAAGGAAACCGTCGTCAACTATGCGGAGAAGACGCTCGCCGAACTCTCCGGGTTGTTCCAGGAACTGACAGAAAGCGTGGACAGGATGAAGCGTTCCAAGGAGGCCGAGGCCCTCAAGTCCGCCTTCTACAAGCGCCTGTCCCGCGAAAAAGCCGATGCCGGCGAAGACGCCGCCGTCGAAGAACCCGATGCCGAAACCGTGGAAGAGGTGACCGCCGAGCCGCAGGAGAACGCCGTCGAAAGCCCGTTCGCCGCCATCGAGGCCGGTTTCAAGTCCCTCTATAATATGTATAAGAAGGAGCGTGCGGAGTACAACCGCCAGCTCGACGCCGAGCGCGAGGACAACCTCGTGAAGAAGCAGGCCGTCATCGAGGACCTCAAGGCCCTCGTCGACGAGCAGGGAGACATGAAGGATTCCTTCCCGAAATTCCGCGAGATCCAGAACCGCTGGCGCGAGGTGGGTCCCGTTCCGCAGCAGAACTTCCGCGACGTGAACGACACCTACCAGCTCTATGTGGAGAAGTTCTACGACCTCGTCCAGATCAACCGCGAACTCCGCGACTTGGATTTCCGCAAGAACCTCGAAGCCAAGACCGAGTTCTGCGAGCAGGCCGAGGAACTGGCCGCGAGCGAGGATGTCGTGGGCGCCTTCAAGGACCTCCAGAAACTCCACGAGCAGTGGAAGGAGTACGGCCCCGTCGCCAAGGAATTCCGCGAGTCCATCTGGGAGCGTTTCCGCGCTGCTACCGCCGTCGTCAACAAGCGCTACCAGGCCCACTTCGAGAGCATGAAGGAGCAGCAGGTCGCGAACCTGGAGGCGAAGTCCGCCCTCTGCGAGAAGGTGGAAGCCATTGCCGCCCAGGAGATTACCTCCTCCAACCAGTGGAACGCCCTCTCTCGGGAGATCGAGGCCCTGCAGGCCGAATGGCGCAAGATCGGTTTCGCCACCCGCAAGGACAACCAGAAGGTGTACGACCGTTTCCGCGCCGCCTGCGACCAGTTCTTCTCCCGCAAGCGCGAATACTACAACAGCTTCAAGGACAGCATGAACGAGAATATGTCCAAGAAGCTGGCCATCATCGAGCAGGCCGAGTCCCTGAGCGGCAGCACCGACTGGAAGAAGACCTCCGACGTGCTGATCGAGCTCCAGCGCCAGTGGAAGGAGATCGGCGCCGTGCCGCGCAAGAAGTCCGAGCAGCTCTGGAAGCGTTTCCGCGCGGCCTGCGACACCTTCTTCAACGAGCGTGACAAGCAGGCCAAGCCGGAGAACGACTTCTACGGGAACCTCCGCGCCAAGCGCGCCCTCATCGAGGAGATCGAGGCCTATGTGCCGGCCGATGCCGATGCAGACGCCGCGGCCGCCCGCGCCTTTGCCGACCGCTGGAACGCCATCGGTTTCGTTCCGTTCAAGGAGAAAGAGGCCGTGGGCGCCGCCTACAAGGCTGCGATGCAGGCCAAGTTCCCGGACTTCAACCGGGGCGGCCGCCGCGAGGGTGGCCGTGGCCAGGTCCGCGAGCCGCGCCGCAATGCGCCGCTCACCGAGCGTGACCGCCTGACGCAGAAGTTCAACCAGCTCCAGCAGGAGATCCAGACCTACGAGAACAACATCGGCTTCTTCGGCCTCTCCAAGGGTGCCGAGCAGCTCAAGGCCCAGATGCAGGAGCGCATCGACGCCGCGAAGGCCGAACTCAAGCAGCTGGAGGCCCAGATCCGTGACCTTGTCGCCAAGGAGACGGAGGAGAACAACGACTAAACGCCTTCTATGGATAAGAATTCAATCATCGGCTGGGTCCTGATCCTCCTCCTGATGGTCGGCTTCTTCGGCTACAACAGCCGGCAGATCAAGAAGCAGCAGGCCTGGCAGGCCCAGCTGGACTCCCTGGCCGCGGTGGAAGCCGCCCGCCAGGACAGCATCCGGCAGGCCTATCTGGCCGAGCATCCGGAGGACACGGTGGTGGCCGCCCTGCCGGTCCAGGCTGCGGTGTACAGCGACTCCCTGCTGAACGCCGCCGCGCTGGCCGAGGGAAAGACCGTCACCCTGGAGAACGAAAAGCTGGAGATCGCCTTCACCACGATGGGCGCCCAGCCGCTCTCCGTCCGGGTCAAGGATTACCAGACCTACGAAAAGACCGACCTGTACATCCTGGAGGAAGGGAAGAGCCAGCTGGGCTTCGTCGTGTATGCCCCGACGGCCATCGATACCCGTAAATTCAATTTCCAGTATGTCCCGGAGGCTTCGACGGATTCGTCCGTCGTGATGCGCCTCCCGTTCTCGAACGGCGGCTACATCGAGGAAACCTACACCCTGGTGAAGGATTCCTATTCGGTGAACCAGACCCTTTCCTTCGTGGGGATGCAGGACCTGATCCCGCGCAACGTGGGCACGATCGACGTCGATTTCGACGCCGTCATCCCGCAGATGGAGAAGGGCTACAAGAACGAGAGCCAGTATTCCCGGCTGAACTACTGCTTCCCGGATGACAAGGGGAAGATGAAGCCGGAAAGCATCGGCAATGGCCGCAAGGGCAACAAGCGCTTCGACAACCGGATCGAGTGGTTCGCCTTCCAGCAGCAGTTCTTCTCCGCGATCATGCGGGCCCCGAAGAACTTCACCTACGGCGAATTCACCATCGACTTCCTCGGGAAGGACAATCCGGAGAAGAACCTGATGTCCTGCACCGCCTCCATGCGGGCGGATATCCAGCCGGGTTCCCCGCGCATCGACATCCCCTTCGAGTACTACTTCGGCCCCAACGACTATAAGGGCCTCAAGTCCTACGGACACGCCTACGAGAAGGTGATTCCGCTGGGCGGTAAATGGATTGCCTGGTTCACCCGGATCATCATCTTCGTCTTCGACTGGCTCCGCCAGTTCATCAAGAGCTTCGGCCTGATCATCTTCCTCCTGACGGTCATGATCAAGCTGGTCGTCCTCCCGTTCGCGTACAAGAGCCTGTCTTCCTCTGCGAAGATGCAGGTCCTGAAGCCCGAACTGGACAAGATCAACGCCAAGTATCCCAAGCAGGAAGACGCGATGAAGAAGCAGCAGGCGACGATGGAGCTGTACAAGAAGGCCGGCGTGAGCATGATGGGCGGCTGCCTCCCGATGCTCCTCCAGATGCCTATTCTCTGGGCGATGTTCCGCTTCTTCCCGGCCTCCATCCAGCTGCGCCAGCAGCCGTTCCTGTGGGCCGAGGACCTCTCCGCCTATGACGACATCATCCATTGGGGCACGAGCATCTTCGGGATGGACCACATCTCCCTGTTCGCCCTCCTGATGGCCCTGTCCATGTTCTTCTACTCCCGCGTGACGATGCAGAACCAGAGCACCGGGGATGATCCGAACGCGAAGATGATGCGCTTCATGAGCCTGTACATGATGCCGATCATGATGTTCTTCATCTGTAACAACCTCTCCTCCGGTTTGAGCTACTACTACCTGCTCTCCAACATCATCACGATGATTGAGACCTGGATCATCAAGAAGTGGTTCGTGCATCCGGAAGAGATCCTGGCGAAGCTCAAGGCTGCCGAAGGCAAGCCGGTGCCCAAGTCCAAGTGGCAGCAGCGCCTGGAAGAGGCCCAGAAGATGCAGCGCGAAATGCAGAAGCAGCAGAGCCAGCAGAACAAGAAGAAGCGCTAATCCCTATGATCAAAGATCATCTTCAGAACTTATACGACCAACTGCCATCAGCCGTGAAACTGGTGGCAGTTTCCAAATTCCACCCGGTGGAACGCCTCCGGGAGGCCTATGACGCCGGCCAGCGCATCTTCGCTGAGAGCCGGCCCCAGGAATTCGCGGCCAAGGTCCCGCAGCTTCCCTCCGACATCGAGTGGCACTTCATCGGCCACCTCCAGACCAACAAGCTCAAGCTCGTGCTCCCGTACGTCTCCCTCGTCCAGTCCGTGGACTCCCTCCATCTGCTCGAAGCCATCGACCAGTGGGGGAGGGCCCATGGTCGCGTGACCGACGTCCTCCTGGAGCTGCACCTCGGGGCCGAGGAGACGAAGCAAGGTTTTTCGGAGGAGGAGATTATGGCGGTGCTGGGGGATAGATTTCTCGACTCCGGCTTCGCCTCCGCTCGAAATGACAAGAATCCTGTCATTCCGACCAATGCCGATGGTGGTATTCCTGTCATTTCGACCAATGTCGATGGTGGTATTCCTGTCATTTCGACCAAGGCCGATGGTGGTATTCCTGTCATTCCGACCAAGGCCGAAGGGCCTATTCCTGTCATTTCGACCAATGTCGATGGTGGTATTCCTGTCATTTCGACCAAGGCCGAAGGCCGCGTGGAGAAATCTTATGTCCGGATCCGGGGCCTGATGGGGATGGCGACGAATACGGAGGATGAGGCGGTGATCGAGGGGGATTTCGCGCGGATCGAGGCGCTGTTCCAACGGATCAGGGATGCGCATCCGGAGTTGGCAGAGACGTTTACGGAACTGTCCATCGGGATGTCGGCGGACTGGCCGATTGCGGTGCGGCACGGCGCGACGATGGTGCGCATCGGCACGGACATTTTCGGTCCGAGAGAGTATTAAGAATCGCCAGAGAATAAAAAAGCAGGCCCCGGAATTCCGGAGCCTGTTTTCTTGTGTGTTGGGAGCAACTTACTTCGTGATGACCTTGGCCATTTCGCAAACCTTGTTGCTGTAACCCCACTCGTTGTCGTACCAGGCGCAAACCTTCACGAAGGTCTTGTCGAGCTGGATACCGGCCTTCACATCGAAGATGGAAGTGCGGGGATCGTTGCGGAAGTCGGTGGAGACCACGGCCTCGTCGGTGTAGCCCAGGATGCCCTTGAGCTCGCCCTCGGAAGCGGCCTTCATCGCGGCGCAGATCTCATCGTAGGAAGCCTCCTTGGCAAGTTCCACGGTCAGGTCGACGAAGGAAACGTCGGAGGTGGGAACGCGCAGGGACATACCGGTGAGCTTGCCGTTGAGTTCCGGGAGGACCTTACCCACAGCCTTGGCAGCGCCAGTGCTGGACGGGATGATGTTCTCGAGGATACCGCGGCCGCCGCGCCAATCCTTCTTGGAAGGACCATCGACGGTCTTCTGGGTAGCGGTGGCAGCGTGCACGGTGGTCATCAGGCCACGGACAACACCGAACTTGTCGTTGAGGACCTTGGTCATCGGGGCGAGGCAGTTGGTGGTGCAGGAAGCGTTGGAGATGATCTTCTGACCAGCATAGGTCTTGTCATTCACACCGTAGACGAACATCGGGGTGGCGTCCTTGGACGGAGCGGACATGATCACCTTCTTGGCGCCGGCCTTGAGGTGAGCGGAAGCGAGCTCCTCGGTGAGGAAGAAACCGGTGGATTCGACGACGACGTCGGCATCGAGAGCGCCCCAGGTGATGTTGGCGGGATCCTTCTCGCAGAAGACCTGGATCTTGTTACCGTCGACGATGAGGTAGTTGCCTTCGACCTTGATGTCGTGGTTGAACTGACCATGGACGGAGTCATACTTGAGCATGTAGGCGAGATAGTCCGGATCGAGGAGGTCGTTGATACCGACAACCTGAATGTCCTTACCGAAGTTCTCGACAGCGGCGCGGAAAACCATCCGTCCGATACGGCCGAAACCGTTAATACCGAGTTTGATCATAATGTTTTGTTGTATAGTTGTTGAACGTTTTCCAACCCAGCCTGAGGATTTTTCCTCGAAGGCGCTGCAAATTTACGAAAAAAAAGGGAGAATTCCGTATCTTTGCAGAGAGAATTTTATAAAAAATTTAAAAAAAGAGTCTATGCGGATTCTGATCAGCAATGATGACGGGTACAAGGCCGGAGGAATTCACGCCCTGGCCCGGGTGATGGCGGAGTTCGGGGAAGTGACCGTGGTCGCCCCGAAGTATCATCAGAGTGCGATGTCGATGGCCGTATCGCTGGGTTTGAAGCGGTTGGCCCACAAGGCCCTTCCGGAAGAAGGCCCCGGAAAATGGTATTATCTGGATGCGACGCCGGCTTCCTGCGTGAAGTTCGGCCTGGAATATTTTTATGAGAACCGGAACCCCGACCTGGTGATCTGCGGCATCAACCACGGATCCAACGCTTCCACGGCGGCCAACTATTCCGCCACTCTGGGGGCGACGGAGGAGGGGGCCCTGAACGGCTGCAAGGCCATCGGCGTGTCCCTGTGCAACTTCCGTCCCGATGCGGACTTCTCTACGGTCGAGCGCTACCTGCCCGGCATCCTCACCTTCCTGCTGGAGAACTGGCCGGAAGGCCGGTACGGCCTGCTGTACAACATTAATTTCCCGGACGTGCCGCCGGAACGCGTGGAGGGCATCACCTTCGCCCGCCAGGGACGCGGCCACTGGATCCGTGAGTTCCAGCCCTGGGATGAGGAACGCCTGTCCTCGTACGAGGCGACGGGTTTCCATGCGCAGAAGAACCTTCCGCCGCTGGAGGAAGGGGAGTCGGCCTTCATGATGATCGGTGACTTCGTGGACGATGAGGACGGCGCCATGGACGCCGACCATGTGCTCAACCACTCCAACTGGATCACCATCACCCCGAACTGCATCGACCGGACGGACTACGTGGAACTGAAGCGCTTACGGGTCCTGACCGGGACCGGATTATGAGGTATTACCTGATTGCCGGCGAGGCTTCCGGCGACCTGCACGGCTCCAACCTGATGCGCGGGCTCTACGCGCGCGACCCTGAAGCGGACATCCGGTTCTGGGGCGGGGGACTGATGGATGCGGTCTATCGGGAGCATCAGGACGGCGACGGGCTGGTGTGCGATTACCGGGAGGGAGCCATCATCGGCATCTGGGAGGTCCTGGTCCATGCCCGGCAGCTGCTGGGAAGGGTCCGGTCCTGCGAGGAGGATATCGCCGCCTGGAAACCGGACGTGGTGATCCTCATCGACTATCCCGGATTCAATTTCCGCATCGCGGAGTTCGCGCACAAGGCCGGGTTCAAGGTGTTCTGGTACATCGCACCGAAGGTCTGGGCATCGCGCGAACGGCGTATCAAGAAGCTCAAGGCTTATGTCGATAAGCTCTTCATCGTCTTCCCCTTCGAGATCGACTATTTCCGCCGGAAAGGGGTCGATTTCATCTACCGGGGGAACCCGCTGCTGGATGCGGTGGACCGCTCGGAGGCACTGCGTGAGCCTCGGGAGGCTTTCCTGAAGCGAAACGGGCTGGCGGACAAGCCTTTCATTGCCCTCCTCGCCGGTTCCCGCACCGGGGAAATCCGGACGATGATGCCTACCTTCATGGAACTGGCGTCCCGGCTGCACGGGATGCCGGAATATGCCGATTATCAGTTCCTGATCGCCGCGGCACCGAGCCGCACACAGGCAGATTACGACCTGGCGGGGAACGACGCGTTCGTGCATGTCATATTCGGGGATACCTACGGCGTGCTCCGGAACGCCCGTGCCGCCGTCATCAATTCCGGCACGGCGTCCCTGGAAGCGGCCCTCATCGGCACACCCCAGGTCGTAGCCTACCGGACATCGGCCCTCACGGCGATGATCGCCCGCATCATCCTCAAAATCAAATATGTGAGCCTCGCGAACCTGATCCTGGACCGCGCCGCTTTCCACGAACTCCTGCAGGAAGATTTCACCCCCGACCACCTCGTCGCCGAAGTCCGCCGCCTCGTCGAAGATGACGCTTGGCGCACCCGGATGCTGGCGGACTACGGCGAAGTGCGTTCCCTCCTCGGCGGCACCGGCGCCTCCGAAGCAGTCGCCGGCGCGATGATCGAGCAACTGCAATAATTATCCTTCGTCGGTCTTCGACCTCCTCAGGATGACAGGGGCAAGTCATCCTGGGTGGCCTTTTTCATTTCGCTTTCTTATCACGAGCAACCGTATTCTCATTTCGATGACCTTTTTGTCATTTTGATGACCTTTTTGTCATTCCGAGGACCTTTTTGTCATTCCGAGCGAAGCGAAGGAATCTCTTTTTCGTCCCTTTTTACCGCCCTCCTTCTTCTTCCAAAAGACAGTTTCCAATACTTTTGTATCAAGATTTAATCAAAAAAAACAATAATGTTTTTAAATTTTTGTGTATTTTTGCATTTGGTAAATTAGGTGGAGAATAGTGCCCGATTTACAAAAAGGAGATAGTTAAAACAAAAATAGTTAATAGGTTATGAAGAAAAAAGCACTGTATTCAGCTCCCGAAATGAAGCCCCTGCTCATTCAGTTGGAGGAGAATTTGGCGTTCACCCGCTTCAATCAGGACGGCAATGAGGTCCTGGATGATGGTGAAGAAGAAGATTTTTAATGGAAGGAAGCAGATTATGAAAAAGAGAGTTATTTCATTGATGACGCTGGTGGCCACCGTGGCCGCCCTCGCTTCCTGCAGCAAGAAGGAGGAAGAAGCCCCGATCGTTGACGGGGCGTATCAGTATCGGTTTGAACTGGCTGAAGACGGAACTCGTGCCACGCTGAACGATAACGGTGTCTTCTGGAAAGTCGGTGAGGACCATGTGGGTCTGTTCGTGGGTTCGGGTGTCAATGCCCGTCAGGCCGATATCGAAGAGGTTGACGAGAAGAAAATGGTCAAGCTGGTCAGCGATGATCCCCTGGAGGGAAAGACCGCTTATGCTTTCTACCCGTATTACAAGAATATGGAAGGTGCGGCTTCTGCCTCCCTCTATATCAACCCGTTGCAGATGGGCGGTGCCGTTTCGGCCATGCCGATGGTGGGTATCCCTTATGAGATACAGTCGGGAGACAACAACGGCCGCATCTACTTCATGAACATGGGGTCTATCATCGATTTCCGCGTGTATTCTTCGAATGAGACTTACCAGAATGAGACTGTGCGGTATATCACCTATCAGGCAACTAACGATAACGCTGCCGTCGCCGGTCTCGCCAAGGTGGATTTGACGGGCGTGACTGAGGAAACGCCGGGTACTTTAAACTGGACTGCAGAAGAAGGCGCCGATCCCGAGAAAGAGGTCACCCTGACCCTCATGGAGACTGTCTACGTTGCCGCGAAAAAGGACGACGCGACTACACCCCAGTACATGGTCCTCGCCCCGGGCACTTACTCTGGTAAGATCACCGTTGTTACGAACGCTGCCGCTTATGAGTTCTCCTTTGAGAACAAGGAGCTTAAACGGAATAGGATTCATAAGTATACCATGGATCTGGGCGGAAATAATGCGACACGTAAGTCGGTGTACTACAAGGCTGAGAGCATGGTGGATGGCAAAAAATACTTGATTATATCCAATGGCCGTTCATTACAGAATGCCAGCAGCAGCACACTTTCTGTGGTGTCAGTTGAAGAGAGTATCAAAGATGACGGTACGATCATTTATGATGCTCCTAATGCTGCTCTTTGGGAGGCTTCGAGCGGTGCTTTGAAAAACATAAGCACGGAGAGATACTTAAGTTATTCTTCTAATTCCTTAAGAACAAGTTCAAGCTCTAGTACATGTACCTATGCGAATTACACTCTAAAGGTTGGCACTAGGTATATCTATTATACTAGTGGTAGTTCTTTTTCTACTAGTAGTAATACGCCACAGACAACATTCTTGTACACCACCGACGCACCGACTTCCTGGATTATGTCCTACGATGCCACGGAAGCCGTGTACGACATGAACGAAGCCCTTGCCGAACACTGGGATCCGTATTGCCCGAAGCTCACCTGTGAAGACGGAGCGAACGTCACCTATGAGTCCTCCAAAACAAGCGTGGCTACGGTGGATGAAAATGGTAATGTAACCGCTCTAAAGAGGGGCAGCACCACAATCACCGCCACCGCCACCGGTGATGGCCATAGTGAAACCACCGCCTCTTACACTTTGAAGGTCATTGATTCCTCTATCCCGCCGAGCGTTTACACCAAAGTGACAGCGGTTGATGATCTGGAGCCGGATGCCCAGTACCTGATCGTGTTTGAGGGGCTCGAAGGTGATGAGGATGGTGACGGAGATCCGAAGGTATTTGAAGCTATCGTAGACGGTTCGGAGCTTGCTAAAGATGCCGGTCATGATGTTACCATCAATAACGATGTAATTACTTCCAACCTATTTGATGAGTTTACATTTACCCTTGAAGAAGGATATTACCTTAAGGCTGATAATGTCAATAAGTATATGTATCCCATGCAGAAGTCTGGTACAGGTGGAGCATTTGGTACAGAGGATAGCGCTTCAAAGAAGTTAACTATCACAATAGATAGTAATGGCATAGCTTCTATTTTAAATGATTCGCGCTATGTTGTGTGGTCTACAAACAGCCACTACTTTAGTGTTAATTCGTCTATTTCCGGTACTTCTTCCACCGGCATCTGCCTCTACAAACTGGATGACGGCCGCCAGATTCCGACCATGTCGTTTGACCCTGCTACCGCAGAAATTGACATCGCATATGTCGAAAGCTTTACGAAGCCCGAACTGACCTACACCGGGGACGCGGACGCATCATCTATTGCCTACACTTCCAGCGACGCTGCTATCGCTGAGGTCAGCAGCGACGGCACCATCACCCCTCACAAGAAGGGCACGGTGACCATCACTGCTAAGGCTCCCCGTACCGCTACGTACAAAGCTGCTTCCGCTTCGTACGAGTTAACCGTTAAGAACTCCAACATTCAAAGTGTTACTTACTACAAAGCCTCTATGATGGAGGACGGTAATGACTATATTATAGTTTCTGCAGGTCAAGCTCTTAAAAATAATGGTAGCGGAAACGTTGTCGCTAGTGTTGCTGTAACTGTTACTAATAATACTATCACTCTCGATGATGTTGATGGTCTTCTTTGGACAGCCACAGAGGTTGATCCCACAGCGATCGATGAGTCGGGTGATCCTCAGGGATTGTTTAACTACGGCACGCATTCACTTAAAAATGGTTCAGATAATCTATGGCGTCACAGTAATAACGGTTCGTATACTGTTGAGTCTTCAAATTCTTCATTGACCAGGTATATGATTTGGAACTACGATGGGACGTATTTCTGGAACCATAGTATCTATCAAGGGACACAGCATTCCGACTACTGGGTCTATTATAGCAGTGGGTGGCAATCGTCCAAAACTCAGACTGAGACATCTCTGTACACATCACGCAAACCCTATACAGGTGATACGCCGAGTTTTGCTTCGACAACTGCTTCTTTGGATCTTGCGAACAAGGATCAATTCATTGCCCCTCAACTTAATAATATCCCTTCGGGATGGGAGGTTGCATATCAATCTAGCGATGAGGACATTGTTACCGTTGACAACAATGGCGCCATTACACCTAAGGAAAGCGCTAAATCCGGCGACAACGTAACCATCTCTGCCATCGTTTCTGATCCGAACAAAGAGTATCAGGGAGCTAAAGCCGAGTATACATTGAACATCACCAATAGCAATGTCCCGACCTATTATAAGGTTGATGGACTTGAAAATGGTGAGAAATATATAATTGTTTCTAACGGTTACGCATTAGTGTTAAATGGGACTAGTGTCACGTCTGCTTCCGTTAGTACAACCGATACTGCCGGAGAGGTTAAATACGATGCTCCGACTTCGGCTCTTTGGACCGCAAACGTTAGTGGTACTACTGTCAAAGTGAAGAACGAAAATAACTACTTGCGTCATAGCGGCAGCAGCGCATCTTTCTCAATTTCTTCAACGGATTCCAGAAATGTTATTGTATATGATGCCGAGAATAATACAGTAAAAGTGGGAAATTATTATCTCAATTTTAATGGGACATCCTTCGTTCTCAGTTCTTCGTCGAATGGCACTAGTGCGGCATTCTTCAGTGCGACTAAACCGCTTCCGTCATTGTCTTTTGATAAGGCATCCGTAATATATGACTTGGCGAACAATGATTGGACTAGCGCAATGCCTGTTCTGAGCCCTGCGAATGCGGATGTTACCTACTCTTTTGTCAACAACAATAATGCGAACATTATTTCCAGTATTGACGCCAATGGCGCCGTAACTTTGGTCGCTTCTCCCACTAAGGGAACTGCGACCGTTACCGCAGCTGCAAAAACCCCTTCTGATTACAAGGTCGCTTCTGCATCTTATACGGTGCAGGTGATTAATTCTAACGAGATCCCGACCTACACGAAGGTGGACGAGATTATCAGCGGCGGTACTTACCTGATTGTGTCTCACCTTGATAATCTGGCTTTTGAAGGAGATGCGGAAACGCCGACGGGAGCCTCAAAGAGCGTCACTCCGAATAATGGCATAATTACTGCTTCTTCCTATATGGAGTATGAAGCTTATGAGGTTGTGATAAAGGAAGAGAGTTCCGAACATTATTCAATCTATTTCACAAAATTGAAGAGATATCTAGCTCTTAATAGTAGTACGGATTCTGGGTTGTCATCGAGTGATAGTTGGGCATCCGGAAGTACCAGCACGGACTTTACTATGTCAAAGGTCGCGTCAGGAGACTATTCAGGGTCGTTCTTGTTCGCTGCAAGATCGAGCTCTTCCCGGGTTCTCTATCACAACGGTACCCAGTTTAAGCTAGGAGGTAGCGGTACGTCGAAGGGTGTCCACCTCTACAAGAAGAACTAGCACTCTTGAGGCATGAAATTCATTATTTCAGGGCCGGCGATCATTTCGCCGGCCCTGTTATTTGCATAGGCATTGTCACACAGTATGCATACGACAAAGGCGTAAGCATTCGACAAAGTACGACTGTCAGTTTGTGTAAGTGTGGTGTAACTTTGCCCCACTAACACGAACTGATATGCTTACACGAGAACAAATCGAAGAGATCCAGGCC
>Ga0265301_10002641_pt1 | contig 20343 bp, 38 predicted proteins | sample AusTroGonzalo_MG_2_FD_193488 | JGI IMG/M metagenome (GOLD analysis project Ga0265301, IMG submission 193488) | Bovine rumen microbial communities from tropical cattle in Woodstock, Queensland, Australia - Gonzalo_04 | ecosystem: Host-associated > Mammals > Digestive system > Stomach > Rumen ... | reverse complement strand
GGTGACTGTATAACGCCCAAAATGTTGAGAAACTCACTTGGTGTCAAAGTTTGCCAACAACTTGACGAAATTTTGAAAGATGTTTGGTTTCAAAAAGATTTCAATACGATGGTCAATTTTTATAAAGGCGTTTGTGATTTGAAAAGATGGTTGAGCGAGAATCGAGAAAATTTAATTTCAAAAAGCAGCGAAAACAATTACCAACTTTCTTCCTTTGTTCAGTTCATCGAAAGAATAAAGCAATGCAATTTGGAAACCAAATGCGTTGGTCCTTCATTTATTGGCCCGTGGTCGAATAAATGGTTGGTTTTGAAAGATTGGTTTTACAAGGTTCATGGGGTTACTTTATGATGAATTTAAGAATACCGAAATGCTTCGGTAGTTATTCGATTTTGGAAGATGGCGTTATTGAACTTTCTTGGTTCAGCAAGGACCGAACGGCATGGGCTCGAATGCTTTCACTTGTTCGAGCAATCCCGCGCCGTGTTTTTGATAACGAAACTAAAAAATGGTATATTCCAAATACACCCGAAAATCTTGAAACTCTTCAAGAAAGCGGTTGGCGTGCAACCAAGAAAAATTCTGTCAAGACTGAATCCGAAAACAAAACGGACGAAGTAAAAGTGGCAATGATTGGTAGAATTCCAATTCCTAAAAAATATATTGACTTCGCTTTGAAACCTGAAGAAATTCCTGAAAAGGACCCGGTCGAAACTCAAAAAGAATTGATAGCGAATTTTACTTTGGACCCAACCAGGAATATAATTCCGGGTTTAAGAAACTATCAAATTGATTTCTTAAAATTTGCCGCCATGCGTAATGGTCGCGTAGCGCTTGGCGATGGTATGGGAACGGGAAAAACATTACAGTCGCTTGCTTGGATTTGTTACAACCGAAGTTTTCCGGCATTGATAGTCGTAAATGCTCCGACCAAATTACAATGGGAAAAAGAATTTAGGCGTTGGTTGTCTAAAGTTCCGGGTTGTGATTTCCGCGTCCAAATTTTGTATGGAACGAGAACGAGGAAGTTGGACAAATCATGCTCCTATATAATAAATTGGGATATTTTAACCTATTGGCAAGACGAGTTGGCAGCGACTGGTTTTGAATGTTTGATTGGCGATGAAGCGCAAGCAATCGGAAATCCCGAATCTAAAAGGGCTTTGGCGTTTCGTCATTTGTCCGCCGTAATTCCTGAATGTATAGTAATGAGCGGAACGCCTGCACGCTCTCGGCCTGCACAATTTTGGACTATGATGTCTTGCGTTGAACCGACAATGTTCCCGAATTACAAATCTTATTTGTGGCGATATACAAACGCCCGAGACACCGGTTGGGGCCTGCAATTTGAAGGAGCAAGGAACACGAAAGAATTACATGCCAAATTGGTTTCGGTCATGTTGAGGCGAACAAAGGACGAAGTAATGAAAGATTTGCCGCCTAAAACTATTGATGTTGTTCCGTTAGAAGCAGACGCCGAACAACTCGCGGAATACAATACCGAAGAAGCAACCATTTCAGATTTGCAAGGAATAGCGGCACGCGAAAGACTTGCTAATTTGACTCGCACTGCATACGTGGTAAAAGAAAAATCATTATTAACTTGGGTAAAATGTTTTTTGGAAAGCGATGAAAAACTTTTGCTTTTCGCATGGCATCGAGATGTAGTGGATAGAATTTATTCGGAATTGAAAGAATACCACCCTGCTAAAATTTATGGTGGCGTGTCTCTCAAGGAGCGCGAAGCACAGAAAGAAAAATTCCTTCATGACCCCGAGTGCAAAGTGATGGTTTGCAACATACAGTCAGGCGGCACCGGCGTGGACGGATTTCAAGACGTTTGCTGTAATGTCGCCTTTGCCGAGTTCGCGAGCAGTTCAACGGACATGGAACAAGCGGAGGACCGACTTCATCGTGGCGGGCAAGAACGACCGGTGAGCGTTTACTACTTGATTGCCAAAGGAACCATAGACGAAGACATGGCGGAAGCGCTCGACAACAAAAAGAAAGTCCTCGCGTCCGTGCTTGATGGAAAGCAAGCGGACGACTTGGATTTGATTTCCTTAATAGCGGCAAGACGCGGTTTCAGGATTTAGGGTAAGTTATGGTCGCTTTTATAAATTGTTGCAAAGCGAAAGCATCGGTAAAAACCAAAGCGCGGTTGCTTTATCAAAGTTGGTTTTTCAAAGCCATGTTGAAATATGTCTCCGAAAAAGTGGGAGAAAATCAAGTTTATATTTTGTCCGCGAAATATGGAATTTTGGGTTTGGACGACAAAGTAGAACCTTATAATCTTAAACTCACCGAACAAACGGAAAACGATTGGGCGGAGATGGTTTTCAATCAAGCCGAAGAACGTGGAATCGACCTCGAGAATGCTATTTATTACTGCGCGTCCGCATATTACGAGCCCATAAAACGCAAGTTGGAAACGGTGAAGGGGGGGTGGTAAATTTGACCGTCCCGTTCGAAGGGCTTAATCTTCAAAAACGTTCCGTACTAATTACCAATTATTACAAAGGCGAAGAAGATTTGTTTTGAGTTTGCTATAATAACAAAAAGGATTTTTAAAATGCTCGATAAATTTATAAATGCGCTTTTTGTTTCATGGTTGGTTATTTTGGTCTTACTCATTTTAAGCTTGAGGAAAAAAATAAATGGCACATAAAATCTACATCGGTATTGACAACGGAGTCACCGGGACCATCGGTTGGGTAGGTGAAAACCTTTGTCCGGGAATTTTTGAAACTCCCGTCAAAGAAGAACAAAGTTATACCAAAGCGAAGAAGAACATAAATCGCATTGACTACCCTCGTCTTTTGGGATTGCTAAAAGAGATTCAAGGTTGCGCCGAGACTTCGGAAGTCCTGGTCGTGATTGAAAGACCTATGATTAACCCCATGCGTTTCCAAGCATCGGTTTCCGCCGCTCGCTCCCTCGAGGCCACTTTGATAGCGGTCGAGCAACTCGGGTTCCCGCGGATGTACGTGGATTCCAGGAAGTGGCAGAAGGCGTTGCTTCCCGAAGGGTGCGAAGGAAAGGAACTCAAGAAAGCGAGCATGGACATAGGTTGCCGCCTTTACCCGGGAGGACCCACCGAACAAATTATCCGCAAACACAAAGACGCGGACGCGCTCTTGATTGCCGAGTGGGCGAGGAGGGAAAAGTTGTGACCGACTACGCAAGGAAACCGTGGATTCTCGTGGACATTGACGGTACTTTGACTGAAGGGACAAAGCGCGCCGAGAAATACCTTCGAAAAGAAAATCCCGATTGGGACGGTTATTTCAACGCCTGCGGAGAAGACGAGCCCATCCAACCCATTATAACTTTGGTCGAAACGCTCGCGGAAAAATTCGAGATTGTTCTTTGCACCGGAAGGCGCCAAAGTTGCGACAAAGCGACACGTGAGTGGTTGAAGAAGAACACCCGGTTGCCCGAACGCTTGGTTGAGTTCATCGAGAAGTCAGGAAAAGACATTTTGCCCTTCGCCATCTTCGAAGACCGCAATTCCATGGTCGCAAAGTGGAGGAGCATGGGCTTCACTTGTCTCCAAGTCGCGGAAGGGGATTTTTAAACATGAAGAAATTAAAAGAAAAATTGCTCGACTTGTGGTTGTGGGCGGTCGCCATATTCTTTTACCCTCGTGGGACTTTGCGCTCTCTTCTTTTGGTTGGGTCTTTTAATTTTGTTTGTAATCCGTTTAATTAAAGGAGTACCTGCATGAAGAAATTTTTTGAACTCGTGGAAAAAGAAATCGAGTCGGCGAAAAAGAAACACCCTAAATTCTGCGACAAGATGCTGCCGCCGCTTTTGAGTTTCGGGCATTTGGAAAAAGCAATCAAGGAACAAAATTCCAAAGGTCCTTACTTCGGTTACTACATCTTGACGGAAGAAATCTTCGAAGCCATGAACGCTTACGAGAACGAAGAATTTGACCACTGCGTCCAGGAACTCGCTCAAGTTTGCGCGGTCGCTTTCCGCATGGTCGAACAAATCAGGAAAGAATCGAGGGCAAAATGTCGAAAGAAGAGGGAATAGATTGGAAGAAACTTCGTGAACGGATTGCCGAAGGTCCCGTCTTCCCGATGGTCAAAGACAACCCGAACAAACGAAAGAAACCAAAGACACCCGAAGAAATCGAAGAGTATCGAGCAAAGGAACGCAAGAGAAACAAGGAATACCGCGAGAAGAACCCGGACAAGGTTCACGCTATGGAAAAGCGATGGCGGCACGAAAACCCGGACAAGGTGAAAGCGAAGAAAAAACGATTTTACGAAAAGCACAAACAAGACCCGGTGTGGATGGAAAAACATCGTGCGAAGAATCGTGCTTACAAACTAAGGAAAAGGATGGCTAAAAATGAATCTTCAGATAAACAAAATTCATAAAATGGATTGCTTCGAAGGTTTAAAACAACTTGAAAACGAGTCGGTTGACTTCGTGGTTACTTCACCTCCTTACAACAAACAAATGGTGGGAGGGGGTATCGTAAAAAAAATTGACTACGATATTTACAAAGATGATATCTCTGAAGAAGAGTATCAAGTACAGCAAATAAATCTTCTAAATGAACTTTCTAGAATATTAAAACCTGGCGGTCACATTTTCTACAATCATAAAAACAGATATAGTGAAGGAAAGTTCATCTCGCCTCTATACTGGATTAAAGAGAGTAAATTGAACATCAGGCAAGAAATAATTTGGAATCGGAAAATTTCTGCTAACTTGCGAGGTTGGAGGTTTTGGAATTGTGACGAAAGAATTTACTGGTTGCAGAGACCTGATGCCGAAGCAAAAGAGATTCCCAGTGAAGTCGCAAGCAAATCTTCGATTTGGTCAATAATGCCTCAAAGAGGAAACGGGCATCCTTGTGCTTTTCCTGAAGAACTGGTAGAGAATTGCTTGTCTATAGAAAATGCAAAGGGAAAGTTGGTACTTGACCCGTACATGGGAAGCGGTACGACTGCAGTAGTAGCAAAGTACTTGGGAATGAATTTTATAGGTTTTGAACTTTCCGATACTTACTTGGAAATCGCAGAAGAACGACTCGGATTGGAACAAAGAAGACCGGACAAACAATTTCAAACAGAATTTTTCTAAGTCGCTATAATATAAAAACGAGCGGATAAAGCTAATCGGAAAAGCCTACGAAGAATTGGTCTTTGTGCGGAATGATGGTCGCGATAAATCATTAAGCTATATTTGGTTCGACTCCAAAACGCTCGGTTAACAAATTAACACTCAACAAAAAAGGAAAAAAATATGTCCGAAAAGACCAATAATCTCATTGACCGCATTTTTGGTGAACCCAAGAAGCACGAACTTACCGAAAGCGAAAAGATTGTCCATGCGGCAATGGAACGCGACAAGATTTGGGATTTGATTAACGCAAAGAATTCCGAACTCAAGGAAGCGGAAGAACGCAAGGACGAAGCGGAAATTATGTTCATCAAGCAGAACATTACCATGCTTAACGAACAGAAGAACCTTCTCACCAATCGCATTAAGACGCTTCTCGACCGAACCTAAACAAAGGAAAATTCAATGATTGAAGTTCGACCTGAACACCTAACGCTCGACCGAAACCATTTGGAACAGGCGGTTCTCATGCAAGCATCTTGGTATGATTTGTATGCCACCGAATGTGCAAAGCAGCAAAACAAAGTCGACCGTTTAAGAAATGAACTCGAATATAAGTCCGCACAACTTAAAATTCAGATTCGAGCAAATGCCGATGCCGCAAAGGTCAAGATGACCCAAGACCAAGTCGATTGTGCCCTTATCGTTGAACCGGAAATTAAGTTGCTTAAGGACCAAATTCTTGATGCTGAAGAGTATTTGGGACAACTTAAGGCAGCGGTTACGGCGATGACTCACAAGCGCGATTCCATCGACAATGAAGTCCGAATTGTTACGACTAAAGCAAATTTGATTTCGGGAGATTGCGACCCTGAAACAAAATTTGCCGCTCAATGTGCCGCAGTCGAAAAAGCAACGCAAACGAGCATGAGCAAAATAAATTTCTCACCTCATTTGCTATAATTAAATGCACTCGAAAATATCGGGTGCATTTATAACCTAGACAAATTAGACCACATAGAAAGGAGTTTTTCACATGGGTTTTAATAGAAATAATCTTAACCTTGGCAACCAATTTTCTCATGCCGCCGAAGTCGCAAAGGGCGAAGCACGCGAAAATTCTTCCACCTCTCGTCCTTATTACAAAGTTCCGAATGGAATGGAATATCACAAGTGGACGGCGAATGAAGAACGCTTTAACATCCTGCTTGCAAAGAACAACGCAAGCGACCCCGATTCCACAGGATACAAGTTTTACAAGGCGGTTCCCGTTCACGAACTCCCGAACCTTGCAGACCCCAAGCATCCTCATAAATATCCGTGTTTGCACATCATTGGAAAACCTTGTCCGTGTTGCGAACGAAAGGACCAACTTGACGATGGCAGCAAAGGCGGAGAAAATTGGGAACGAATTAAACCGTTTATTCCAAAGGAACGAATGCTTTATTACTTCAATCCTGAAGGAACAAACAAAATTCTCGTCCATGAATGTGCTGCACGCCAAAAAGGAGACGCTGCTTTCCCTCAACGCTTGATGGCGCAAGCAACGGCAATGGGCAACGGTTCAATTCCGGTTCCTTTCGCAAGTCCGAACACGGACGGTTGTATCGTCAAGGTGAACACGGCAAAGGATACTTTCAACGGAAACGAATTTTATTCCGCGTCCGCAGTGAATTTCTTCCAACGCCGCGAACTTCCCGCGGATTCGCTTTATGACCGTTGCTTGCCGTGGAATGAACTTTTGAACTTCGGAACATACGAAGAAATGGAACGAGTAATGAACGGCGGCGAACCGGACGACTTCAGTTCCTCGAATGCTCAAGCACAGACACAAACAAATTCTTCCGGACATTACACCGAAGAACAGAAGCAGGCGGAATTTGAGCGTGCTTGTGAACAATCGCTTCCGCAGAACAATGGTTTCCAGCAGACAGGCGCCACTCATTATGGACAACCGAATAATGGTTTCCAACAGGCTCCCGCTCAAAACTTTGCTCCTCGCGAACCGCAGAACAATGGTTTCCAGGCACAAAGTAACGGTTTCCAACAGGCACCCGCTGGTTTTACCAATACTCCGGCAAATTCTGCTCCTGCTCGTTCTTTCCCGAGTGAATCCGCACAACCTAACAATTCCGGTTGCCCCGCGGGTCTTCGCTTCGGCATGGATTTTGAATCCAGTCGAAAGTGTTGTAATTGCAACGCTTACGAAGCATGCCGCAACGCTCGAAGGAACGGTTAAAAAATAATTCACCACTTGACTTTTTATGTTGGATGGAGTTGCGACCCTGCAAGGCCTATTAGCGTAGCCAACATAACCACAAGTCAAGTGGTTTTCTTTTTTATTGAGGTAAAACATGAAAGATAAAAAATTGGAAGAGGCGATGACCGCCAAAAAAGACGAACAAGTTCCAAAGAAATATATTCGGACAGGTTGCGACCTTTTGGATATTCTTTTGGGCGGAAAGAAAAACACTTTCGGCATTCAAGCAGGAACCATTTTAGGAATTTGGGGCGATAGCGGAAGCGGAAAGTCATTTGTTATAAATGAGATGATTGCCGCCAACCATTATCGCGACCGTGAGAATTTCAAATGGTTGGACAGTGATGGCGAAAACGGAAATAAATTCGACTGTAAAAAGTTGTATGGTTTTGAAATGTCGAGCGAAGGAAAAACCATTGAAGGTTTTGCCAAAGACGATAAGGGCAAGATGAAGCCCGTAAGCATCAAATTCCATCACTCCACGACCGTTCAAGAAATGGACGCTCATTTGACTTTGTTCCTTTCGGGATTGAAGCCCGGAGAATATGCGATTTATGCACAGGATTCTCTTGACTCAATCAGTGACGCCAATGCTGAAGAAGCACAACAAGAACGCTTGAGCAAAATGGTTCAGGGAAAAGATGTTGTAAACAAAGGTTCTTACAACATGGGCAAACAGAAATTCCTTTCTCAATTTTTCGCCGACCATGTCGAGGATTTGGAACAAAAGAATTGTTTGCTCATTTTGACTTCTCAATATCGCGCCAAGATTGGAAGCATCATTCCCGGACAAAAGACGGTTAGCGGCGGCATGGCATTGAAATACTATTGCCATACGATTTTGGATTTGGCGGTCGTTTACAAAATCGAAGTCGCCGGAAAATGGATTGGTTCAGTTGTTCGCGCTCGAACTAAAAACAAAGCAAGAACGGAAAGACCCGGTCGTGAAATTTATTACAGTGTTTTCTTCACTCGCGGAATTGACAATGTTGGGACCAACATAGATTTTCTTTACGATTTGCGTGGAGATGATGGGAAGTTAAAAACAACTGAAGTTTGTTGGGGTGGCGAAATTCCTACTTTGGACACCGTTCGCGTTTGGTTGGAAGAAACAAACAAAATGGCAGAATATAAGGAATTTGCTTTCCAAGTAATGGGTCGCCGAGCAGTAAACTTGGACATCGTTGAACAATGGGCAAAGGAAGGCATTCCGGATAAAGGAATTGCTCCCGCTTGTCCCGAAGAATACGATAAACGCTTTGGTAAGAAAATGACTCGCGATGAACTCCGCGACCTTTGCGGTCGAGACATCGAAGCGAGAAAACGCCTTCGCCAACTCGTAATTGCAAAATGGGAAGCAAGCGAAGACGAAGCAGCGGCAGCGGTAGGATTCCAAAAAACATTTGACAACTTCGACTAAAGGAAAAACAAAATGAAATATAAAAACATCAGTTGGAACGAACTAAATGACCATGTGGAAAAACTCGCTGAAGACATCAAGTCGAAAAACGAAGGAAAGATTATTACTGGCGTGTTCGGACTTCCTCGCGGTGGATTGGTTCCGGCGGTAATGCTTTCTCACAAGTTAAATGTTCCGTTGCTCCTCGCTCCTTGTGAAAATTGCGTGGTTGTGGACGATATTGCAGACACGGGAATTTCGCTTGAACATTACAAAGAAAAGGGTTATAAAATCGCGGTAATTTGGTATAAACCACGCTCAAAAGTGAAGCCCGATTTTTACGCGGTCAAAGATTCGCGAACAAAATTAGGAGGCGCTTGGATTATTTTCCCGTGGGAAACGCCTTTAAGCACGATGTAATAAATAGCGATTATTTGCACATAAGCAGCGCTTCACGGCGTTGCTTTTTGTTTGATGTGTAATTTATCGCATTATATAAAAACGCCGTGAAAACGCATTTATGAGCATATTTTTTGAATGAATAATTGTAAGAAAAAAATAACAATTATTTTTGACCAAACCTGGTCCTTTATGGCAGGAATATGCTATATTTACATCGTAAACATCAACAATGAGGCTTTAAAATGATTGCTAGAATTTATGGCGGAAAACTCGCGGGAACTTACAATGTTGAAGACTTGTGGAAGTTTTCCAACGGAAAAAGCGAAGATTTGAGTGAACTCCGCAACCGTGGCGCTTGTGTTCATCGTTCCGAACTTGACAACCAACCGGAACTTCCGGGTTATTGCGGTCCTATGTGGGACGGTGATGGCCTTCGTTATGAAACATGGGAAGTTTACGAACAAATGTCTCGTTAAGTGAGGTAAAAAATGAATGTTCAAAAAGAATACAACATCGACCCGAACGCCAAATTTTGGACTGGCGTTTCCGATTCTGTCGAATTTTGTTTTTCCAGTTTCTGCGATACTTGCGAATTTGTTTGGAGTGCTCATTTGCATGGTCGAGAATACAAAGTAACCAATCACTATTAAGGAGCATCAAAATGAAGAAGATTTTAGATTTTGAAAAAATTTGGGGCGGCGAATGGTCTAAAACTTGTTACTGCTCCGAAAAGCGTTTGGCAATTCATGGCATGAGCATTTTAAGAAATGAGCCTGCCAAACATTTTGTAAGAATTTTCCTTCGCTATAAGAAAAAGGAATTTGTGTTTAGAATACCAAAATCCCAAATTCGCCGGGGGAAGAAAAGATTTTATGTAAAAGGTGTTTTTAAAATGGGTCGAGCAATGCGTTTAAGAGATGAAATAGATTTCTGGGTTTATGTTACTAAACTAACATTTGATTGCTAAAAGAGGTATCTAAATGGACGCGAAAAAAGTTTTGAAAGATTTGCAATACCGAATTGAAACAAGCAAACCGAACGACCCCGAGCGTGAAAACGCCATCCGACTCCGTGACCGCCTGCTCGCCACCGTCCTCGATGTTCTGTTTATTTTGCTTGTAGGCGGAATTTGGTTGTGGTGACTGTATGTTTGAAATCTGCCACATTTTGCTATAATACAAAAACAAAAGGAGTAAAAACAAATGAAGAAAATCCTAATTTTCCTGCTCTTGATTTCCGCGTTCTTCGCCGGGTGTAATTCATGCACCAAAATGACGAAGAATTTAGAATCGGATTGGGGCGACCTCGAAAGAACGGTAACAGTGACTTCCGCGTTTTCGGGTGATACTTTGTTCCACTACGAAGGTCCTTGCTACATCAGCGAAGACAAAAATGAAAGTGGTGTAACATTGATTTACTATGTTGGTAAAAAGGCAAAAAAGCCGACTTCGTAGGAAATGGATTTAATTTCGTTGCCATTGAAAAATGAAACCTTGTAGCAAGCGAATTTGTGGGGCACAAGTTTAAGGGATTTGTAAGCCTCACGAATTAACTTGTGAATGACAACGAAAACCCAAATGCCGCCGAGGGTAGAGGCGGCAATTTTTTATTAAAACAAATTAAAAAGGAAAAATTAAAATGTCGCTTTACAAGAAACATCGTCCTCAATCACTCGCGGAAATGAAAGGCAATACCGCACTAATCGAACAAATTAAGGCTCATTTCGCAAAGCCCGACCACAACCATGCCATTTTACTTTATGGCGCCAGTGGTTGCGGAAAAACAACGCTCGCCCGAGCGGTGAGCAAAGAATTTCTCGGCGTTGAAGACACGGACATAGATGAAGTAAATTGCTCGACAAAGAACGGCGTGGACGATGTCCGAGAAATTGAGGAAGCGATGAAGAATTTTCCGCTCACCTCGAAATTTAATGTTTTCATTCTTGACGAATGTCAAAATCTTTCGATGGCAGCAAAATCCGCATTGCTCAAGCCCTGCGAAGATGGTGGCGACTTTAATTATATTTTCTTCTGCACAACCAATCCGGACAAGTTCTTCAAGGGAGACAAGGGCGAAAAGGTTTCCGCATTGACCACGCGATTGACTCAATGGAAAGTTGAACCTTTGTCCAAATCCGACTCCATGAAATTGGTGGACGAAGTTGCGACCAAAGAAAACATTGATATTTCGGACGCGGTCTTTAACAAGATAATCGAAGTTGGCGAAGGAAGCCCGCGCTCGATGCTCGTAGCACTCGAAGATGTTAGCGGTGTGGCAAACGAAGAAGAACAAATTAAAATTCTTTCCAATCGTGTTTGTGCCGAAGTTGAAAGTGAAGACGCAAAAGAATTCTGTTTGGCATTGATGGGCGGTTTTGGTCGCGGTCAGGAACCGAATTTGTCCAAAGCGCTCGCTTGCATTAAGAAAATGAAGACCGAAGGAAAAGAAGATTCCATGAGCCTCGGAAAAATGGCGATGGCGTGGGCAAATGGTATTTTGCTTGGAAAAGACGGTGCAAATTTGGAAAATCCTAAATCGAAAATGGCAGCGTCCGTTCTTCAGAATTTCGACAAACATTTTAATACCAATAATATCGACTACGGTTGGCATGTTTTGACGCTCGCGACCATCGAAGCATTTTGCTAACAAAGGAGAATTTAAATGGCAAAGCGAGGTAAAAGCATCGAATGGACACCCGAGCAGGATAAACTAATTCTAAAGGGCGAAAAGGTCGAAGGAACTTCCATTCAGGTGGCAAGTCGGCGGTATCGCCTTAAAACTCATTATTTGCTCGAACTGTCGCGTTATGGAAAAAAATTCGTTGACCGACTTTCAAGAATAAAGGACTTAGGAATTTTGCCGAAGTCGTGCAGCAAAGAATTTCTTGATTCTTTGACCAAAGTCGTTTCCGATTTGGCGCTTCCTGTTAGAGCATCGAAAAAGAAATAAAATCGCACATAAGCAGCGCTTCACGGCGTTGCTTTTTGTTTGTAAAAACACCACAAAAAAACGTTTTTTTATGATGTAAGCAAAAAATAAGAAAAAATCTTTGGTTTACCTCTTGACGATAGTCAATAAATTATGTATATTATGTACATAAATAACAAACAAGAGGATAACACAATGATCAAGAAAATGAAGATTGACGAATTTCTCAAAACGATACCTTACGATAATGTCGGTCATGCAAATTGCAAAGTGACTTTCGGAGATGATGAACGCCATTTCTTCGCTTACGTCAAACTCGACGACGGAACGCTCTTGAGAACTTTCGATTTTAAAGATTTTTGGGCGGTCATGCAAAAACTTGACGACGAAGCTGAAAAAATCAATATCCGAGTTACTGTAAAGACTCCGCTTTTCAGAAAGTCGATGACCGACGAGTTCACAACTTTCGACATCGGCATGTAACTATTTCTTCGCTTACAATACCATCTGCATAAGGTCTAAAGCGCTCGTGGGGATTCGCAACCCCACAGACCTATAACAAATCAAACAAGAGGTAAAAAAATGAAATTCACTAAAAAAGCATTTCGCGCCGCATTGAAGGCCAACGACAAAACAAAAGTTTGGCAACTTGTAGCAATGTCTTTAAAAAGAACGCCGACAAAAACCGAAGTTTACAATTATGTTGTAAAGTTTTCTTCAACTTTGCGTGATTTCCGCAAGGCATACAAAATGGCGTACGGCATACGCGAAAAGAAGACATCACCTAAAATGGTATATCCAAAATATACCATTAGCCTTGAAAGAGGCGCCTCTCTCGCAATGCTCCGCCGTATGCTCACTGAAAAACCCAGCAACTACACCAAAGTGCCCATGATGGGCCACACCCACCTTTACTTTTGTTCCCCGTCCTACGGTCATGCCGACTATAACAAGGTTCGCACTTGCAATATCGAAGGCAACGAGGAATTTGTAAACAAAATCGTCAAGATTGGCGAAAAATTCATGCAAAAACACAACATCTAAAAAAATGAGAAACCAAAATGGCTAAAGAAAGAACAACAATCATGATTGACCGCGAACTTCTCGCCGAGGCACAGAACACCGCCGCAAGAATCGGCATCCCGCTTGTCATTGCCGGTAGCACATCTAAATTCTTGCGGTACTTGCTCCAGGACTTCAACGCGAAGAATCCGAAGAATGCCAAAAAGGCATAGCACAAACTAATTAAAGAGGTCTTAAATGATTAAAGAAGAACAGCTTGCCGCATACAAGGAAATGGCAAAAAACGCAAGCGCAAACGGCATGGAAGCCCAGATCAGGGCAAACAGTGCGAATTTATCTAGCTTATAATCAAAATATTGAGGACTAGGGTATAAATGACGAAACGCGATAAAATAATTCAGGCCGCGGCAAATATCGAAGGAAATGCCGTCATGCTATCCGAGAAGTTGGACTGTTACCTTATCGGCTACACCATCCCGGAAGGCACAAAGACAGTGCTGGGCGTGTACGACATGACGGAATTGGTAGGCGGCGACATAGACCGTGAAAATTCCGTTATCGAAGAATTGAAAGCCATAAACGGCGACTTGAAGCCGGTATTGGTTCATCGTTTTTAGGGACTTCTTATGAACATCATTCGAAGAGAAATGGAACAAGTCGCAGATGGCGAACGTGTCGCGATCAAAAATTGCGAAATCAACGGAGGAAAGAAATGAAACACAAGACTATCATGCAATTAAGGGATTCTTTGACGAAGGAGCTCAAACGCGGAAGGCCCGGACTGCTCAAAAAGTTAATAAAGGCCTATCATGGAAAAAGGCTCAAAAAGTTAATAAAGGCCTATCATGGAAAAAGGCTTAAAAAATTGTGGTCGTCCTACGCTAGCTGGGAATGCTGTACGATTGCGGAACTCAAGGATGATGAACATGTAGGCCACCGCATGAAAGGCGGCCACACTCACAACCACGTCAAAAACGCTCATAAGCGAATGAAACTTTAGGATAAAGACAAATGAGCAATACAAGAATTCCAAAGAAAAATTTTGTCAAGCGTTGCCATATTTGCGGACAAGAAGGTGACGACGTTGTTTTCGCATCACCATTGACCGGACAATGTACATGTATCAAGTGCGCTAAACAGATGAAGCCCGAAATACAAGGTATAACGAACAACAACAAAACAATGGAGGCATAGCCATGGCTTGCGGTACAAAGAAGACCGGCGGCAAGAAACCGCCGAGCAAATTAAAAAAGCGCTCGATGCCATGAAATTGGCTTTTAGAAATGTGTTCGCGTATCAAGGCCAAGCGGTTTCTTATGACCAAATTCTCAAACTGTCAATGCCCACAATAGTTGCCGTTTTCAGGAAACCGAAAAAAATTAAAATGAGGATTGAAGTAATGCCAAACGATAAAAAATATCCGCTTCACCCGGAAACCAATTTTATCCAAATTACCAAAATCGAATTTGAACGCCTGAAAATGGTTGAACAAGAAAACGAAGTATTAAAGAAAATGAATTTTGATTTGCAAAAGCGGTTGGTCGAACTCGAAGCAAAGGAGAAAAAATAATGCTGCACATTCGTTTTAAATATCGTGATGAATTTTGTAAAGACGGCAAGTGGAATGAGCAAGAGTGTATAGTTTCCTCGCTTGCTGAATGTAAAAGAATCTATGGCCTTGACCAATGCGAACACGAGATTTTGAAAGTAAAGGAAGTAAAAATTTCTTTTGATGGAAAAACATTAACGGAGTTTAAAGCAAAATGAATATAAACGAATATATTCCAAAGGGCGGTTGGATTAAGGAAAACAAGCGCCGAGCCTTGAAAAGAAAAATTGTGAACTGTGCCTTGAGTGTTGCGGGTTGTCTCGTTCTGCTTTCGGCATTCGCATTTGTTGGTTATATCGAAAACCTTTGAGGATAAAATGGCACAAACGCAAGACCAAAGAATAAAGGAATATCTTGAAAACGGTCACAAATTGACGCCGTTGGAAGCGCTTAACTTGTTCGGGTGTTTTCGTTTGGCGTCTCGAATTTCCGACCTTAAAAAGCAGGGCATGAACATTAAAACGGACATGGTCACCGATGCCAATACCGGAAAACAATATGCCAGTTATTCGCTCGTTCTCGATGTGTCGAGTATTGAAAACGATGTTAAGGATTTGGAAAACGATTTGAACAAAATCGTCGAAAAGCATGTGGACGAAGAATACACTGAAGAATTAAAAGGAAAAACTCAATTCCGAGATAGTAAAAACAGTTTTAGAAAAATTTCTGACCAAACTGAAATCCCGATGGAATGTTTGGTTGAAATAAATAGTGATGGCGAATTATTTTAGGATTTTTTATGAAAAAGAAAATTAGGTTATTCACAATAAGTAATGAAGTTGTAACGAGAAAAAAATTCTTCGACCAACTCAAGCAAATTCAAAAAGAAGGCTATCCCATAAAATGGGAATATGGTTTTGATGAATTATTCAAAGCAAAATTTGCTCGCTTCATTTATAATCATTTTGACCCGTCTAAATGCAGAATTTTTGTAACAAGTGAATCTATAGTGGAGGAAGAATGAAACTTGTAATTGAATTGCCGGAAGAATTTCGTGAGCATTTCAACATGGACAAATTTAAAGATTCTCTCGGACGAATCTGCACCGATTTGGACGAAATTCAAGCCCGAAGAAATAAGCGATTCCATGACCCTTTGCCATTCCTGTCCGGTAATTATGAAAAAGAATTGATGGATGCTTTAGAAAAAGCGTTGCCAAATTCTGTCGATTTGGAAATGCTGACCAAAATTGAATTGAAGAACGCGGACAAAATAACGCCCGAAGAAGTAAAAAAAATAATAGCCTCGTAGCCTAACGGTTAGGCAGCACGGCGGTGAATGGAAGCACCGCGAGCGTGTCCCGTCCCACTTCCATGAAGGGGCGGCTAGATGTCGGTTCGAATCCGGCCGAGGCTCTAAATAGTCAAATAATGAAAAGTGGTCTCCACAAGAAATGGCTAACCGATTGCAATAGGTTAGTGCTGGCAATAGGGACGCACTCGACCCGAAAAAGATGTTGCTAGATAATACCCTTTACCTGTTCAGAGAAGTAAAGGAAACAGTGAAAAACTACATCGACCGGAACGGAAAGATGGCTACAATTTGCGGCGTTCCAGTTACCGTTGTAGGCGGCTCCTGGGGCGCACCGCGAATAAAAGACCACGCTATGTTTGTGAGGCGATAATGGGCATGAGGTGGAAAAAATGATCGACGAGAATTACAAGCATCAAAGCCTTACAAATGCATGGTGCGGAATGTGCAATTATTTTACGTCGATTTCGGAAGATGGCATTTGCGGAGAATGTCCGTTCAAGGACGAACCGTCAATGTGCTATGACGATGAAAAGTGCGACTACGATAAGTTTGAAGAATTTATAAAAGGGCTGAAAATCACATGACAAATTTTAAACGCTGGCTAAATTCATTAAAACCTGAAGATTTTATCGACAATATCGGCAAGGAAAATTCGTCTTTCAAGCTAGGCTGTGAAAAATGTCCTATCGGCAGGAGCTCTTGTAATTGCGACCCATTTTTTGAACCTTGCGATAGTAAACTTTTGAGTTGGTTCAAATCGAAGCCAAGAACATAAAACCGAAAGCCCCCGATGATCGCTCACCGAGGGCCTTTTTGTAGCCTCCCCGACTACGGATTTACATTGTCCTCTGTGTAGGGGAATATCTTAACGGTTACAGACGGGTTACCCTTGTCGTAAGAGTTCGTAACGTAAAGCGAACGAACGACCTTCCAGCTATCGTCCGGCAATATCTTCATGTCTACGAGCAGGTCGAGAATTGAGCTTGCCTTGTTGTCCGCGTCGCTGCGCCGTAGCGTTCCGTGACGGAACTCCATCTGCACCATGAACGGGCCTTCGCCAAGCGGACTTAGCGTGTAGTGCGTCCGTAGCCAAAGAACCGCCTTGATGTGCCATTGCCCGTAAGCCTTGGACGGGAACGATCGCCCCGTCTTGCGGCTCACTATGCGGCTGTTCTTCTTGCTCGGCGTCTCGTATGGTATCGTTAATATCATTTGTTTGTCATTCTCTACTTGTCATTGTTGACAATAACAAGATTCGTTTCGTTACGGCAAATCATCGTTACCATGATTTCGGCGTTCGCAGATTCAGTTATTAAGTCCTTTTTATCATCTCGACCCATACCAACCAATACGCACGCGCTACTGTCACTGTACGAGTTCCCACGATGCAAACGAACCCCGCGTTTAGCCGGAACTTCCGCGTTCCAGATCAATGGTAATTCCCGCTTGAATTTTGGACTTTGCGAATTTTGCACAGTGTACATGCCGCACGGAATCGCCTTGACGGAGTTTTCGAGCGTGTAGCATATAAAGGCCCCATTGAGATATAGAGAGCCCAGGATAGCCGTTTCCGTGCGAGTATAGCGGACTAGCGTAAGCATGTTTCAATCCTCACTTCTTCGGAATCCATACGGTATTCACCTTGCCCACGTTGCAGCGACACCAGTCGCCCTCCTTCGGCTCTCCGTACCACGAATCGGACAAACTCACCGCGAATTGGATGAGCGAAGCCTTCGCTGTGCGGTATTTCGCCAAGTCGCGGAGCATGGCGTATAGCAATACGTTCGTGTCCTCGAAGCCCAGGTCAAGCCCGTACCCGTTGCAGTCGTGAACGAACCAGCAGAGCCGTTCCTCAAACGAGCCGAGGTTTGGTGCGTACCAGTCCACAATCTTCGGTCCGCTGCGTCCGTCGAACACGAATCCCGGGGCGGTAGTAACCTTTAGCTCGCCCTGGTTAGTGGCAACGGTTAGGCTTATCGCCCCCTCGACAAGATAGCGTCTTCTGTCGTTCTGAGTTATCGTTCCGAGCTGGTCGCGTCCGTAGTCAAACGCGAAGCCAAGCACCTTAAAGCCGTACTTGTGCAACTGTCTTTTTTTGTCCATTCTTAAACCTCGTTAAAGATTAGCAAGACGAAGGCGACAATGTCTGCGACAAGAGCCGCCAAAAGCACCCTTTCAATCGTCATTTACGAACTCCGTTATAACGAAACCGATTGCGAAAACAACAAGCAGCAAGACCATGTCTATTTCCCCTTGTCCTTGAAGTCGTCCTTTAGCTCCTTGAGGCAGTCGATGATGTTCTCCATCTTGACGATTACCTTTGCGAGCTGGTTATTGAGCATGAAAATCTGATTGTTGCTCTTGTCGATAATTTCCTGCTGCCTGTCGATAATCGCCTTGTGCGTCTCGCATGTACACTGTAGCTTTATCACGTTGTCGTGCAGTATCTGCGAGTCCCGGTCGCGTTCAGACTTCGTTTCTGTCCGTTCCTTCTTGATTTCCGTCACGTCAGAACGAGCCTTGAGGAAAGCGGAAATCGCTCCGAGGCATGCAATAATGGCGGCTATAAGTTCGGGTGTCATGAGTGCTTTAGTTCCTTTGTCGAAAAAGAATTTTTCTCACTATTCCAATAGTCTTTGTTCATATTAAGCTCCGCAATCCCTTACGGGATTGCAAATAAGTTAATAATTAATATTCCAAGAGCGCAACCGCGCAGCACCTAGCTCTACTGGCGAAGTAGTTGTAGCTGCTGAAATCGCCCCTGGTATTCATTAACCAACTGACATTGTTGTAAGTACGCGAGCAACACCACCGCAACCCCGACAACCCGCGCCGCGAGGAAATTGCAGACAAACTATCATTAATCGCGTCCGTACCGTCAACTTTCATCTTGCTGATAACCTTGAACGAGTCTACAACGTCCGGCAAATACCAGCTACCATCGCCCAAGTCATCGCTCTTACGTGTTGCTTCCGTAGCTCTCGTATAAGAGTATCTGTTAGCTGGGAACGTGTAGACCGTTTCTCCGGCGAGATTCTTGTGCGTATGCGTCCCGAGGACAAGCCCGATATCGTGACCTGTACCTGCAAATGCAGACTGCGAGCCGGTTTCACTGGGCCACTTCATCATCATTGCTTCCATGTAGGTCTCGTAGTCACCGTAATATTCCTTAACGGCAGGATAGCTTGTGCCGTTGAAGTCCGTCAGGTTGAGAATCCCCGATCCATTCGGGTTGTTTGACGGTTCAATGCTCGCATTTGACGGGTTGCTGAACCATTCGATAAGTCTTTCCTTGTTCCACCCTGCATAATAGACTCTGGATCCGTTGTTTCGAAGCAGCGTGTTCCTGTCAGTCGTCTGATTTGCAAACTGCCACATGTACAAAGTAGCCGTGGCGGTGCTACCACTGGCGATGGGTGACAATCGGTTCTGAGAACTATTCGTATCGACAACGATGAAGCATGAGTCTACCCCGTCAGCGTCCGGCATCAATTCACAATGCCAGTTTGTAGTAGATGCGCCTTCTACAGTCTGATGCTCTCTAAGCCAAGCATCAAGAGCCGCACAGAAATCGGCAAGCGTAGTGGACGTGTTATCAGTGAACGTTCCGGCTGCGACTGCGGCATCGTTGCTTGCGTGCTGCTGCAAGTTGAGTGTATTTGTAGTCCCGTCAAGATTGATGCCTATAACCTTGAACAGCCAGCAGTTTGCGAACTGCAAATCAGTGGACTCATCCTTGTGGAGAACGAGCAACTTGCGACCGTTCACGTCAGCGACAACGCCAACGGATTCGAGGCCGTCTTCCACCGCCTTGGATACCGGATAAATTGACTTGTCGAGGAAGTACTTGTCGCCGTTCGCTGGGTCAACCCAAAGGATGTCGCCGACCTTTGCACCAGCGAGCAACGTTCCACTATTCGGGACTCGGTGAAGTTCCTTATAAAGTTTAAGGTTGTTTACAAGCGGGTTCTGCTCGCTCGTGTCTGTCGGAATAAGTTTCTTGATTTCGTCAACATCGCCGTTAATCTTATCCATCAAGTCAGTCAAAGGAATCAAGACCTCGTGTCCCTGCTTGAACATTCGGATAAAATATTCCGGTTTGCCTTCAGCGTCAACAAGCTTGACGATGTTGTTGTTTCCGCTTACTTGCGGAATTACGTTGTTTGACATTTTTGTAACCTCCGTTTAGGTTTTCTGTTTTAAATTTTAGGCCCATGTCACAGTGGCGTTTCCAAGAGGCGCCCACTGAACGTATGTAGCGCCCTGCGTTGTCTGCTTTAGGCAACAAATGAACTGCATGGCGCACAAAGCGTTTAAAGTCGTGGACTTTGTCTCTATTCCACCGCTACCTGGTCGTGTTCCCAAGTTGATCGATCCAAAACCAGA
>Ga0265301_10002640_pt1 | contig 20345 bp, 17 predicted proteins | sample AusTroGonzalo_MG_2_FD_193488 | JGI IMG/M metagenome (GOLD analysis project Ga0265301, IMG submission 193488) | Bovine rumen microbial communities from tropical cattle in Woodstock, Queensland, Australia - Gonzalo_04 | ecosystem: Host-associated > Mammals > Digestive system > Stomach > Rumen ... | reverse complement strand
AATACTGGCGGAACGCGGGACTCATCAGGCAGAAGAAGACTGCCAGCAGGATCACCGCCAGCACAACGACGATCCGCTGGACGCCGATGGCCCGGACGATCGGATTGTTGGTAAAGGCATTGCCTTTTTTGCCGGTCTTTTCCATCTCTTCTTCCTCCTTTACTTTCTGCGGGCTCTGGAGCGGATATCAGCAAACACGGCCAGCGCCACGATGATGCCGGTGATGATGTACTGATAGTCCGGACGGAAGCCCATCGCCTGAATGCCAACCCGCAGGAGCGAGATGATGAATACGCCGATCACCGTGCCGCCGATGGAGGCAATACCGCCCGCCATGGAGGTACCGCCCATCACGCAGCTTGCGATGGCATTGTTATTGAATTCGTCTCCGAGGCCCGGCTGCACCTGGGTAATAACACCCACATAGGCAATCGCCGCGATACCGGCCAGGATTCCGCAGATCATATAGGCCACCGCTTCCCATTTCCGGGTATCCACGCCGGAGAGGCGAACCGCTTCCCGGTTGGACCCGATACAGAGAATATAGCGGCCGATCCGCGTTCGGTTCAGGATGATCGCACAGATAATCGCGATAATAATCAGGAGGATCAGTCCTGTCGGTATATCATTCCAGCTGATCAGGTTTTTGTACCAGCTGTTCGGATCCCCGGCCTTGGGCCAGTTGGAATTCTGCACGTGGGTAAACACGCTGCCGATGCCCTTGGCCAGCATCATCGAGGCCATCGATGAGATGAATGACGGCAGTCCCATGTAGGAAACCAGAATGCCGTTGAAGATGCCGAAAATGCAGCCGACTACGACACACATGATCAGCGCCAGCCACAGCGGCCACCCGAAAGTCACCAGCAGGCGGCCGGCAATCAGGCCCGAGCACACCATCACCGGCCCGATCGAAAAGTCGATGCCGCCGGTGGCAATCACGAAGGTAACGCCCAGGGCCAGGAAGCCCAGGTAATCCACCATGTTCAGCACGTTCATCAGGTCGCTCTGACCGAGTATGCGCCCGCTGCCCAGGCAGAAGAGCAGGTACATCAGGATCAGCACGCCCACCAGGATAATCCGGTTAAAGCCCAGCTTTTTGATGATGGGTTTGTTCTTAAAATTCTCCATGCTCTCCTCCTGTTATCTCAGCGTCGCGGCGTGCATGATCTTTTCCTGCGTCGCTTCGGCAATATCAATCTCCGCGGTCTTCCGGCCTTCGCACATGACGATGATCCGGTCGGACATGCGCAGGATCTCCGGCATTTCCGAGGAAATCATGATGATTGATTTGCCCTCCGCCGCCAGCTCGTTCATCAGGTGATAAATCTCCGACTTTGCGCCGACGTCGATACCGCGGGTAGGCTCGTCAAAGATCAGGATGTCGCAGTCTTTCACCAGCCACTTGGCCACGACCACCTTCTGCTGGTTGCCGCCGGAAAGGTTCACCACCAGCTGGTCGATGCCCGGTGTCTTGGTCTTCAGCCGGTCCACATACTTCTGCGTGATATCGGCTTCCTTCTTCTTGTCAATGAAGATGCCTTTGACATAATCCTTCAGGCAGGCCAGCGTGGAGTTTTCGGCGATATTCTTGCCCACCACGATTCCATACCGTTTCCGGTCTTCGGACAGGTAGCCGATACCGTGCGCCACCGCGTCTTTCGGACTGTGGATTTCCACCTTTTCTCCGTTGATATACACGTCACCGGAATCCTTCGGATCCGCGCCGAACAGGGCCCTGGCCGTCTCTGTACGCCCGGCGCCCATCAACCCGGAAAAGCCCAGGATTTCACCCTTATGCAGTTCGAAGGAGACGTCCTTCACCATCTTGCCGGCGTTCAGGTGCTCCACCTTCAGCACCACCGGCGCGTCCGGCGCGACCATGGAATGGGTCTTCGGCGTTTCGTAAATCACACGGCCGACCATCATGTTGATGATGTCGTCCTTTGTGCATTCCTCGGTGATCAGCGTGCCGATGTAGCCGCCGTCGCGCATGACGCTGACCCGGTCCGTGATGACTTTGATCTCATCCATCCGGTGGGAAATGTATACGATGCCCAGCTGCTTCGCCCGCAGATCCCGGATGATCTTGAACAGCTCGTCGATCTCCGTCTCCGTCAGCGCGGCGGAAGGCTCGTCAAAGATGATGACCTTCGCTTCATGGCTGATGGCCTTGGCGATCTCACACATCTGCTGTTTGCCGACGGTGAGGTTGCCCATCTTCTCGGCAGGGTTGATGTTGATGCCCAGCTGGTCGAAAAGTTTCTTCGCTTCTTCGTTCATGCGGGCGTCGTCAATCAGGAAGCCCTTTTTGAACTCCCGGCCGATAAAGATGTTCTGGGCAACGGTCAGATGGTTCATCATGTTCAGTTCCTGGTGAACGATGACGATACCGGCTTCCTGCGCCTCCCGAGGGTTATGGAATTCGACTTCCTTTCCTTCATAGGTGATGGTCCCTTCATCTTTGGTATAGATGCCGGTCAGCACCTTCATCAGGGTGGATTTGCCCGCGCCGTTCTCTCCCATCAGCGCGTGTACTTCTCCCTTGCGCACCTCCAGATCCACATGATCCAGTGCATGTACGCCGGGGAAGGACTTGTCGATCCCCTTCATTGTCAGAATTACTTCGCCCAAGACACTTCCTCCATTCCCTTTACAGATTCATTGATTCATTTCTTATGACATCCTGCTGCAGTAATCCCGGAATGCGTCTCCGGCCCAGCCTCCGGTAGCGGCAAAGGCGTCGAACACCCCGCGGTTCCATTCCTTCATCTCATTCTGCAGCCCGGTCCGCCCGGCCAGCCCTTCCGACATCTGCCAGGCATCCCGGCACATACGCTCTTTCCGGTTGTCCTCTCCCGAGGACATCAGCCCGAACAGCCTCCGGTTGTATCCGGAACTCTCGCAGGTCTTGAAATACCTAGCCGCCGCGTTGCGGATTTCCTGATACAGTGCTTCCCGGCCGGCTTCCCCGAATTCCTCCGCCCGGTCAAACCCCAGATCCTTCATCGCGGTCAGAACCTCTTTCCGGGCGCCGTTTTTGAATACGCGGGCGGATTTGCACAGCTGTAGGAAATTCACGCACATGAAAAGCATGTAATCCACCTCGTGCGCCGGATCCCGCGGATCCGTATGCCGCTTTTGAAACAGCAGCCGCCGGTATTCATTGGCGCCGTCATCCGGTTCCTCCGCGCAGCATGCTTCAAACATCTCCCGTCTGCGGCGGGGCTCCGTTTCCTGGTAATATTCTGTCCAGCCCGTGGCTCCTCACTCCCCCCGCGACCCGGTCTGTACGGTTTTTTGCGAACATTTTCAGCCGGATTGTATCATATAGCAGAAAAACCGTCAATCATCTTTCAAGTCATTCAATCGAATCGTTTCGCTTTTTGGATTCTACCGCAATGTTCCCTTTTTTGTCAAGAAAAATTGTCCTCTCCGGATAAATATTTCCCAGTCTGTGCATTTATGTGCAAGCCTTGTATTTTGGAGAAATTTATGATATCATTCACAAAACCGAAACGTTACTGTTGAAACAGGGAGGCTTGTCCGGATGATCCTGACTGTCACACTCAATACATCGATCGATAAACTTTACCTGATGACCGGGATTAAACCCGAAACGGTCATGCGGGTGAAGGAAGTGCATAACACGGCCGGCGGCAAAGGCCTGAACGTCAGCCGCGTTGCCGGAAAGCTCGGGGAAGAAGTTACCGCCACCGGCTTTGTCGGCGGTTTCAACGGCAAATACCTGGAATCCCTGGTGGATAATCCCCTTGTCCGCTGTGCCTTTACCCATGTGGACGCGGAAACCCGCTCCTGCATCAACTGCTGGGACCTGTCCGACGGGAAATCCACCGAATACCTGGAGCCCGGTGCTCCGGTCACCGGTAAGGATGTAGCCCGCTTTCTGGCGGACTTTAACCGGGAGCTTGCCGGGGCCGACGTGGTCACCATCAGCGGAAGCATTCCCGAAGGCGCACCGGATGAGATATACAATGATCTGATCCGCAGTTGCCGGAAAGCCGGGGTGCCTGTTCTCGTCGACACCAGCGGAAACCGGCTGATCGCCGCCGTGAAGGAAAAACCTTCCTTTATCAAACCGAATGAGGATGAAATCGCCCAGCTGACCGGCCGTTCTTTCTCCGGCCGGGAGGAAGCTGTCCGTGCACTGATGGAACTGCATGAAAGCGGCATTCCCTATGTCGTGCTTTCCCTGGGGGCGGAAGGCGCTCTCCTCGCCTGTGACATGGGCGTCTTCCACGGCAAACCGCCGAAGATCACCCCGCGGAATACCGTCGGCTGCGGAGACAGCATGGTGGCCGGCTTTGCGGTCGGCTTTGCGCGCCATCTCTCCATGGCCGAAACCTTCCGCATGGCCCTGGCCGTTTCCGCTGCCAGCGCCCTCAGCCTCTTCACCGGCGACTTCGATCCGGCCGACTATGACCGCCTCTATCCCGAAGTTTCCATCGATAAAGTATATTAATCCGCCTAAATTTATCCTTTTATCATCATACAATTCATGCTATAATAGAATATAACCTACAGCTACTACAGCCAAACAGGAGAATCGTTCTATGTATCAGTTTTCCGACGAATCCCGAAAAGCCTACGAATCGATGACCGTTCCGCTCGTCATTCATCAGTTCGAGAATGAAAAGGTCGTCCCCCTCCTGGTGTCTGACGGGTTCTGTCATCTGACTGGGCTGAGCCGTCAGAGAGCCCTTGAAATGATGGGCGCCAGCACTTATTCCCGGGTTCATCCGGACGATGCGGGCAAGGTTGCCAAAGTCAGCGACGATTTTGCCCATCACCGCGGCAATTACGATCAGCTAGTCCGCTGCCGTCATGAAGACGGGTACCATCTGCTCCATGTGATCGGTTACTGGCAGACCATGCCGGACGGGACAGAGCTGGCTTTCCTGACCTATACGGATGTTTCCGCGTCAAAAAAAGTGATTGAGGACAGTGCTCTGAAGTACCTGCTTTACCAGCAGGATCAGTTCTACAAAGATCCGCTGACCGGCCTGCCGAACATCAACTATATGCATGAGTTTGCTGACGAACGGGTCAGCGTGATCCGCGCGGATGGAAAAACCCCTGTCCTGATCTATTCAGACGTTGTTTCCATGCAGTTCTACAACAACCAGTATGGTTTGACTGAGGGGGATGAACTCATCCTGCTCATCGCGAGCAAGCTCCAGAAGTACTTCCCGGATGCGCTGATTGCCCGCGGTGCGGATGATCATTTTGTACTTCTGGATGCCTATGTTGACGAAGCAGATCTGGCGCAACGGCTGATCGCCGTCAATAATGAAGTCAGGGAGGAAGCCTACGGCAACACCTCCGGCATCCAGGCCGGCGTCTGCGTCTTTAATCAGAATACCCAGGGCAATGACGCCGTCGACCATGCCAAAAACGCCCTCAAGCGCATCGGCAGCGACCTGAATACCATCTATAAGCTTTATTCCCAGATGGCGGACGAGCATTACTGGGGAGAACGCTATATCGTTCAGAATCTGGACCTGGCTCTGCAGGAAGGCTGGATTAAGGTCTTCTATCAGGGCATTGGCCGGGTAAAAACCGACCGGACCGCCTGTTTCGAAGCCCTGGCCCGCTGGAACGATCCGAACCGCGGGACCATCTCTCCGGGTGAGTTCATCCCCGTGCTCGAAAAATATCATCTCCTTTATAAACTGGATCTATATATGGTGGAGCAGGTCTGCAGGGAAATTCCGCTCCGCGCGGAAGCCGGCCTCCCCCTGCTGCCGGTCTCGGTGAACTTTGCCGCCCAGGATTTCAATTACCGGGATATTCCGGAAGAAATCGAAGCCCTTTATCTCCGCTATAAGATGGATAAATATGTCTCCCGGAACTGCTTTATCGTGGAGATTACCGAGCGGGATATCGCCACCGCCTCCGAGCGCTTCCAGTCCCAGCTGCGCCGCCTGCGGGAAATGGGATACCAGCTCTGGCTCGACGATTTCGGCAGCGGCTATTCCTCTCTGAACGTTTTCAGCCGCTTTGAAATCGACCTGATCAAGTTCGACATGGCGCTGATTCAGGATCTGGATTCCCGCGGAGGCCTGAACCGGAAGATCATCAAAGCGATGATCGACATCGCCCACGGCATGCAGATCCATACCCTGGCGGAAGGAATCGAAACGCCGGAACAGCGGCAGTTCCTGCGGGATGTCGGCTGTGAACTGAGCCAGGGGTTCCTGTACCGGCGGCCTGAATCTCTGAATGCCATCCTGTTTAAAATCGCCAACGGGATGATCCAGCCCTCTACCGAAACGCCGGAAGAACGCGAACAGTTCAGCCGTTTTAACCAGTGAAAGGAGTCACACTGTGGAAAACCAAACCGTCAATACCGAAAAAAGCCAGAAAAAAGGGGTTCGCCTGAACCGCCTCAACGTCTGCCTGATCGTGATCGGTTTTGTCTTAATGCTGTTTATGGTCTTCAGTATGTTCGATACGAACAAAAGCTTCAATCAGATTGTCAGCGTGACTGAAGCATATCTTTCCTCGCAGCAGACAGCCGGCATGCTGAGCAATATTGCCAATAACATGTCCGATCAATGCGCTGACTTCATCAAAACGGGGGCACCGGATTGTACCCATGTCTACGCCGGCCAGTTGAACGCTATCAACGCACAGATTTCGCTCAATGAAAGCGCTAAAGCAGAAGACGAAGATGAAGATCCGTTTATGGTGAAGGCACTGGCAGCTTTCCGGGCCATGAACGAAACGGAAATCCGGGCCATGCGCCTGATGGCCGATACCCTCCCGATGGGGATGGCGGCCTTTCCCCTCATCCTCCAGCAAACACAGTTAAGCCCCGAAGACCAGGCGCTCACTGCTGAAGAGAAAAAGGCCCTTGCGGAAAAGCTGATCACCTCGGACGAGTACCGTCTTCATAAAGAAACCCTCACCGAAGCCGTGGATGACAGCCACCGCGTTGCCTCTGAGCAAGGAAAAAACAGGTCCATGCAGACCGCGGCGCATGTTAAAAAAATTATGCGCCGTCAGAAACTTCTGCTGCTCCTCTTTATCGTTGTTGCAATTGTTGCCCTGCTCCTGAACCGGTTCCTGATCATCTCCCCGATCCAGCGCAGCGTGGATAAACTGGACCAGCGGAAACCGCTTCCCGTGGAAGGCAGCTACGAGGTCCGTCATCTGGCGAATGTCTATAATGAAGTACTGAAGGATAACGCCGAAAAAACAGAAGCCCTGTCCTACGCCGCCACACATGACGCGCTCACCGGCCTGTATAACCGGGGTGAGTTTGACCGTGTCTACAGCCGTGCTGAAAATGAAAAAGTCGGCGTCATGATCGCCGATGTGGATCGTTTCAAGCAATTCAATGATGAGTTCGGCCACGAGGTCGGAGACCGGGTATTGAAGGCCGTGGCAGCGAAGCTGACAGAACACTTCCGTGCTGAAGACTTTGTCGCCCGCATCGGCGGGGATGAATTCTGTATCATTATGCCCGGTACGAGCCAGGTGGATGCTCCGGTCATGATCGAGAAGATTGAGCAGATCAATCGTGAGCTTCAGGAAACCGGAGATGATCTGCCGCCCATCACCATCAGCGCCGGCTTTGCCTTCTGGGATCGGCCGAACCCCGGCGTAAGTCTCTTCCATGACGCGGACACAACGCTCCTTGACCTCAAAAAAACCCGGACCGTCTGCAGCGCAGCCTATCCGGGTTAAACCACTACCTTATTTCTTCCGGAATTCTTTCCCATATATAGTTTCTCATCCGCACTCTTGAGCAGATCCTCCAGCGGAGAGTTGAAATCGCATTCCTCCACGCCGATTGTGATCGTAATGGAAAACTCATTCTCTTCAAACTTCAGCTTCATCCGTTCCACCGCGAAGCAAAGGTCATTCATGACGACACCGGCTTCGTCAATGTTCATGCCCGGCATAAAGAAGCAGAATTCCTCGCCGCCCCAGCGGCAGACCCTGTACCGTCCGCCGGAGTGTTCCGCAAACAGCTCCGTCAGCTTCACCAGCGTATAATCGCCGCAGTTATGCCCGTAGGTATCATTGACGTTCTTGAAAAAGTCAATATCCGCAATCGCGACGGCAAAAGACGATTCCGGCTCCGACTTGCAGTACTTTTCAATTGTTTCGATCATCGCCCTGCGGTTCGGAAGTCCGGTCAGCGGATCCGTGCCCGCTTCCTTGTACAGCGTCTGGTTCCGCAGCCGCAGTTCGCGCTCGGTATTCTGAATGCTTGTGCTGAAGATGATGCACATCGCTGCCAGCATCACAAAGAATCCGACCGTATTGATCGTCTGGTAATAGGTATTCACAGCTTTGTCCATCGCATAGATCGCCGTATGCTGCAGCGACCAGCTGAACAGGCCGATCCGGTAAACCAGAATGACGATAAAACAGCCGATCTTGATCAGAGGCTTCTCATAGACGTCGAAGAATATGAACACGACCATCAGCGTCAGGAAATGCTGTACACCGCTGCTCCAGCCGAATGCGTATACGTTCCAGAAAACCCATCCGGCACAGAGCACCGCATAAACCAGCAGGTTCTCCCGCATACCGCGGTTCTTCGTTATCCAGAATCCAAAGCCTGTCACCGCGATAAACAGAAGCGGAATCCAGATCCAGACTTCCAGAAACAGCGGATAGAAGAAAAAGCAAACAAAAAAGTAGGCTATCAGCAGAATCTCACTGACAGTCAGCGCTTTCCGATAATAAACCGGAAGCTCCTTCCCCGATCTGGGAACTTTCTGATGAAGAAAGTTCGAGAAAAAATCCATTGGGCCTACCCTGCCTAAATATATGTTATATCTTCTTCTTATTATGCACTATTCATGTGATTTTGACAAGACTTTTTATTTGAACAGTTTTGGCAGGAAAGCCCTGATACATCTCCGCCAAACCGTCCAGTCATGCCCGCCGGGGAACGTCTCCCTGGAAAGCCTGAGAGGCCGCCCTTTCAGATACTCATCATCCTTCGCGAAGCTGTCCCAGAACGGATCCTCCGTGCCCATAGCCCGGTAAAACACCCTGAAAGCCGTATTAAATGCCTCCGGATCATTGAGCAGCCGCAGATGCGGCTCCTCCTGTTCACTTCCCCACGGAGCCCGCAGGAATCCGCTGAACAACCCCGCATATCCGAACAGATCCGGATGGCTCAGCGTCGTGATTGCGGTATGAAAGCTGCCCATGCTCAGGCCGGCCATCGCCCGGTGCCATTTATCTGTCAGCACATGGTAATGCGTTTCGATATAAGGAATCAGGTCCCTCACCAGCACTTTCGGGAAAAGCTCCAGGTCCCGCTGCCTGGGACCGTTCCGGACCATGCCGTTCCCCATCACGATGATCATTTCTTCCATAACGCCTTCTGCCAGCAACCGGTCGGCAATCCGGCCCACATGCCCCTGATAAACCCAGCCTGTTTCATTCTCCCCGTATCCATGCTGCAGATAAAGGACCGGATATGCTTTCTGCGGGTCATACTCCGGCGGCGTATAAACCAGGCAGATCTCATGCTTCCCGGTCACGGAAGACGGATAATAGCACCGGGTCACCGCGCCGTGTTCCACACCGTCCAGATCGTCCCAGCCTTCCATATCCTTCACGGGAACATCCACAAAGTTCATCGGCCGGCAGCATCCGTAGCCGATCGGCAGATACGGACAAAGCACATCTGCCCCGTCGATTTTCAGGAAAAAATACAGAAATCCCTTCCCGAGATCAAAGGTGCCTTCCCAGGCGCCGTCTCCCACCGCCTTCAGCGGATGAATGTTTTCAAACTGGTCGATAACAACTTCCTTCGCATCTTTTGCAATAATCCGGAAATGCACCCGCCCATCCGGCAGCACCTCGGCTCCCTGTTCTCCGTCCCGGTCCGGTTCTCCGTAATAGGGGTCAAAAGAAAGCGTAACATCCAGCGGCCGCTTCTTTTCCATTTTTCCGCTCCTCCTCTGATTCTGTAATACGATTTGCTTATTTAATTAAATAAGTACGAACAACTTAAACACACTTTACCCGAAAAACCTTTATCTGTCAATTCATTTCTTGATTTTGCCGAAGATTCTTTTTCACATATGTTTTTCATGTTTTCCAAATGAAAACATAATCCAACACTCTTCATTCAGTGCTATAATACCTCCTGAGAAACCGGAGGATGAACTGCCATGATTGACACTTATTACCTCACCGCCTTTATCATTTCTGTCATCCTGACAGGCGTCTATATGTTCGTGTGGCATAAACACTATGACGTTCATATCACGCTTTTGTTCGCCCTGGTTCCCGTCGTGAACCTCGGTTTTCTTCTCGTCTCCCGTTCCCAAAGTCTGGAAGAGGCCATCATCGCCAACGTGATCGCTTATATCGGCGGCTGCTACCTGCAGCTGATGATCATGCTGGCCGTCTTCAGCCTCTGCCATATTCACCTGAACCGCTGGATTAAGATTACTTTCTTCATCCTGAGCACCGCTGTTTTCCTCTCCACCCTCACTCCGGGCAGCAACAGCCTCTTCTACAAAGCCGTTTCCTTTATCCGGGAGAACGGGCTTTCTCTCCTCCATAAGGAATACGGCCCCATGCATCATATCTTTCTCGGTATGGTCGTACTTTATTTTGTGCTGAGCTGGAGCGCCATTTTCTATGCCCTGGTAAAGAAAAAGCAGGTGTCCCGGAAGATCCTGATCCTCATGTTCCTGCCGGAGGTCGTCGGCATGGTCTGCTATTTCGGCGGCCGCCTGATCCTCCCGGGCCTGGAACTGATGCCCGCCGCCTATGTGTTCGCCCAGATTGTCTATCTGATTATCGTGCACCGGATCGGTCTCTATGATATCACGGATACCGCAGTTGACACTCTCGTTCAGGTGGGAGACACTGGGTTTATTACCTTTGACCTCGGCCATCATTATCTGGCCAGCAACCGTACAGCCCGCAGCATTTTTCCGGATCTGGATGAAATGACCGTGGATTATTCAGTCCGCCGCTACCGCAGGATGAAAGATCGCTTCGTTCCCTGGCTCGACGCCTATTACGCTGATCAGTCTGACAGCCGCCATCATTACAAATACGGAGATAAGACCTATGAGATCAATATCTCCTGGCTCTATAACGGCAAACGCATAAAAGGCTATGAGCTTGTCATTACCGATGACACGCAGGACCAGAACAGGATTGAATGGCTGGACGCGGAAGTGGCCAAAAAAACCGAGCACATCGTGGAGATGCACAACCAGCTGATTCTCGGCATGGCCACCATGGTTGAAAGCCGTGACAACTCCACCGGCGGCCATATCAAACGCACCAGCGAGGGCGTCAAGATCCTGATCGACAGGCTGAAAAGAGACCACAGCAGAAAGCTCGATGATGACTTCTGCAAAAACCTGATCAAGGCTGCTCCCATGCACGATCTGGGAAAGATCGCTGTGGATGACGAGATCCTTCGCAAGCCAGGCCGTTTTACCCCGGAGGAATTTGAGAAGATGAAAGCCCACGCGCCGGAAGGCGCCCGCATTGTCCGCGAAATCCTGAAAAACACCGACGATGAGAAATTCAAAATCATCGCGGAAAACGTTGCCCATTACCATCATGAACGCTGGGACGGAACCGGCTATCCGGATGGCCTGAAGGGAGAAGAGATCCCCCTGGAAGCCCGGATCATGGCAATTGCCGATGTCTATGACGCGCTGGTCAGCAAACGGGTTTATAAGGAAAAGATGCCCTTTGATAAAGCCAACGAAATTATTGAGGGCGGCATGGGCACCCAGTTCGATCCTTCCCTGCGCGAAGCATACCGTACTGCCCGCCCGCACCTTGAAAATTATTACAGCAGTCTGGAATAAAAAACTTGACATTTGTTCGGTACCGAATTATAATACAATTATTCGGTACCGAATTTGTTTCGAAAAGGAGTAATTCCTCATGGATAATGAAAAAAGAAACCTCGATTCCGATGTGATCATTTCACATCTGAAACTGTCCAGGGCAATGCGGAGATGCCCTCCGCCCGCCAATTCCCATCCTTTCCCGCCGGCGGTTGGCCGCCTGCTGGAATGCGCCGCCGCCAATCCCGGCGTTTCCTCCCGGGAACTGTGTGAAGCCCTCGATCTTCGCCCTTCCTCCCTGAGCGAGATCCTTGTCCGCGCTGAAAATGACGGATTTCTCTCCCGAGCTGTGGATGAGAACGACCGCCGGGTTCAGCGTGTGTCCCTGACCGACAAAGGCAGGGCCGTCGTCGCCGAGATCGAACAGGCGCGGAACGAAGACGCAAAAAAGAAAACCTCCTGCCTCTCAGAAGAGGAGAAAGCCCTGTTCTGTTCCCTCTGCAGCCGTCTCAGCGAGCATATCGAGAAACTGGCGCTTGACCTGCCGGAGAGCCTGATGCCTCCCCCTCCCGGGCCCGGATGTCCCGGTCCGCATGAAGACAGGCCCGGCCGTCCTCCGCTGCCCCCCGGCGGCAGATACCGCTGCTGAAAGACCGGCGCTGGATTACGGCGCCGGTCTTTTGTATTACTGATTTTCTTTTTCCGCTTCTTTCGTCTCGGATTCGTTCCCTTCGGGTTTCTCTTCCTCCGTTGCTTTTTCCGGTTCGTCCGGCGGGAGCGTCTCAACTTTTATCCGGATCACCCGGAATCCGTCCATTTCCATCACAGTGAACTTTCTGCCCTCCAGAGAGAACGAATCTCCCACTTCCGGCACTTTTTCAAGCTTTTCTGCAGTCCATCCTCCCACCGTATCGGCATGAAACGTGTTTTCAATGTTGATTTTTTCCAGCAGTTCCTCCAGCTGCATATTGCCGTCCACCATCAGCGACCCGTCATCCTGCTCGACCACTTCTTCGCTGATCTCGTCATGCTCATCGTAAATCTCGCCCACCAGTTCCTCCAGCACGTCTTCCATCGTCACGATACCGTCGGTCCCGCCGAACTCATCCAGCAGGATCACCATATGGGTCTTGGATGTACGGAACAGTTTGAGCAGATTGCTGATGGACAGGCTGGTCGGCGCAAATACCGGTTCCTTCATGATCTTCGTGATTTCCGTGCAGCCCTCGTGGGTCATTTTATAGAAGTCTTTCTCGTTCAGGATACCGACAATGTGGTCAAGATCCTCATGATATACGGGAATCCTGGAAAACCAGGTAGACCTGAACAGCTCAGCTGCTTCCTCAGTGGTGGCGGTATCCTCAATGGCGGTCACGTCAACACGGGGTGTCATGACATCCTGTGCCGCCTGATCGTTGAACTCAATCGCGGAACGGATCAGCTTGCCTTCGTCCTCTTCGATGTCGCCCTCGGTCTGTGCCTCGTCTATGATCGTGATCAGTTCCTCTTCAATCTGGCTTTCTTCCGGTTTGGATTTCACCAGCTTGTTGAGGAACTTCCGCCACAGGGAGAACAGAAAATCCAGCGGCTTCAGCACAATCATCAGCACGCGGATCACCGGGCTTACCGTCATGGCATAATTCTCCGGATGCTGCTTGGCCAGGGTCTTCGGCCCGACTTCACCGATAAAAAGCACCACAACGGTCATGAAGAGGGATGCTGCCGTTGTTGCCGCTTCTTCTTTTCCGGGCATGATCCGCGTGGTGAACAGCAGGGTGGCGATTGCCGTTCCCACGATGTTGACCACATTATTGCCGATCAGTACAGTTGTAATCAGAGAGTCATATTTTTCCAGCAGGGAAAGCGCAAGCTGCGCCCTCGCCTTCCGGGGACCTTCCACCGTCTTCAGCTTCACCCGGTTACAGGCAGAGAAAGCCGTCTCCGTCGCGGAGAAGAAGGCGGAAAGGAGAATACACAGGATCAGGGCAAGCCATAGGCCCATGAGATAATCCATTCCTTTCGAAATTGCTGACAAACAGGATTCGTTCCGCACCTGCAGAACAGCAGGATTATATCATGTCACCCCTTGATTTGCAACATCTTCCCGGTTGTGAAACTTCTCCGGATGTGGTATCATTGATTGATTCTTATGAAGCACATTATCTCTTCCTTGAAGGAGCATTTATGTTTGATCAGGGCGATCGGCCCGTCCACTATGCCTATGCGGTCTGCACAGACCTGCAGGTCAGCCGCCTGCCGGTCGATCCTTTCGTGCTGGCTCAAAGCGCCGGGATTACGCTGTATCCCCTTTCTTCCGTGATGACTGCCCCCGGTTTTTTCCCGGAAGACCTGACCCGCCGCCTGCAGATGACCTGCGCCATCACCCTGACCTATCCCGCCTTCTGTATTGTTTACCGGGATGATCTGGCCGGAAGCGGCCGTCTCCGTTTTGCTCTCGCGCATGAACTCGGCCACCTTGTCATGAATCATTACCGGGATTATCCGGACCGGATGTTCTCCGCCCTTGCGCCGGACAGTTTCCTCGAAAAGGAAGCCGATGCCTTCGCCCGGAACCTCCTTGCCCCCGTTCCCCTGGTGGATGTCATCCGCTATAACCGGCCCCGTCAGGCCCGGGCCGAGGTCTTCGGTTTTTCCCGCCGGGATTGGATTTCACGTCTGGACGCACTGGACGAGGACCGCTCCCATGTGGATGAGGACATGGCCAACACGCTGATCTGGCTCTTCCACGATTATCTGCTTGGTCGTCGCTGCGGCGCATGCGGGCATGTGTTCACGGCTGACGGAACGGATGATATCTGCCCGAACTGCGGGGCCGCCGCCCCGGACTGGGATCTGTGATCCATGCTCCGGAAAAATAGCCTTCGTTATTTTTCCCGCTTAGCCGTTTATTTCCTGAACCCCTTCCCCTATACTGATATCGAACAATCGTTCGGAAAGGAGGATTCTGCATGGACCCGTTTGCTCTGAATATCATTATGATTCTCTGCTTCATCGTCGGTTCCGGGCTGATCATTCTGGAAGCCTTCATCCCCGGGTTCGGCGTTGCAGGAATCTTCGGGATCATTCTGGAGGTCGTTGCTCTCTGGGCCACCTGGAGGCTGCACGGTGTCCCCACCGCATTGATTGCCCTGCTGGCAGTGCTGATTCTGATCGGCTTTGCCATCTTCCTGTCATACCGCAGCGCAATGAACGGCCGTCTCAGCCGCAGCCCGCTGATCCTGAAGGAAACCGAAGCCGCCGATGCCGTCGCGCCGCCTGAGCAGTGGATCGGGCAGGAAGGGATTACCGTAACCTCCCTGCGCCCCGCCGGGCAGATTGATATCAACGGTGTCCGCCTGAATGCTGCCAGCAGCGGCGATTTTGTCCCGAAGGGCACCGCCGTCCTGGTGACCGGCATGGAAGGCGATCACCTGGTCATCCGCCCCAAAGCATAACCCCGTGAACTCCCGGCCGGTGCGCCGGACAAAAACATCAGACCGATCATCAAAGGAGGAACATCGATTATGCCGTCAGCCGTTCTGATTCCCGTCATCATTGTTGTCGTTCTCATTGCCCTGGCAATCTTTCTCCATTTCGTCCCCATGGGACTGTGGATTTCTTCCCTGGCCAGCGGCGTGCATATCCCGATCAGCGCGCTCGTCGGAATGAGAATCCGCCGTATCCAGCCCCATCGTCTGGTCTATCCGCTGATCAAGGCAAATAAGGCCGGCCTGAACCTGACCATTTCCCAGCTGGAAACCCATTATCTGGCCGGCGGTAATGTGGACCGGGTGATCAACGCCCTGATTGCTGCCCAGCGGGCGAATATCGAAATGGCTTTTGAAAAAGCCTGCGCAATCGACCTGGCAGGCCGCGATGTCTTCCAGGCCGTACAGATGAGCGTTACCCCGAAGGTCATCGAAACCCCCGTGGTCGCCGCCATCGCCAAGGACGGTATCGAACTGCGTGCCAAGGCCCGTGTGACCGTGCGCACTAATATTGAGCGCCTGGTCGGCGGCGCCGGCGAGGAAACCGTCATTGCCCGTGTCGGCGAAGGCATCGTCACCACCGTCGGCAGCGCCGAAACCCATAAGCAGGTTCTGGAGAACCCTGATCTGATCAGCCGCACCGTTCTGGACAAGGGGCTTGATGCCGGCACCGCCTATGAAATTCTCTCCATTGATATCGCGGATGTGGATGTCGGCCGCAACGTCGGCGCACAACTGCAGATGGACCAGGCCGAAGCGGACCGCCGCATTGCCCAGGCAAAGGCAGAAGAGCGCCGCGCCATGGCTGTCGCCCGCGAACAGGAAATGAAAGCCTCCGTACAGGAGATGCGCGCCAAGGTGGTAGAGGCGGAAGCCGAAGTGCCGCGCGCTATGGCTACTGCCCTGCGTGACGGAAAACTGGGCGTCCTGGATTATTATCAGATGAAGAACACCATCGCTGATACCGAGATGCGTGAGTCCATCGCCAAAGCCAGTGCCCCGCAGCAGACCACTGCCGACCAGCCCCGTGCCAACAAAAAATAACCGAAGGGGGCCTACCTATGTTTAGTGCCTTTGCTCCGTTACTGGCCCTGGTCGGCATCTACTTCATCTTCGCTGTCGTTGCGAAGGCGGCCAAAAAGACTGCGTCTGTGCAGAAAAAGGCCTCCGGCACGCCTGCGGCGTCCGCGCCGGAATCCCCTGGTCCGCAGTCTGCCGCCGAGCCGCAACTCCGCGAGATGCAGCCGACCGTCCGCATTCATAATCATGACGACTCCATTTATCAGGGCAGCATGAACGCCGTCACCGGGGAAGGATATGACCCCTGCCATGAGGAGCAGCTGTCTTCACTGACCCTGTCTGAAACGGTTGAGCCTGTGCCGGTCACAACACCCGGGCTTCAGCTGCACTGGACCGGCGACGAAATTGTCCGTGGTCTTGTGATCAGCGAGATCCTGAAACGCAAAGGAGCCTAAAGCAAACCGGAGAGTTCATCCCGAGCTCTCCGGTTCTGCATCTCATCATTTTTCTGTTTAATTCATTTTAATTCATTCTGTATACTCATTCTACCGTAGGGGTAAGGGGGCAAAGGCGCCAGTGGCGCCTTTGTTGGAAGGGCAGGAAAGCCCCCTTATTTCTTTTTCTTCTTCAGTCCCAGCATTTCGCTCAGCTGCGTCAGCGCGATCCGATAGCCCTTCTTATAGTTCCCGCTCTCCGGTTCGATATCGTAGCAGAAATTGCCGACGATCCGCACTTTGAACCCATACAGTTTATCATAAATGGCCGCCATGGCGTTATACAGCACCTGCGCCCACTTCTGGTGATAAGTGGAAGTCACCAGCGTGATCGAATGGATGTCGTTCTTCTTCAGGATTGCGAAGGTGTTCTCCGCGTTGGCCAGGGTTGTCAGCGCCCGGGTATCGATCAGGATCCTCGAGCGGTCGACCTTGCCCCTGGAGACCAGAAACTGCTTCATCAGTCCGGCTTCGGTTTTATACTCCGGGTTGTTCTGTCCCGTCGCTCCGCCGGAGCAGATCAGGTATGTGTCCGGAAAGGTCTTCGCCGCTGCCGCGGCCGCCTTGCACCGGCCGATCAGCTCGTTCTGCATCTTTCCGTCTTTCAGCTGATACCCCAGCACGACAAACGCATGCTTCTCATCATAGTCAGGTTTCGTCGCAGCGAGTTCTTTCGCGTCTTCCCTTCTCCACCATATGCACAGCCGGTATCCCGGATCCAGGTAAACCGCTTTCCAGTGCTCCGCGACCGCACGGGCGATATCTCCGTCATCCGCGTTGCATGCGCTGATCTTCTCCACCAGCGCGTCGATCTTCTCCCCGTCCCCATCTGACGGGGTTTCAACAGATGCTTTCAGCTGATCCACCAGTTCGATGAACGCATCGTTTCCCGCTTCACTGACCTGATATCCCTTGACGTTTTTCTCCGCTGCCCCGGCTGTCGTACATCCGGAAATCAGCATTATTGCCGCCAGCAGCAGCAAGGCTGTCTTCCTGATTAATCTCACTCGGGTTTTCCTCCTGCATCTCCCAGTCTTTTCTCTTCATATATTTGATCTGGAATGCCTCATAATACTCCTGATACCGGTTGGACCGGTTCTCATGCATCGCGTCGGACAGTTCGTGCACATCCAGCGAATTGCTCATCAGGTCCACGATCACAATCGCAATGTTGGAGCAGTGATCGCTCACACGCTCAAAGTCGGCGATCAGATCATTAAATACATACCCCTGGCTGATTGTGCACTTGCCCTTCTGGAGGCGGGCCGCATGCCGCTCCTTCATCTTCAGGCAGATCCGGTCGATAACCTGTTCCAGCGGTTCCACCCGGAGGGCGGTATCCGCGTCGTCGTTCAGGAAGCTTGAGAAGGTGATATTCAGGATCTCTGTAATCGCGTCCGTCAGGTTCTTCATTTCCTTCGCGCCTTTTTCGGAGAAGGAAATCTTCTTTTCAAACAATTCCTGCGCCCGCTCGCCGACGTTCAGCGCATGGTCGCTGATCCTCTCCAGGTCCGTAATCGCGCGCAGATACTGGCTCACGGCCCGGTTCTGCGTATCCGTCATTTCCCGGCCCGTCAGCTTCATCAGGTAGCTGCCGATTTTGTCCTCATACCGATCAACAATTCCCTCCAGATCCCGGACCTCCGCCAGTTCCCTTTCGGAATAATTGTCAAGCAGATTGATCGCTTTTTCCATGCTCAGCTTTGCCAGCTCCGCCATCTTGTTGATGGTGATGCGGGTCTGCTCAACCGCCAGCGTCGGATAGGCCAGGAAACGTTCCTCCAGCCGGTCCATATCCCGCACCCTCTCCTCGTCCGCGGGATCCCCCGGCACCAGTTTCACCACCAGGTTTTCGATCGCCGGAATGAACAGGGCCAGCAACGCCACCGTCGTAACCCGGAACAGGGTATTCAGCATCGCGATGGAGAACATGTTCATGGTCTGCTCCATGAAGCTGAAGTGCAGGAAAGCGTTCAGCCCGTAGAACACAGCTGCGAACAGCACCACCCGGATGACTTCGATCACCAGATAGGAAAGCGCCGTCCGTCTGCCGTCCCGGGAGGAACCCATGCCGGAAAGCAGCACCGGTACCGAAGCGCCGATCGCGATACCCAGAATGATCGGCAAGGCAATATTAAAGGTGATCAGTCCCGTGCTGCTCAACGCCTGCAGGATACCGACAGAAGCCGATGCGCTCTGCAAAATCGCCGTGAACACGATACCGATCAGGATTCCCAGGAAGGGATTGGTAAAGCTTGTCAGAAAAGAGATGAATCCCGGATCGTCACGCAGTACGGAAACCGAACCGCTCATTAATTTCATGCCGAACATCAGCACCGCAAAACCCATCAGGATATCCGCGATATGCTGTGTGCTCCGCTTTTTTGAGATGTGTTTCAGCAGAATCGCAACGACCGCGGTCAGCGCGCTCAGCGATTCCGTTGATAACAGTTCCAGCGCCGATGATCCGCCGCTTACGCTGGAAAGACAGATAATCCACCCGGTGATGCTCGTACCGATGACCGCGCCCATGATGATCGCGATCGCCTGTCGCAGCTTCATCATCCCCGAGTTCACAAAGCCGACCACCATGACGCTCGTCGCCGAGGAGGACTGGATCACCGCCGTGACCCCGGTACCCAGCAGAATGCCCTTCATCGGATTGCTCGACAGCCGGTAAAGAATCAACTCCAGCTTGTTGCCGGCCACCTTTTTCAGCCCGTCGCCCATCAGCGACATGCCGTAAAGGAACATGGCCACTCCGCCCAGCAGCGTGATTACATTCAGAATACTCATTCGTTTCCCCCGCGCGTCCCCCTGACGCGCCTCATTCCTTACCCTTCCAAAGACATCCCGATTCTATCATAGCCATCCCGTTACCGCAATACTTCCCCTTGAGTTTTGCCCGAAAAACGTTTATTCTATACCACGGTTTTTGTTTGCGTCTTCCAAAGACTCCTTTTCTCATATGATGGCCGAAGGGGTCTAAGGGGTTCGGCGCGCCCGGAAAACTGTCCAGTGGACAGTTTTCAGCAGAGAACAGGCGGTAGCCCAGGAAGATCGGAAAGCCCCCTTATCATATATTCTAGGAGGTTTTTAATCTCATGATTAAAAAACTCGTCCGTCAGATGCTGACCGCGCAGATCTTCTCCGCACTGGCCGTCTCCCTTTGCCTCCTGATCGATATCGTCATCATCGGCCGTTATCTCGGCGATGAAGCCATGGCCGCATACCAGCTGGCCAATCCGCTGCTCCTTTGTATCGGTGCCATCGGTTCTCTTCTGTCCGCCGGCGTTCAGGTGGCCTGCGGCAGATCCCTGGGTACCGGTTCCCGGAAAGAAACCAACGCGGGCTATTCCTCTGCCGTGACAGTCGCCGCGGCGGTTTCCCTCCTCTTCATGGCGGTTGTGCTGATCTTCAACCCCTTCCTGGCCCGGGCCATGGGGGCCGGGACATCCGGGTCGCTCTTTGATATGACGAAGGGTTATCTGGCCGGCTTCAGCATTGGTGCGCCCGGCTGC
>Ga0265301_10002632_pt1 | contig 20383 bp, 17 predicted proteins | sample AusTroGonzalo_MG_2_FD_193488 | JGI IMG/M metagenome (GOLD analysis project Ga0265301, IMG submission 193488) | Bovine rumen microbial communities from tropical cattle in Woodstock, Queensland, Australia - Gonzalo_04 | ecosystem: Host-associated > Mammals > Digestive system > Stomach > Rumen ... | reverse complement strand
GACGGAATATGCTGGTCATGCAGCAGAGATTGCCAGGGAGTGCGCAGCCAAGGGCACGGATATCGTCGTGGCCGTAGGTGGCGACGGCACTGTCAACGAGGTGGCCCGTTCACTGGTACATACGCAGACGGCCCTTGGCATCATCCCCTGTGGTTCTGGCAACGGTCTGGCGCGTCATCTCTGTCTTCCTATGGATATCAAGAAAGCCATTCAGATCATTAACAGTTGTAAGATAGAGACCTTCGACTATGGAGTGATCAACGAACTGCCTTTCTTCTGTACCTGTGGCATGGGCTTCGACGCCTTTATCTCACTGAAGTTCGCAGAGGCTGGCAAGCGTGGGCCCATCACCTATCTGGAAAACGTGCTGAAGGAAGGACTAAAATACCAGCCTGAAACCTACGAAGTGGAAGACGAGACAGGAGCCAAGCGTTATAAAGCCTTTCTCATCGCCTGTGCCAACGCCTCACAATATGGCAACAATGCCTATATCGCCCCAGGTGCCACGATGAAGGACGGTGAGATGGACGTGATCATCATGGAACCCTTCGACACCCTCGATGCCCCACAGATAGCGGCCGATCTCTTCATGAAGACGCTCACGAACAATTCCAAGATCAAGACTTTCCGTACGAAGCACATCCATATCCATCGCAAGGAGCCAGGCGCCATCCACTACGACGGTGATCCCATCATGACGGGCGAGGATATCGACGTACATATCGAGCACCACGGTATCAATATCGTGACCAACCCTGAGATGACAGAAGACTCTGGTCAGCCCAACTTCCTGTTGAACGCTTTCAGCGATCTCTTCAATAATATAAATAATGTACGTGAAGACATCGGAAAGACGGGCCATCGTATTCAGGTCATCAACAAGTTGATGCTCAGGCGACTATCCAAGATTTAGCGTTGTATGCAGACTGTGATCACTTATCTGATTATTGCCTTGGCCGTGGGCTATGCCTTATGGCGGGGGTATCGAACGATCCAACAGAAAAGTGATCCCTGTTGTGGGTGTAGTGGCTGTCCTCTAAAAGAGGCACAAAAGTGCGACTGCAAGAAAAAAGCGGATTGCCCACAGAAAAAATAGCGGAAAAATTTGGCAGTATCGAGAATTATGACTACCTTTGCACCCGCATTCAAGAAAAGCCATGGTGCCTTGACCTACGGTCTAGTCACCTCGCGCTCGAAAAAGCTGAAGCAAGTTTCGCTTTTTTACTCGCTTACTCGGTGCCTTGGATGAGTGGCTTAGTCAACGGTCTGCAAAACCGTCTACGGCGGTTCGAATCCGCCAGGCACCTCAAAGCTCGCCATGACTGGCGGGCTTTTTTTATTCGTCTTCGTCCTCAGACATTTCTATCTGCTCACCCTCCATGGCCAGTTCCGTCATCAAACCACGAATTCTCTCCAGACCATCACCCCTCGGACTGGCATTGGAGCCATGCGAATAGATCTTGGTGCCATCAGAGAACTTAGCTTCGAACGACCAACTCCAGCCATCGAGCACCTCCATCATCGGTCTGTACGATTCCTTGTACTTATACATTTTCTCTTCCTCGATGATCTGGCGGAACTTCTGAATGACAGCAGCGTCGATCTTCTTCTCGTACATCGGACCATACGCCTCCCTCATCGCCCTGACCACAAACAGACCTGTGGAATCCTTTTCCATGCGACCAAAGAACTCTGCTCCAGCCATCGTCCCATGACGGGAGAATTCCACACGCAGCAGATCGCCCTCAGGCATCTTCTTCTGAGCACAGCCCAGCAAACCGAACAATCCGCTAAACACGCACACCAGTAATCCTTTACATCCCCTCATATTTCTTCAACTTTTCTTGTTGCATTCTTATATTTGGCAACGACAACTTACTCTTAAGCATTCGTTTCGCGTCCTCCTCCTCGATCGTAAAGATATGGTTGAATAAGCCGACAGACACCATTCTTGGGTCATTGTTATAAACGATATAACCAACACTATAGAAACTATAGTTCCTTACGATCAGATTCATATTCAGATACTCCTCCACAGCACCGATTCCCACCACCGTACCAATCGCGGCCAGTGTCTCATCATGGTCGTTCTTGTTCATTTCGGAATTCACCACTGCCGTAGCCACCTTTCTGATAGCTTCACGATGAGCCTCTCTGCTTGGACACGTCACAACGAGAGCCACTCCCACTACGACCAATAACATCACAACAAAAACCAAAAACTTTTTCATCTTTCCCTCCTTATAAATATTTAGTTTAATCCTCGGTCAATTCAGAGTAATCAATGGTTTCCTTGCTTACCTCCACCAGTTTACGATCCTTCCATTGATACTTGACGATTTCGACATCATTGCCCAGTCGGAAGACGCTGACGATCTGTTTATTGGATTCATCCACGTAGGGGTCGAACAATGGCGGCTGATCCTCCACATGCACAAAGCGGTGAGCCTGTTCGTCCCAGATAAAGATGTCGTAGGTGAAGTTACCATAGCTATTCATCGGCCCCGTACCGATCTGGAGGTCAGGAATCCCGTCGAAATTGAAGTCCATCTCCATGACCTCGCCAAACGATTGACTATTCCAATCGGCCGTATCGAGTGGCAAAGCCTCGCTCTGCAGCGTATCAGTATGGTTGCGGGCATCCGTCAAGTAGGTGATCACCCTGTCATATATGATCGTCCCGTCATCATCTCTCGTCGTCACCTCCGTCCTTATCTTATAGTCACTACGCTGAGGCACATAGCCATCATCTACCCTTGCCCCCTGCATCCCCATTGCCGAGCATGCGAAAACCATAGAAACCAATACTTTCTTCATCGTGCCATACCTTATTAAATAATACAGCTGCAAAAATACGCAAAAGATTTGGATTAACCAAATAATTGTTGTACCTTTGCAAGCGATAAACATATTAAAAAAGAAGAAAAGATGAATACACTAATTGTTGCAGGCTCCATATTGCTAATAGCAATAGTTGGATCCATCTATTTCAAGTATCAAGATTGGAAAATGGCTAAAAACAAGTGATATACGTCACAACAACAAGGCTCGCATTCAAATGCGAGCCTTGTTCATTCCTCTGCTACTTTTAGAATACATGCTGGAGAATGGTGGCATCGTGATGCGTAGATGTTATTGTACATCAGTTGTATTACACAGTTTATTCACTACAATCTTATCTGCTGGCAACCAATCAACACTATTGAGGTTTTCTATAGATAGCCACTTTGCAGCCTCATGCTCTTTCAGCGTGAGTGACCCGCTCTCGATATGGCACCAGAAGCAGTGCATTGTCAGATGAAATTTGGGATAATCATATTCCACGGTTTGTATCAATCGTTCTACGACTATCTTCGTTTCCAGTTCCTCCCAGATCTCACGCTTCAGTGCTTCCTCAGGAGTTTCACCCTGCTCTATTTTGCCCCCAGGAAACTCCCAGCCATCCTTATAGTCGCCATATCCCCGCTGAGTGGCGAATATCCGCCCCTCGTCATCATGTATGATCGCTGCTACGACTTCAATCTGTTTCATTCCTCTGCTGCTTTTAGCATACCGCCCTCTTCCTCCAGCTTTGGATAAGGCTTTCCGATGACGGCATGCTCTTCCAGCCATATCTTGTTCAGCGTAAACGCTAATGAGCGCAAGGTCTCTTCGCGCTTCGAGGGCTTCAGTTCACACTCCCAGATGGTGATACAGTGCCACCCCATTTCAGCCAATCGTTTCTGCTCCTCGATATCTCTCTCCTGATTCCTGCGAATCTTCGCCACCCAAAACTCCCTGTTAGTCTGAGGAATCTTGCAGCAGTTTGAATTGTCCATTATCCATTGTCCATTATCCATTTGTGACATCGTCACATTGTGTCCATGCCAGAAGCACCCATTCACAAAGATGCAAGTCCTGTACTTCTTCAGCACCAAGTCTGGATGCCCAGGCAACCTTGGCGAGTTCAGTCTATAGCGGAATCCCCTACTCCACAGCCCTTTGCGCACAATCATCTCCGGCTTCGTATTCCTCGAACGAATCGCCGCCATGTTCTTGTGTCGCTGTTCTGCTGAGAGTTTATCCATTACAAACTAATTCTATGCTTTAAGACGTCCTCAGCCGTACAAAACAACGGTTCGTAAGCAACATACGCTCCAAACTCATCAATGTGTTTCTGTCTCATCTCTGTGATTAATGCATTTATGTCCAGATGACCTATGCTCACTTCCTCATCAAAACGGAAGAAAAAGTGTGGCCCTTTCACATCAAACGGATACCAGGTTTCTTGCATACGTTCCTCTGTCACCTTACTTGCTGTATCTTTGACATGGAAAACGATATATTCACCATTATCTTCAAAATTGTCAGAATATAAAATAACAAACAGTATATTCTTTTTTTCATAGAAATATGAGGTGTGTGCTCCATCTCTTGGTTCTTCACCCTTAACCTGTAATCGTACATTATAAACCAACGAGCCTTTATCATTATTACCTAGAATCCATTGCAAATGTTTTTTATCTTTATAATAGCCAATCAAAACACCTCTCTCGAGATAACGCTCCAAATAGTGTATAGTTAGCCACTGCGATGATTCTACAGGCTTTTCCAATTCTTGATTAATGTCGTCTTTTAATGCTTCCTGTGGATCTTTACCCATATCACATTCTTCAATGACAAAGTGCTTCTTTAGTTCATTGTATTGTGCTTGTGTTTCTTGCATCCTTTTGGTCGGACGGGCGTATGCAAAATACGTTGTTCTTTCCTCCCCATATGGTTGGAACACTCTTCCGTTTAACTCATAAAAATGCTGTTGTAAATACAACGCTCCATCCACTCCAAGACGTGCCCGCATGGCATATATCTTGAATTCATTTTGTATGACAGCACGTATTTCGTCGCGGAATATCTTTCTTACATGCTCCTTCCATTGTGCTTTTTCGTTTGACTTGTTGCGAGCATAAAGATACAGCACATAGAGGAAATTCACATCATACTGCGACAAGAATAACGTATCTCTGTCAAACAGTCTGTCAGGGAATTGATACGATACCTTTGTACAATGCTCATCATTCTTATTATGTTTGTGTATATTCTCTCGAGCATTATACTTATGGTCATCATAGACAAAAGCACTGATAAAGAAGTTAGGTATCACGTCATAGCCTTCAGTCACAGAAGTATCTTGTAGCCGTATGTCCTTAAAACGCTCACGGTCAGCCTTTCGCCGACGCTTGTCATCGTCGTCAAATGCCGTGTCATCCGACAGGAATAGGTTGATATTCCACTGAATGACATTTCTGGCATAAGTATATTGCTTATAAATGGATTCCGAGGTTATCGAATGTCCGCTCTTATAGTATTTGCTATCACCAATATAATATACTTCACGATTCGACTGTACGTCAGCCGATGTTAGTGCCAAGTCTGTATACATGTGGTCCACTCGCTTGCCATCCTCCTGATCTGCCAACCCTTTGGGGATATCAGCATGGGGCGTTCCAATCAGCTCATCTATCATAGCCTCAAACACCACGTTGAAACTCTTGGCCAGAATATACTCCTGAGCATTGGTGTTGATGGCGATACGATATGAACTCTCGAAGAAAGCATAACACAAGTCCCATAACTGCAAGGCTTTGTCTGAGAAGTACTTATATTTGATCTGCATCAGCCTGGTCTTACCCATGCCTCGCAGATATTGCTTGAACTGTTTTCCTGTTATCAGTTCATATTGAATATTGATAGGCGTATGGAATCCGTACTCTACGTTCAAATAGTTCAGGATGCTATAGAAGATGACGAACAACTCCTCTTCATAGTTTACGATGCGTTTCTTGTTGACAGGATTCATGTAAACCACGTCATCTCCCTGCACAAATGCCTGGGAGTGGCTGATGGTTCGCGTCCAATTGATTTTGTTATTTCCTCTGTGCAGGTTCTTGATAGTGAATAGCACAAAGTCCCTGTTCTCCTGATTGAAGTTGATGAGCGACAGCACAATGTCAAGGTATGTCTTCACTTTGTGTCTGCGACCTTTGCCTGCCTGTGGCAGGTGTTTATAGAGTATCGCTTTGCTCTTGGGGGTGCCTTTATAGAAAACACTCAGAGCCCGATATATCCAAACAGAGAACTCATAGATAAACTTCCTATATTCCTGACTTAGCTTTTTCTGGTCTTTAGGTTCCAGTATCATTTCTGGAGTAACGGGGTCATCATTATCCAACTCCACACCAACAAGCGTTTCCTTCTCCGTCAGCAACACCTTGGGTAGAATAAACACGCAGTCTTGCAAATGCGGATTATAAAAATACCCCACATACTGCACACTCACCTTCTTGTCAACATCCTGAAGAACATAGATGTCTTTCAGAATCTTCTCCACAAGACGGCTTTCATACTGGTGTTCTTCAAACAGGATATACATTACTCCTTATCGTTTTGAAGCCTGAAAAACTCCTTTTGCTGTTCAATTTCCCTACGCAGTTCCTCTTGCGTTGGCATATAAGTCAGGTATTTCGCAGCATAGAGTTGGTCATTGCCATTCAACACAGAATAATGGGCCACATCCTCATCTGTTTCCGCACAGAGCAAAATACCAATAGTTGGATTATGACCTTCTGGACGCATCAAGTCATCGTACATCTTAACATACATGTCCATCTGTCCCACATCCTGATATCTCAGTTTTGAAGTTTTCAGGTCTATCAATACAAAGCATTGCAAGTTGTAATTATAGAACACGAGATCGATAAAATAATCCTCTTTCTCCGTATGGATATGTTTCTGCCTGTCAACAAAAGCAAATCCCTTGCCCAATTCCATCAAGAAGGGTATCAGGTGATCTATAATGCTCTGTTCCAAATCACTCTCCGTATAGTCCGTATTGTTCTTGAATCCAAGGAACTCAGCCACCACAGGATTCTTCATGTACTCCAATTTATCTTGAAGCGGAGCCGTCAGTTTCTGCATTTCACTATGAACGGCATCCTTGTTTTGCGAACGCAGCAGGCGATGATAATATTGACTACTGACATTACGCTGAAGCGTACGGGTACTCCACATCTCGCGAGCTGCCTCCTGTTCATACCAATCGCGAGCCTCTTTGCTATTCTCCTGCAAGATAATGCTGTAATGAGTCCACGATAACCTCAAAGGATGGATCGACTTCAATTGGTTATACATATCAGATTCTGCAGATAATCCCGTCACTGATGGGACTATTTCAGATTTTCCAATCACTGCGTGGAAAATGTTTCCATCTGTGTCTGACTGCAATTTTCCAGTCACTGATTGGAAAATGTTTGGGTGATTCTGATAAAATGCAATAAAGAGATACAAATTACTCTTTTTGTATCCTCGTCCATACCTATCTATCAGTCTTTTACCCAAATTCTCAATCACCTGCTCGCCATATTCTGCGCGCTTGTCCTTCAGTACTTCATGCTGAATGCGCATACCCAATAGCCAGTTCCGTTTGATCAGAGTCTCATTGACTGCACGATAGGCAGAGACCTGCGCTTGCTCAATAATGGTGCAGGCATCTTGATAGAGAACATCAGAATTGGGATTCTCTACCAACGAACCTTGCTTTTTTATGATATCCTCGCTCATTCTATAATCAATTGTTCTCTTCGCTTGTCTTTTTCCAGTTCATCACTTTCTTCACAAAGTCAGTCAATCGTTCCGTGTTCACCTTTTCGCCATCCTCATCATAGAAGTCAGGGAAGGTCAGGTCTTTCTCTGTTTCCTTACCATCTATAGTCTCTTTGTATCGGAATAGAGAAGCATCTTCAAAGCCATAATCCTTGAACACGTCGTTCCACAGATAGAAGATCACTTTCGACACAAACGTCTCTTCATCTATCACTCCATCCTTGGCACAGCAGAAGAAATAGCCCAACTGTTTATCTGCACTAGAAGTCATCGAGGCAATAATCTCGTTGATTTTCTGAATGAAAGCCCACCATGATAACTGCTCACCCGCATCATCTATCTTGACATTAACTTTCCAGTCCAGCTTGTTGCCATTCTCGTCCCTTCCTTCCTTTATCTTGATATACTTCCATTCCCAGCGACGCTTAAAGGCAGAGTCAATGGGGAAGAGGCTTTGATCGCTAGTGTTCATCGTGGCCCAGATATAGAGGTTCGAGGGGAGTTCCAGTTTCTTACCTGACTTCACATCATCAGGAATATCCGTCCGAGTCGTTTTTGCTAATGCCTTGTTGAGATAGCTTTGCAGGTCAGCATCTGCCTCAACAGGATATTCCGACACACCATTCTTTCTGTCAAGCAGTTGGAACAAATCACCAAATATCTGCGCACAATTACCACGATTGATTTCCTCAATTACGAGATACACATCCTCTTCTGTATTCCATGCCTCAACGTATGCATTCGTGAATGCCTGAGGGCAGAATGTATAGATAATCTTCTCTTCTTTCGTCGTAACCCCATCCTTCGTGATATAGCTCTCTTTCATTGTCGGCTTATATGCACCTACAAATGTCGAGTAGTCACTGTCTGGGTGGAAAGTGGTACGATGGCTTCTCTTCCCCTGTTCATCCACCACCTTTTTTATTGTATTCGACTTGCCTGTGCCAGGAGCACCAAAGAAGATTTGCTGAAGAGGAAACGTATTATCATAGCGAGGTTTTGAATCATTTTGAACAAACGGAGGAAAGACATATTTTCCATCTCGAAGATTTTTCCAAGCATTAATTCCTCCTGCGAAATATGCACTACTTCCTGAATTAAAACCGCCATCTATCAAAAGTTGCTCATAGTTCCCTTCGTAAAACGTTGTTATCGCCTTACCATGTGTAAAACCAAAAAACATGCAAAAATCATTTTTCGATATTCTTTTGTTTGAATAATCTTCAAACCCCCTTTTACATGCCTCTATAAGTTCTTGTTTTGTAATAATAGTTTCTTTGAATGGTACCATAATAAATTTATGAGATATTAAACATATGTTTAGCAAATAATTTTACACAATCCACATTTACTGCATTGCCAAACTGCTTATATGCTTGAGCAGGTTTCACGTCACACTTAAACGTGTCCGGGAAACTTTGCAAACGCGCACATTCTCTTGGAGTAAGGAATCTCCTTCTTGACCCAATAATCGATGTTTGGACAATGGCCACTAATGCCGGGAAATATGTATTTACCTTTACTCTGATACCTGATGGACGCAATTGGAAAATCTGATTCCATATATTTGGAGTTTCTGTCTGACCAGCCTGCCATTCCAATTTTGCTTTTGCTCCAAAGAAAAGAGGATTCTTATTTGCACGCTTTAACCAACCATTGATAAACTCCCTATTTTCCATATACAATTCATTATTTTTGTGAACAAAATTCTGTTTCCAACTAGGATACTGCGATAGATCTTCATCGGGATTCAAATCACACAATCTTTCTGTCCATATTGGAAAACCAGGCAACTTATCTCTCTTTATTGATTGAATAAATTCATTCCACAGATTAATAAGGTTTTCCATTTCACAAGAAATACGATATTCATGTACATTTGGAATTTCATCTTCATTTTGAAGGATTGTTTCTATTGAACATGGACGTATCCTTTTCCTGTCAAAAGAAAATGGTTTAATCTGACCCAAATCTTTTCTAATACACATTATATATACTCTCTCACGGTGCTGCGGAATACCAAGATAGTGAGGACTAAATATTACTGGCTCAGGAAGCAAATTGTAACCAAGTTCCTCAATGCTGTCGTGAATTACCTTCCATGTGTTACCATGATCATGACTTGCCAGATTACGCACATTTTCCAACAAAGCATATTTAGGCTTATGGAAATCTAAAATCCTACAAACATCAAAGAACAATGTTCCTTTTGTTTCATCCTTAAATCCAAGTCTATTTCCTGCTTTTGAGAAAGACTGACAAGGGAATCCTGCACATAGCACATCATGAGTAGGTATATCTTTTGCCTCTATCTTTGTAATATCACCCTCAGGCTTTATTCCATAATTATGTTCATAAGTTTTGCGGCAATCGGCATCAATATCACTTGCAAATACACATTTGCCACCAAGTAATTCCATTGCTTGATGAAAGCCGCCAATTCCGCAGAACAAATCTATAAAACTAAACGAATTCATTACTTGTCGTATGTATATCGGAAAATTACAAAGTTATCGTTCGCCAAGACTTTCTTGTTAATATTGAATTTTGGTTTTCTAGAGTTCCCGTCAGGCTGATGCCCTTGATTAAAATCCGATAATGCCTCACGGAAATTTACTCGATTCAGTTCAATGATTGACATTTTCATAAACTTCACCGAATTCTTCATGCGCTCGTGGTATGACATTTCATCTTTATTGTACGAAGGGTCAACGCTCTTAATATAACGGTTTCTTCCCTTTGTGGCTTCATAACCTGTAGCTTCGCTATCTTTTATGGTTTCATGCTCATATATAACATACCAGAACTTATCAAATTGATAAATACATTCGATAAGGTTCTCCTGATCATTACCTGGAGTCTCTTTCTTTGTAATGTCACTTGCTTTCAAATCACCATAGAAATCTTCCTCATCAAAGCGAATATCAAAATCAAGATCTCCGTCACGCTTCAAAGAACTACCTACATAACGCATTTGACTAGTTACATTATTTTCTATTGTGAACTTATTGAATTTGTATTCCAAGAACCATCCAGCCCATTCTGCTTGTTTCCACTGATGCCAATCATTCTTATGCATTTCCTTAATGACATCTAAGGCTTTAAGCCATTGGCCGAAAGTAAAGCCACAATTGAACTTGCGGAAAAGGTCAAATAAAGAATTGGTCTGTGTAGCTTTATTTGTCATATATTCGAGGAACTTATCTCTGCGAATTGCGGTAATGATATTACCATAATTGTCTTCCTTGGTAAAAATGCCATAAGTCATAGCCTGGAACAGGTCATTTGTATAGACATGTGCCGACGAATTGTGACCTTTTTTTGCAAGATATGTGTCTTTCTTGAAATCAACGAATATTACATTATCTCCATGATGCTCATCCCCATAGTGATATACACCAATATAACGAACATTAATATTAGAATATTTCTTATTAATAGTATTAGTATATTCGTTAAACCAAAGAGGCAATTGAACTCTCTTTTTAAAAATTGGATGGGGATTCCCCAAATAAGTACATGTTCTTACAAGAAGGTGATAAACCTTTCCGCCATCAATATACTCCATTACCCACTTTCGAGGAGGTACTATGAGAATTCTACACTTGCTTTTGCCAAGTACATTGATAAGACATTCTTGAAGTTTTTTATCAGACAAAGGCTGATCCTGTGCAACGACAAGACTTTTGTCAAGAGTTATTTGTTCACTATCTACGTTCATATTCTTTTTCTATTAAATTGTCAATTGTTGTGAAATGCGGAAAATAGTTTTTCTGATCATAATTAAAATGAGAGGTTTTTACTCCCTTTTCGCCTATGCTCATAGGTTCAGTACTCTTTAATCTAAAACAAAGGTATGTCTTTCCTGTTGTTTCGAAACCTAATGCTTTCAAAAACGAAGCATCTGCGAGTACTGGCTCTTCTACGTTAAGTTCATATATTTCTGCTTTATCTTTATGATGAAGTAACAAATGTTTGGGCATGACAGAACAATCCTTTTTGAACATAGACCCCTTTCGTCCATCAGAACGAACATAATAGAGCATATTATTAAGAATAAGCCTCTTATGCCAATCCCCCTTATAGTAACCAACAAGTACGGATGCAGAAGCTTGCTCTTCAGTATACTTATAACTTGTTGTAAATGCCTCCAAACGATTAAAAGCATTAAGGATAGATTTTGCTATTTCGTTTCCTAAACGAGGTGGAACGGCATTGCCTATCATCTTATATGCATCCTTAATGTTATCGTAATCAAAGATAAAACTATCGGGGAACGTCTGTATTCTAGCGCATTCACGCACACTCAATCTCCTGTATTCTTCCAATTTGTCCTTTTGGAAGTTCCAATTCTCATGCCCATAGTACATCATCTTTGGCGATGAAGGATGCAATGGAACAAATTCGGCAGTGGCATTTATCGTAAATGACGGTTGTCGCCATCCTCTACGTCTATTACCTCTATAATAGAACGAACCAAATTTTGATGATAGTACATCATGGTTAGGATATTGATTGTTCTTGTTAACCCTTTTATCAGAATCTTTCATTTTTCCTCCAGAAAAACGATTTGGCTTTTCGGTTATGTCTCCAATAGCCTGCTCTAGGGTAATTGGCTCAACACATGTAGGACTAGGGAATTTAAATATTATATCCAACTCTTTTCTGAAACCAACAAAAAATACTCTTTCTCGATTCTGTGGTATGCGATAGTTCACAGCATCAAGTAAAGCCCATTGCACATCATATCCTGCGGAGTCAAGTTTATTGACAAAATCCTCAAATACGTTCTTAAACTTATCATCAAGGATTCCCTTCACGTTCTCAATCACGAAGAACTTGGGCTTCTTAGCGTTAATAAGTTCAATGTATTTTAGAAACAGTTGTCCCCGTTCATCATCAAGCCCTTTTTGTTTACCACCCACACTCCAAGATTGACACGGTGGTCCCCCGATAAATCCATCACAATCAGGAATTGTGTTAGGGTCTATCTTACAGATATCGCCCAATACAAAATCTGTATTAGGATGGTTGTGTATATATGTAGCACGGCAATGCGGGTCGAACTCATTTGCCCAAGCCACACGAAATCCAGCCTGTTCAAAACCAAGGTCAAGACCACCACATCCAGCAAAGAATGAATTTATAATGTATTTCTTCTTTGACATTTATCTTGTATTATCAATATTTGAGTTACCAACTATCTACTTTGCTGTTACCCACTAAGAGTAATAGAGTTACCCATTAACTCGTAAAAGTGACTATAGATTCATTATTCCTTGTCTATTAATATGACGAGCCAATTTGGATTGTATCTCGGCTAACACGGGACGTCTTAATTTGAAAAGAACGTCACAATTGCCCTCTTCATTTAGGTTTGATGTAACAAAATAATTGTAATTCAAAATGATAATATAATTGCGATTATCATATTTGATGGTTGGTGAAATATAAAATGCATCGCCTTGATTAATATAATCTGAATAACGCGATTCTATCATCACACCTTGAACAATTCTATCATATACTTTTTTCTTTTGAGCATAATCGCAGCTTGGAGTTACAACAATGCCAATCTTCATCCATGTCTGCTGTATATCTTTCTTGATTTGTTTTATTCTATTATTAACTTCTTTCTTCAAAACACTATCAAGTATATCTGGCGTTTTACACTGTATTTCATGTTTTACGAAAAATACAGATATGATTTTATGTAAGAATTGCTCAAAATAATTACTTTTCGGATTTTTATATTCAATAACCACACCTGGCTCACACATATTATTGGGCTTGGTGAAAACTAGCATTTTGTGGTTAAGGTCAGCTTTTAGTCCATTTATAACATCTTCCTTTAATGCCCTTTCATCAAGTTCTTGGGGAGAACTAATCGTGCAATTTGCTAAGCTGTTGTCCAAGGAGTCAATGTATACCGAATTTAAAGCAAAAAGACTTGCCTTAATTTTTTCTTCTGGAGTCGCTTCAGAAAAATATTGTCCTATATAAGCTCGTCCTAAAGAATTAAGAATTACATTAGTAACTTTCTCCCATTCTTCTGGCTTGGCATTTGGAAATATATTTTTTAATAGTTCATCAGTAGAAATATGTGCAATATTTTCCCATTGCATTAGATAACTATATGCAGGGATTTCTTGAATTATTTTTCTTAATTCTTCAATTATATTTTTATTGTTTGCATGTTCTTCTTCATCAAAATCTGGGAAAAAATCGGATTTGGGTAATGACCTTATTGCTATAGGCTTCCTATCTTTCAACTCTTCTTCAAAAGCCTTTTGTAATATTTCATCGTATTCTTTTTCTTGTTTACTCCAATATATCAAAATATAAGGATAGTTACCAGAAGCAATTACACTTGAAAAAGTATTAATTAAAGTACTCTTTACTTGTTTGTCTGAGACGGCTTGTCCTCCAACCAAATTTATATCCAAAAACAAAATCCGGATATCATTCTCAGCTTGTTGAGGAAAAGACTCGATATCATCACCTTTTATATATACATATGGGATATTATTATGGGATAAAGTCCTAATTAAAGGATACGCCTCTTTAGGTCTATCGTCAATAATAGCAATTCTTCCGTTTAAAGGTATAATACTATCCATTTCTTTACTTTTTTAATGATAAAACAACTTTTGCTCCATCTTCAAACTCTTCAGGTATATCAAAATCTCCTGTATCGGGGAAAGAGATTTTGCCACCTTGAGCATTTAACACTTCACTCGCTATATGCAAACCAAGCCCCATACCGGCACCGTTTTTCTTGCCAGTAACGAAAGGTTCTGTTATTTCTTCTGTTGGTAATAAGATTCCTGTTCCGTTATCTGCAACAATAATATGTACGAACTCATCATCTGCAACGACATCAATAAAAATCTTTTTAGTAAAAGGCTCATTCTCTTCTTTTTTCTTAAATGCCTTCTGGTCTAACCAATATATAGAATTATCTATAAGATTCATAATTGCACCTATAAGCAGATTACGGGCTACTTTACAACGTGTATTCTTATTGACTGGATTATCCAGATACTTCTTTACCGCTGTAATATTATGGGTATGCAAACGATACTCTGTATTAAATAATGCTTGATTAATGACATTAAATACACTCTCGTTTGTTTGCTCTGAGCGTCGTATAAGGTCAGCATATCCATCAATTAAAGATGATAAATGCTGAACCAGTTTCAATGCTCTATCTGATGCTTTTTCAGCCTTAAGGACCTTATCTACCTCATAGATGATTTTCTCAATTTCATGTATAACTACAGACATATTTAAGCCCGCACCAGCAGCTTTCAGCAAATTATCCGTTACAAGCTTATAGTCCCGTTCTATTTTAACGAGATACTTTTTTATCTCCGTTTTAACCTCACTGTCTAAGACTTTTTCATCAACATAACGTTGCGCTTCTCCTAACAAACTCATCACTGGTTCTGACTTCGGAGTAGGGCCATAGATTTCCTTTAATTTCTTTTTGTCAGTTTGACGCAAAGTTTCGACCAAACTTACCACATGAAGTATGGCAGACTTAAAAGCATCATAAGCATCATTACTTACAAATCCTTCTCTGTTGGTTTTTTCTTCCAAATCAGAACTTTCGTCTCTATTTAAATAGACTGCTCCAACAATAAGGTTATTGCTAATCGCTTTCGTCGGTTGCTGGAAACGGCGATAATCCAAAGACAACCAATCGTTTTCTGGCTCTCCATAATCATATACCCGCAATCCATCTCTATACACCCGAACACCACCATTAGATTTCAAATATGACTTGAACCCATTTTTATCGGAAACCCCCATTTTCATAATGAAAGTATCCAAATCAAATATATATCCTTTAAATCTAATAGTACCTATTTTATATTTAGTCAAATCTACAGGTTTTTCATCATCATCGGTAATCCGCAAACGATTTTCCACTATCGGGTCAGAAACATCAATAAGACGTTCATGAAGTTTCGTCATCGTATTCCATGGTGTAAAACCATACGAGAAGGCCGTTATGTTGTTTCCAGATATAACTGCATCAAATTGAAATAATGAATAATCACACACCTTATTCCAAGTCATGATGCCATCAAACCATCCAGGTTTATCTGCTATTTTGAATAAAGGCAGAAATGTATCCATTATTTCAAAAGGAGAAGTCATAGAAGTAATCGCTCTAATCACACTACGAGCCATTCCTCTCTCCCATTCTTTCCGGAAGCCTCGAATTACAATCTTTGTTCCTGTTTTACCATTAGTAAAATAAACAGGTTGTTGGCGTTCAATTATTTTAATAGGTACATCCTCTAAATAACGGTGTTCTGCAAATTGTGTCCAGTCAATACTAACATATACTTCTTTGGAAATGGCACTTTTCGTTGTCATCTCAATAAGGTTTCCCAGTTTGTGAGCCCCAAAACGACCAATACCTTTTTCACCTATAGGAAGTCGCTTAAATTTCGCTGTAAATCGACGTTCTGCAAATTGTTCTTGCTTATAGCTACTTCCAGGTTCTAGCCAAACATTTTCCACCACATCAGCAGTCATACCAAAACCATCATCCTCGATTACAATATAACCATCTTCAATAGAATCTGGATGATACATATCGATACTTACCATAGAAGCATCAGCATCATATGCGTTTTTTGCCAGCTCTAATAAAGCAATACTCTCATTTTTAATCAGTTGATCACCTAATTGCAATAGAAGTCGCGCACGTGGTTTAAACTTCGCAACGATTTCTCTATCATTTGATACGGGGATTATATCTGCCATAATAGTTTCTTTATTGATTCTGCTATCGATTTTGCCATTAAAGGTGGTACTGCATTACCAATCTGCTTGAACATTGCAGAACGACTGCCCTCGAAGTAAAAATTATCGGGAAAGGATTGCATACGAGCTGCTTCTCTTACTGAGATTGAACGACAATCGTCCAAAGAAGGATGAATATAGTAATGACCATCTTTTGCCAAGTGAGCCACAACTGTATGAGCAAAGCCCTGTCCGTCAACCACTTTGAATCTATCTAAGAATGAATTCTCATTTTTCTGGGTTTTATACTCCTTAGGCAAATCCGTATATTTGATGCGGATATGTTTCTTGTTCCACAATTTAATGGAACAAGCATAAATGTTCGCATCGTTTTCATTAACAGGACGAGAAATGTTTTCTGTTACAAACTCATCCTCTTTTGAACGAATTCCGCTTTCCTCTAAGTAGGAGTTTGAGGCCGCTCTATACTTGGCAACCTTTTTTACTTCCCCAGCCTTGAGCTTTGGAAGGTCATTCAAAATATCATTGATTACAGCAGATGCTCTTTTTTGCTCTATTACAGGATAGCCAAGATCGTTTTCTTTCTTCCATCCTACTAGAATAATGCGGTGACGAACCTGTAACACGTCATAATCAGAAGCGTCGAGCATTTTGTAATGTACCTTATACCCTAACTCGTCAAAGTAATCTTGCAGGTTTTGGAAATGCTCACCCTTCTTGGCACTTAATAATCCTGGCACGTTTTCAAAGACAAACCCCATTGGATTGAATTCCTTCAAGAATTTTCCATATTGAATATACAACTTAGTACGAGGGTCGTCTTCCATTGTCTTACGATGTCTACCTAACAGAGAATACGCCTGACATGGGGGGCCACCAATTATCATGTCAATTTCTCGATTGTCTGCAAGTTCTTTTATTCTTCTAAATGTGTCATCTATTGTATCATCTGATATCTCTACATTTATTACAGCATTGGTTACATCAGATGGAACAGCCTTATATAAATCCTCTCGAGAAATCTCTCCTCTTAAATATTGGTAATAAATGTCAGTTCTATCTTGAGCACGCAGATAATGGAAGCAGCTACGAGTCCTCAGGGTATTACATGCATCTTTGTCCATTTCCACGTGGGCAATGGGAACAAAACCAGCCTGCACAAAGCCCTCTGAAAGGCCGCCCGCTCCAGCAAACAAATCGATGACTGTATATTTCCTCTTTGCCATAGCTTAATTATCCTTTTTTCTTCCTCTGTTGCTGGCTTTGGTGTAGATTTCACCTTTACGGATTTCGCAAACGGAATTGCGATAGACTTTGGGATCGCCACATTTACTGAAATAGTTATTCAGCGACTTCTGGGCGATTAGTAGGTCTTCCGCTTTATAACGATCATAGAGGGCAGCTGGCGAACCGAAGAATTCGTAGTTATTAGATGCTAACATATGAAGTTGGATAATGCTCCTATTTGCCATTTTTCAATAGTTTTTAGTTGAAATCTGGCACAAAGTTACTAAAATATTATCCGTTTTAAAAACAATCCAAAGGTCTTAACAAAAAATATGGACAGACTTAAAAACGAGAAATATTTGTTAATTGCTTGCAAAAATCAAAAATTGTTCTTATCTTTGCAGCGTGAAAGAAAAAGCCAAGTAGTGCCACGATGTGCGGAAGGGTGGCATGGCTATAGAGATTCTGTGTGATGATGAGCAATTCGACCTTGCCGCTTGGTTCCTTCACACATTATAGAAAGCTCCGTCTAGGACAAGAGCCCCGTTTGTATCGGCAAGCGACTTGTTAAGATGGGGCTCTTCTATTTCTGCCTAAACTCCATATGGCCAGAGAAGGAGATGGGTTCGCGCTGGCGGGAGCGCACATTGATGTCAGTGCTGCCGTTGTCGAAAATGTCGAGGATATAAAAATAGGTGTCCTCGTCGTTCTTCACATCGATCTCGATATGGCGCAGGTCGCTCTTCGTCTGCGACTCCTGGTAGTTGCGGATGGGAGCCGAGAAGTTCAGGCCGTTGCCGCCTCCGTAGGGCACGTCGTAGGCGCGTCCGAAATAAGGCAGGTAGGAGATCAGCGAGTCGTTGCGCACCTCGACGGAATAGCCGGACGAGACCGTCTTGCTGGCGCCTCGCGAGGGATACATCCTGTTGACTGCGATCTGATAGTTCCTCTCCTGCAGGGCCGCCTTCACGGCCTTTGCCTGTTCTGCTGTCCTCGCAGCACGTTCCTCTGCCGTAGCACAGCCTGACAGCATCACCCACGCCGTCAGTGCCATCACTGTTGAAATCAAAAGTTTCTTCATATCAGCCGCAAAGATACGATTATTTTAGGAAAAAGAGAAAAAACTAAGGAAAAACACACCTATTTCAAAAAAATATATTATCTTTGCACCATAATATAGCTAAAAACTGTACACGTATGGCCATGAAATGGATAAGGAAGATCAAACAGACGCTGTCGATCAGACTGAGTCTGATGATGGTGCTGGCGATTGGCATGCTGCTGATCGTGGCCTTGATCGTGATGTTCCATTTCTCGTGGCTGGCCATGAAGGCCGAGGCCCGTGGCGACGCAGAGCAGACGCTGGAAGGCACCTCCCAGCAGATCGACAATATCCTGATGAGCGTGGAGCAGTCGGCTGGCAATATCTACTTCGACATGATCAGGCATATCAACGAGCCGGAACTGATGGCCACCTACTGTGAGCGACTGGTGAGGGGCAATCCCTACATCGTGGGCTGTGCCATCGCCTTCAAACCTTATTATTATCCTGACAAGGAGCTGTCGATGGTCTATGTGCACCATAAGGATTACGAGATTGATATGGATGGGAAGGCGGAGCTGGTGACGCAGACCACATTTACCGACCGTCCCTATACGGAGCAGGTGTGGTACACAGAACCCGTGAATACAGGACGCGCCATCTGGACGGATCCGCTGAAGAACGAAGCGACGGAGGACGAGCCATTAGTGACCTTCTGTCTGCCCATCTACGACAAGAGCCAGACGTGCGTGGGGGTGCTGGCTGCCGACGTGCCTATCAGTCTGCTGTCGCAGATCGTACTGGCTGCCAAGCCGTCGCCCAACGGATACAGTACGATGCTGGCAGACAATGGTTCGTTTATCGTGCACCCTGACACCACGAAACTGAACTACCAGACCGTGTTCTACCAGATGGAGCAAGGGGTCGACCACACCGTCTTGGAGGCAGCCGAGGCCATGGTGGCCGGTGAGGAGGGATATAAACCGTTCTATGTCGATGGCAAGAAGTGGCACGTGTTCTACAAGCCCTTCAAGCGCGCTGCTGCACCAGGGCGCATCACCTCTGACCTGGGTTGGAGCGTAGGTGTGGTGTATCCCAACGACGACATCTTCGGCATGTTCAACAAGCTGCTCTATATGCTGATGGCCATTGCCTTCTTGGGACTGCTGGTCTTCTACCTGCTATGTTGCACCATCACCCACCGACAACTGCTGCCACTGATCATGCTGACGGATTACACCCAGCGCATTGCCAACGGCAACTATCATGAGAAGATTCCCTCCTCTGACCGTGAAGACGAGATAGGACGACTGCAGGGACACTTCCAGAGCATGCAGGCATCGCTGGCCAAGCACATCGACGAGTTGGAAGAACTCTCAACCACCCTGAAAGAACGCAACGAGGAACTGGCCAAAGCCAACGAACAGGCGCAGACGGCCGACAGGATGAAAACCATATTCCTGCACAACATGACCAACCAGATGGTGGACCCGTCGAATCAGATCACCGTCAACGTCACCTCGCTCTGCGACCTTTACGAGAGCGGTAACATGGAGGAGGCAGAGCCCGTGATCGAAACCATCAGTCAGCAGAGCAAGGTGATGGTGGAAGTGCTGAAGGATATGCTGCTGACAGCCGATAACAAGACAGAAACAGGAGGTAAGTCATGAGCAAGATCAAAGATACACTGGCAAC
>Ga0265301_10002630_pt1 | contig 20387 bp, 14 predicted proteins | sample AusTroGonzalo_MG_2_FD_193488 | JGI IMG/M metagenome (GOLD analysis project Ga0265301, IMG submission 193488) | Bovine rumen microbial communities from tropical cattle in Woodstock, Queensland, Australia - Gonzalo_04 | ecosystem: Host-associated > Mammals > Digestive system > Stomach > Rumen ... | reverse complement strand
CCCTATTTATTAACATTTTAAACACACAGAATTATGAACAAAACATGGAAGACAATCCTTCAGATTGCAGGTTACATTATCAGCGCCCTGCTAGGTGCCTATGGCGGAACTGCAATGATGTGATTTTATTAGCTTATGCGCAGGCAGAGCATTGTCAGGTCGTCGTTGGGCTCTGCTCCGTTGCGGTGCCGCTCTACTTCACGTGTCATGATTTCAATTACCTGTCTGGCCGAATGGAAACGGTTCTGGCGAAGGATGTCCAACAGGCGGTCGTCGCCAAACTGATGCTGACCGTTGTCCTCGGCTTCGTTCAGACCGTCGGTGTATAGGAACAGCAATCGGTCCTTGAAGTAGCCGATCGACTCTCCCACGTATTCCAGTCCCGGCCAGAGTCCGATAGGCGCATTGGGCTCCATGTCGAGGAACGAGAACTGTCCGTCGTCGTTGCCTAACACTGGCGGATTGTGGCCGGCATTGCAGTATTCAAACAGATTGAGCTTGAGATTGAGGCGGCAGATGAACATGGTGACGAACATGCCCTGCTCGTTGTCCTCGCCCGACAGTTCTGTGTTCATCGCGGTGCATATTTCGGCAGGTGTCATGCCCTGCGAGGCCAGTGCGTGGAAAAGACGGGTGGCCTGTGCCATGAACAGCGAGGCGGGAACACCCTTGCCGCTGACATCGCCTATGCAGAAATAGAGTTGATCGCCCAGAATCAGATAGCCGTAGAGGTCGCCACCCACCTCCTTGGCGGGCGTCATCGATGCAAACATGTCTAAACCATCAATTTCCGGGAATACGCTGGGCACCATCGACTTCTGGATGTTGCGGGCAATCTGTAGCTCGCCTTCCATGCGCTCCTGAGCCGCCTTTACTTCTGCGAGGCGCTTGGCCTGACGGTGACGGTAGAGCATAAAGAATATCAGGGACAGTACCACTGCCACAAAACCTATACTAAATGCGCGCAGACGTGTGCGAAACAGCTTGGCATCCTGCTCCGCTATCTTCTGCTCCTGCTCGTGCAGACTGCGCTCCTTCTCCTGTGTGTCGTAGACAACGGCCATTTCGACTGCATCGCCACGCTTCTGATCCTTGAAAGCTTGTTCAAACGATTCTGCTATGCGGGCTGCTACGGCCAGTGCCGTGTCTTTACGGTTGGCACCCAGATTGGCCAGCAGCTTGGGTATCATCAGACTGCCGATGTTGTCGAGTGACATGTCGTAGCCGGCATCTTCTATGATCTGGTCGAGGTCGGTCAGATTGTCGGCAGCCTCATTGTAGCGCTTAGCCTCCAAAAGATAATAGGTGGAATTGATGCGTCCGATGGGGTGGGAGCCAAAGGGTGACTTCTTGAAGGCGTCGTATGCCGCCAAGGCCTCGCTGGTGCGTCCCAGCCCCTGATAGGCACGGGCATAGTTCAGGGCAATGGCCCCCTGGAAGAAGTCCAAGTCGTCGCGGTCGGAATCGCGCATGGTGTTAAAAACGTGCCAGACGGAATCGGCACGCTGAGTCCATAACGTACCCTTGGCAAAATTCTTGGTGTCAAGATAGTCAGACGAAACGTTAAACAGGTGGGCCAATATGCTGTGACGGGCGTGACCAGTGACGTCGGAGTCCATCCATTCCCTGATGTAGCCATAGAGTTTTTCCGCAGTTTGGTCGGCCTCGCTTTCCTGTTCCAGATGAAGCTGGCTGCTGGCCACGACGCGCGTAACCCTGACTTTATCGGAGAACGACGCTTCAAAGTCGGCCGAGTCGATGATGGCCATCAAGGGCAAAGCCTCGTGCAGGGCTGCTACGAAGTTCTTCTCCAGCAGGTTCTGAGCCAGTAGCGTGCGTGCGTTCAGATACACTTTGCGGTCCTGCGGTGCTGGATTGGTGTTGTCAGTAGCCTTTCGCAGACACGAGTCGGCCAGCACTACCTTCTGAAGTATGGAATAGGCACCACCACGGTAGTAGTTGGCGGCAGTAGACGAAAAGTCACCCGTAGCCTCCAGACTGTCGGCCAGTGCCAGCATACGCGAGGCATCGGAAGCAGCCATGGCCTGAGCCATCAGGCTGTCAGCCACAATCCTGTTTCCGTTGCTCGTCGCAGTTTCCCGCTCGTCTGTTACCTGACGGCCGTCCTTTGTGCTGCAAGCTGTCAGCAGTATCAATATATGAACAAGCACTATGGTCTGTTTCTTCAGTTTCATTGTGTGATAATGTAATGCCATCATACCGAAATAGTCCTTAATATTCGTAAAGTTTGACTTGGCGCATAGCACGACATCGAGTTTTTCCACGCGCCGAACCAAAGGAATACGACATGCAACTGCTCCCGTCGCGCCACGTCAATGGTGCGGTCGATGAGCGTGAAGTCGAACTGCCCCTCCACTGGCTCAACGAACTCCCAATAGGCAGGCACAAGCACCGTGTTCAGTCCCAATGCCCGCATCCGTGGCAACACTTCGTCAATGTCCTCCACCGATGTTGCCGCAGAATTGCTCAGCTCGCCACCGAGGATGGGACTATTTGGCTTCTGCGCTGAAACCGTCAGCATGAGAAACCATGAAATGAGGCAGAAAAACATTCTTCGCATAGTCATATCGTTTTTGTGAATTTATTTGCAAAGATACGAATAATTGCGGATTCATCGTAATTTTATCCCCTAGAATTAAGAAAAAATATGAAAACGCTGGTACTAAATGAAAATTTATTCTCATTTCCTTTGCTTAATCGAAATTTTACACTACCTTTGCAGCGAAATTATCAAGAACAACTATAAACGACGATGAAAAAGTATTTGATTTTTCTTTCGCTCGTGGGGCTGAGCGTCAGTTCTACGGCACAGACATTACAGATTAACGAGTTGATGCAGTCGAATGTCGAGTGCATCATGGACGACATCACGGAATTTCCCGACTCTTGGGTGGAGTTGTACAACCCCACGGATGCAGCCATCAATCTGAAGGACTACAAAATCAGCAACAAGGACAAGGTTAAGAAGGCTTATCAGTTGCCCGACCAAGAAGTTCCTGCTGGCGGCTATATCATCATCTATTGTGACAAGGAGGAGAAAGGGCTACACACCAATTTCCGTTTGGAATCTGGCAAGGACGGAAACCTTTATCTTTTCAAAGATGAAGAGATTGTCGAAAAGCTGGAGAAAATGGATAAGATGCCTGCTCCCGATGTGGCCTACGGACGTAAGACCGAAGGTGCTGACGAGTGGGGCTATCAGCTTACTCCGACGCCAGGCGCAGCCAACTGTGGCGAGATCTGTGACGCCGACCATATCCTGGGTGCTCCCGTATTCGACAAGACGGGTTTTGTGACCTCTGGCAATGATGCTTTCCTGTTGGAGCTGAGTCTGCCGGAAGGTTCGCCTGAAGGCGCCTTCATTGCCTACACCACCGATGGCAGCGAGCCTGTCGCTACTGGTGAAAAGTACACGAACCCCATCAATGTCACCAAGACGACGGTGGTTCGTGCCAAACTGTTCTGCGACGGCTGGCTGTCGCCTGTAAGTTCGGCACAGTCGTACATTTTCCACCCACGGGAAATGACCCTCCCCATATTCTCCGTTCTGACCAACGACAAATATCTGTATGATAAAAAGATTGGCCTAATTGCCAATAACAACAGCAAGGAGGACAAGAAGACCCACGACTGGCGTCGCCCTATCAACATAGAGTTCTTCCCAAAAGAAGGTAAGGAAAGCCAATTCAACCAGCTTGGCGAAACGCGCATTCAGGGAGGACAGTCGCGTGAGAACGCACTGAAGTCGATGGTGTTCTATGCCAACAAGCGCTTCGACCCTGATCACAAGCAATATCAGTTTGAATTCTTCCCCGACCAGAAGCCCGGCATTAAAAAGTTCAAGTCGTTCTCCCTGCGCGACGGTGGTAACGACTTCAGCGACCTCTACTTCCGCGATCTCATTATCCAGCGCACGATGGCCAGTCACGTTGACCTCGACTGGCAGGCAGGCCACTCGGCTGTGCTCTACATCAACGGCGAGTACATGGGCATGCTGAACATCCGCGAGCGCTCGAACGAGGACAATATCTACAGCAACTACGACGGTCTGGAGGACATCGACATGGTGGAAATCTCACACGAGCAGGTAGGTGGTAAGAATATGTTCATCGAGGAAATCAAGGGTAGTAATGAAGATGATACATTCTATCAAGCCTTCAAGGAGTTCTATAGCGAGAAGGGCCATACCAAGACAGAATACGAGCAGTGGATGGATGTCAGCGAATATCTGAACGTGATGGTGATGAACCTGTTCTACGGTAATATCGACTTCCCTGGCAACAACCTCGTCTTCTGGCGTCCCAATGATGACGACGCAGAGTCGGGCCTGCCCAAAATCTGGCGCGTCATAGTCAAGGATACTGACTTCGGACTCGGACTCTATGGCAAGAGTAATGATATTAACACCATCGATATCATCTATCATCCCGAAAAGCACCAAGGCGACGCTTGGGCCGCCACAGAACCGGCAACACGGCTTTTCAAAAACATGATGGAAGATTCGGAACTGCGCCAGATGTTCATCGACAAGTGCTGCGTCTATATGGGTGACTTCATGAATGCTAAAGGAACGGGCAAGATCATGGACCTCATCAAGGACGAGGCGATGGAGGAATTCGTGGCCCATCGCGACAAGTATAATGCAGGTGGTTGGTGGGGACCCGTCGATAACCGTGCAGACATCGAGAACAAGTTCGAGAATGCCAAAAAGTGGCTTGCAGGATATACAGAGACTGATTGGTGGGGGGGAACTACTACCCATAAATCTCGAACAGACAACTTCTTAGGTTTCTTAGATTCCCAGTATAATCTCGGCACAGCCATTCCTGTGACTATCAACAAAGATGTTGCCGAATTGTCTGAAGCAGTCACAGTCAATGACATCAATCTCTCAGAAGGTGTTTTCGACGGTAAGTTCTTCCCCGGCTGTGAGCTGACTATTTCTGCTACGGCTCCAGAGGGTAAGAGCATAGCAGGTTGGAAGGTCGTTACTACCCCAACGTCAGGCAGCGAACAGACCGATTATTATAATGGCAACGAACTCGTGATAACGCCCGAAAACTGTAAGTCGATGAGTATTGAGGTTATTTTTGGTGTTGGTACAGGTGTCAGCGAGAAAAAGGCTGAATGCAACGATGACGTGAAAGCGGTCTACAACCTGCGTGGAGAACGCCAGCAGTCGCTTTCGTCGGGTGTCAACATCGTCGTTTACGGCAACGGCACGACGCGCAAGGTGGTAAAATAAAAAGGTAGATACAAAAAAGAAATCACGGAGGATCATTCCTTCGTGATTTCTTTTTTCCGTTCTGCTCCGAATTCGGGTGACACGTAGTTGTAGAGGCTGCGGCATACTTCTGCGGAGAACTTCTGTCCCATCGTGACAATCTTGTCCCATTGTTCCTCAGTCAGTCCCATTTCGAGGTCAGCACGCGTGATATGGTTTGTCAACAGCCCAAAGAGGAATCCTGCGTTGAAATTATCGCCAGCACCAATCGTACTCACTGTTTCCGTCTCAACAACGGGATACTGTTTCTTCAGTCCGTTATCGGCAAACAGTTGGATAGGATTAGCAGCATTGGTGCAGATAAACTTCTTGGTGTAGAACATAATCTGCGAACGATATACCTGTTCGGCGTCACACTTCTTGAAGAGTATTTCAAAGTCTTCAGATGATCCTCTTACAATGTCGGCCAGTTCGAAGTTCTCTAACAGGTTAGGTGTCAGTTTCATCACTTCGTGTTGATGTGAAGCACGGAAATTGACGTCGTAATAGAGAATGGCTCCCCGCTCGTGGGCATAGTCGAGAAAACCCTTTACCTGGGGTCGGATGACGGGATTCAATGCGTAATACGATCCAAACAGTACGATGTCGTCAGGCTGTACGTCGGGATAGGAAAAGTCCAGCCGGTCGTGGGGATGGTCCTTATAGAAGATGTATTCTGCATCGTTCTGCTCGTTCAGGAACGCCAGCGACAAAGGTGACTTCGAGTCCGGGTACATATTGACGCAGCTGGCCTCGCAACCATTGTCTTTCAGGAACTTTACTATCATCCGCCCAATACGGTCGTTACCCGTTTCGCTGATGAAACTAGTCTCTGCACCCGCCCTGCTGAGCGATATGATAGCGTTGAAAGTAGAACCTCCGGGAACAGCTTGGATAGGCTGTTCGTCGCGGAAGATGATGTCGAGTACGGTCTCGCCGATTCCGATGATTTTTCGCATAGTTTTGTCGTTTTGCCTGCAAAGATACAATTTTTAGATGAAAAAAGAACCATGAACTATGAATTTTTTAGTACCTTTGCAGCCGATTATGACAAAATATAATACTGCAACACTCAGCAACGGCTTTCGGGTCATTCATCTGCCATCGACTTCGCCAGTCGTTTATTGCGGCATCGGCATCAATGCCGGTGCACGTCATGAATTACAGGGTGAGGAGGGTTTGGCTCATTTCTGCGAGCATACGACATTCAAGGGAACCAGTCACCGTTCGGCACTCCAGATTCTCAATGGTCTTGAGAGTGTGGGAGGTGATCTTAACGCTTTTACCAACAAGGAAGATACCGTATTCTATGCCGCTATTCAGCGTGAACATTTCATGCGAGCTGTTGACTTGCTTTGCGATATCGTTTTTAATAGTGAATATCCCCAGCACGAGATAGAACACGAGATAGACGTTATCTGTGACGAGATAGAAAGCTATAACGACACGCCTGCAGAACTGATCTACGATGAGTTCGAAAACCTCATCTTCCAAAATCACCCCTTAGGGCATAATATCCTGGGAACACGTGAACGGGTACAGCAGTTTACTACCCCCCATGCACTTCGGTTTACTCGTCGTTATTATCGCCCCGACAATGCCATCTTCTTTGTTTATGGGGATGTAAACTTTGCACGTTTGGTAAAAAGCTTGGAAAAAACGACTGTCGTTCCTCCCGCCCGCTCTACACTCGACGGGCAAACCGTCGAGCACAGTGTTCTCGGCGGTTCACCCGCCGAGACCGCCAAGACCTCCGCGCCCGCCAATCCCGCCGAGGCCCCTCAGCACCACCAGGCTCACGTCATGCTGGGCTGTCGCACTTTCAGCTTCGACGACTCTCGTCGTATGCCGCTGTTCCTGCTAAACAACATCCTCGGCGGACCAGGCATGAATGCCCGCCTGAATCTCTCGCTGCGTGAGCGTCATGGATTGGTCTATACTGTCGAGAGTTCGATGGTCAACTATAGTGATACAGGTTGTTGGAGCGTTTATTTCGGTTGTGACCATCACGACGTGAAGCGTTGTCTGCGACTGGTTCATCGTGAATTGGACCGAATGATGCAGCATCCGCTTTCGGAGCGGCAATTGCTGGCTGCCAAGCGTCAACTGAAAGGACAGTTAGCTATCGCCTGCGACAATCGTGAACAGTTTGCCCTCGATTTTGCCAAGCATTTCCTGCATTATGGTCATGAGCGTCATATTGACGAACTGAATCTTCATATTGATGCCATTACGTCTGCCCAGATTCAGGATGTCGCCCAGCAGTTCTTTGCTCCAGATAACCTCAAATTGCTTATACTTTAATCTGTAGAAGGCTTTCAGCAGGGCTTAAATCCTAAAAAACAATAATTCTAACAGGGAATATTCGTTTTTTATATAAATAATGTGTACCTTTGCGTCCGCATTTGGCAATGCGGTCGCGAAAACAGGCTGCGCCTCAGCATAAAGCGAGGCTTTCTGCGTTCTGCTTGCACTGTCTTTGCATCCTTTTTTTTATTTTTTAGATGTTTTAATTTTAAGATGAACGTAATTACGAAAAGTATTCAGTTGCCTGATGGAAGAACCATCACAATTGAGACCGGGAAAGTGGCAAAGCAGGCCGATGGCAGTGTGATGCTCCGCATGAACAACACTGTACTGCTGGCTACTGTTTGTGCCGCAAAAGATGCAGTTCCCGGAACAGATTTCATGCCTCTGCAGGTTGACTACAGAGAGCAGTATGCCGCTGCAGGACGTTTTCCTGGCGGTTTCACCAAGCGCGAGGGTAAAGCCTCTGACAATGAGATTCTGACGAGCCGTCTGGTTGACCGTGTGCTCCGTCCGCTGTTCCCCTCCAATTATCACGCAGAAGTTTATGTCAACGTAATGCTGTTCAGCGCCGATGGTGTTGACCAGCCCGATGCTTTGGCAGGTTTTGCAGCATCAGCAGCGCTGGCATGTTCAGATATCCCCTTTGAGTGCCCCATCTCTGAGGTGCGCGTGGCCCGCATCAATGGCGAGTACGTCATCGATCCTACCTTCGAGCAGATGAAGGAGGCTGATATGGACATCATGGTTGGTGCTTCGGCCGAGAACATCATGATGGTTGAAGGTGAGATGAAGGAAGTTTCTGAGCAGGATCTGCTCGGAGCCCTGAAGGCTGCTATGGACGCTATCAAGCCCATGTGTGAGCTGCAGGTTGAACTCTCTAAGGAGCTTGGCAAGGACGTCAAGCGCGAGTACGACCACGAAATCAACGACGAGGCACTGCGTGAGCGCATGAACAAGGAGCTTTATCAGCCCGCCTACGACATTACCAAGCAGGCCCTTGAGAAGCACGCCCGTGCTGAGGCCTTCGAGAAGATTCTGGCTGATTTCAAGGAGAAGTTCTTGGCTGAGGTTCCCGAGGATTCTGAGATTTCCAAGGAAGACTACGAGGCTATGATGGACCGCTACTACCACGATGTAGAGCGCGACGCAATGCGCCGTTGCATCCTCGACGAAGGCATCCGTCTCGATGGCCGTAAGACCACCGACATCCGTCCTATCTGGTGCGAGGTGTCACCCCTGCCCATGCCTCACGGAAGTTCTATCTTCACCCGTGGTGAGACCCAGTCTTTGACGACTGTTACCCTGGGAACCAAACTCGACGAGAAGCTGGTTGACGATGTGCTCGACAAGAGCTATCAGCGTTTCCTGCTCCACTATAACTTCCCCCCGTTCTGTACTGGTGAGGCCAAAGCTCAGCGTGGCGTAGGCCGTCGTGAGATTGGTCACGGTCACCTCGCATGGCGCGGTCTGAAGGAGATGATTCCTGCTGACTTCCCCTACACCGTTCGTGTAGTATCTCAGATTATGGAGTCTAACGGTTCTTCCAGTATGGCTACCGTCTGCGCCGGCACGCTGGCTCTGATGGATGCTGGTGTTCCCATGAAGAAGCCTGTTTCAGGTATCGCTATGGGTCTGATCAAGAACCCCGGAGAAGACAAGTATGCTGTGCTGAGTGATATCCTTGGTGACGAGGACCACTTGGGCGATATGGACTTCAAGACCACCGGTACTAAGGACGGTCTGACCGCTACCCAGATGGATATCAAGTGCGACGGTCTGTCGTTCGACATTCTGGAGAAAGCCCTCATGCAGGCTAAGGCTGGTCGTGAGCACATCCTGAAGTGCATCACCGATACCATCGCCGAGCCACGTCCTGAGCTGAAGCCTTGGGTTCCCCGTATCGAGGCCTTCGAGATTCCGAAGGAGTTCATCGGTGCTGTCATTGGCCCGGGCGGAAAGATTATCCAGCAGATGCAGGAGGATACTGGTGCTACCATCACCATCGATGAAGAGGATGGCGTTGGTAAGATTCAGGTCAGCGGTCCTAACAAGGAGAGCATCGATGCTGCTATCGCTAAGATTAAGGCTATCGTTGCTATTCCTGAGGTCGGTGAAGTTTACGAGGGTACCGTTCGCAGCATCATGCCTTACGGCTGCTTCGTAGAGTTCATGCCTGGCAAGGATGGTCTGCTCCACATCTCTGAGATTGACTGGAAGCGCCTCGAGACTGTCGAGGAGGCTGGCATCAAGGAGGGTGACAAGATTACCGTCAAGTTGCTCGAAATCGATCCCAAGACAGGTAAGTTCAAGCTCTCACACCGTGTGCTGATTGAGAAACCCGAGGGTTATCAGGAGCGTCCTGCACGTCCAGAGCGTCGTGAGCGCCCAGAGCGTGGCGAGCGTCGCGACTCAAATAGAGAAAGGTCTGGCGAGCGAGGCGACCGTCGTGACCGCGGTGACAGAGGCGAGCGTCGTCCCCGTCCAGAACGTGGCGAGCGTCGTGAGCGCAATGAGGAGTATCATGAGCCCTCAAACGAGCCTAAGGACTTCAGCGACGAGCTCGATAGAATGGACTTCTAATCGGTGTCTTCCACCTTATTATATTAGGGTGTAAGTGTTCCGAAATAAATAATTCCCGATAGGCAGCAGTGCTTATCGGGAATTTCTTATTCGCCCAACATGGTCGGGAACGTCAGACTTTGGTGCGCTGGTAGGTGCGGTAGCCGTAGGCGACGATGATAAGGAAACAGAATAGTGGCAGGATGAACGAAACGTTGACTGCGGGCATTCCGAACATTTCGTGCTGGTCGATGATGGAGGCCTGCAATGGGGGCAGTACGCTGCCTCCGAGAATGGCCATGATGAGACCTGCTGCTCCGAACTTCGCGTCGTCGCCCAAACCTTGCAGGGCGATACCATAGATGGTAGGGAACATCAACGACATACAAGCCGAGATGGCTACCAGACAGTAGAGGCCCATGCGCCCGTCGATGAAGATGACACCCAGCGTGAGACAGGCACCGACGACAGCCAGGATGCCCAGCAGTGCTCCTGCATTGATGAACTTCAGGAAGTAGGTGCAGATGAATCGGCTCGTCACAAAGATAGCCATAGCAATGATGTTAAACGTCTGCGACGTTACCTCAGCCTCCTGCTCAGCCATTCCTTCGTTCATCAGTACGCGCGTACCATATTGAATAATAAAGGTCCAGCACATGATCTGCACACCCACATAGAAGAACTGGGCAATGACACCCTCGCGGTAGTAGCCGATAGCGAAGATGCGTTTCAATGTAGGCAGGAAATGGATGTCGTGATTCTGGTCACCGTTCTTGGGCATCTTCGTAAACCAGATGACGGCAAACATGATAGCAATGATGGCACCGATAGCCAGATAGGGGGCAATGAGTACGCTGAGGTCGGAGTCACGCATTGCCGAAAACTCAGCATCGGAGAGCAGTGCGCGCTCGTCCGTCGAAGCAGGGTTCAGCTTAGCCTGGATGAAATTCATAGCGACATACATACCACACAGCGAACCCATCGGGTTGAAGCACTGTGCCATATTTAACCGTCGCGTAGCGGTCTCTTCTGAACCCATCGTCAGGATATACGGGTTACATGACGTCTCAAGGAACGACAGACCGCAGGTCAGGATGAAGTACGCCACAAGGAAGGGATAGTACATGCCCGTCCACGAAGCCGGCAGAAACATCAGGGCACCAACGGCATACAGTCCGAGGCCCATCAATACACCAGCCTTATAGGAGTATTTGCGGATGAACATAGCGGCAGGAAAGGCCATAGCGAAATAGCCGCCATAGAAGGCTACCTGCACCAGTGCTCCGTCCGTCACACTCATGCGGAAAATCTTGGAGAACGCTTTCACCATGGGGTTGGTGATATCGTTGGCAAAGCCCCACAGGGCGAAGCACGACGTAACGAGAATGAATGGTACGAGATAGCTCACACCATTGCGCGATAGGAACGTGTCTTTTATTTGATGGTCCATTGCTTTGGGGTTTTCAATTGATAGCGACTGCAAAAGTAGTAAAAAGATTCCACTATGCGCTCGTTTTCCCATTTTTTAACTTTTATTTTGCTTGTAGTTTGTCTTTTTTCCTTAACTTTGCACGACAATAAACAATGACTATGGTGCCAAGTGAGTTAAAGATGCGCACCCGGCAATTGGTTGCACAATTCTCCTCGGGCGACGACCGGGCTTACGCTGAACTATACGACATGTATGTTCAGATGCTCTACAACTATGGCCTGAAGCTGACCAGCGACCAAGAGCTCTTGAAGGACTGCATTCACGATGTTTTCGTGAAGCTCTATATGAAACGTAACGACAAGATTGCAACGCCACACTTTGACCAACGGTCAAAGAACGTCATCAACAACCTGAGCTCTTACCTGTTGATTTCGCTGAAAAATCGTCTGGTCGATGAATTCCGTCGCCAAACTTTCACTAACCCTAACGAGGTGGAAACGTACGATTATCGTCAGGCGGCAGAGGATGTCGAACGCGACTACCTCTGTCAGGAGCGCGAAACGGTGCAATCAGCCCAGGTGGCTTACCTGATGAAGCATCTGACGCGTCGTCAGCGTCAGGCCATCACACTCTACTATCTGGAGGAGCGCAAGTACGACGAGATTTGCAGCATCATGAAGATGAACTACCACTCGGTGCGCAACCTGATGCACAGGGGAATGCTGAAACTGCGTGAAGCGCCTCTTCAAAGTTCAAAACTCAAAGTTCAAAGATAACTGTCCGTCACCCAATAGGTTATAGCTCTTGCGGTGATAGGGCGTAATGCCGTATTGCTTGATAGCCTCGCGGTGTTTCTTCGTGGGGTAGCCCTTGTTCGACAGCCAGTCGTACTGCGGATATTCCTCTGCCAACTGGTTCATATAGTCGTCACGGTAGGTCTTGGCCAGAATGCTCGCTGCAGCTATCGAGAGATACTTCCCGTCGCCTTTTACGATGGTGGTGTGAGGGATGTTGACGGCCGAACCGTCAACCACGGGACGGTAGGGCTTAAAGCGATTGCCGTCCACGATGATTGCCTCCGGGCGAACCTTCAGCTGGTCCAACGCCCTGTGCATGGCCAGAATCGAGGCGTTGAGAATATTGATTTTGTCAATCTCCTCAGGCGTTACAATACCTACTGCCCAAGCCACCGCGTCGCGCTCAATAATCTCCCGCAACGCATAGCGCCGTTTCTCCGTCAACTGCTTCGAATCGTTCAGCAACTCGTTCTGATACCCCTCGGGCAGTATCACCGCCGCGGCATACACACTCCCCGCCAGACACCCGCGCCCGGCCTCGTCACACCCCGCCTCAATCTTCCCTTTATAATAACAGCTTTCCAACATATTACAATCGTTTATCTTTCACAAAACCTTTTGTCCGCCATTTCCCTGAACGCCAACGACGCATGAGGATGACACCACGGATGTTCTCGTCGAGGGCAAAGCCAATCCACATGCCCACAAGGCCATAACCCAGCGGGATGCCGATGACGTAGCTCAGCCCCACAGCGATACTCCACTGGAAGATGATGCCGACGACGAAGGGATAGACAATATCGCCTGTAGCCCGTAGCGTGCTGCCGGCAAAAATGTTCGACGTACGACCTATCTCCAAGAACCAGTCGACGACGAGCACCCATACTCCCATGGCGATAATCTCTTGATTGTCGGTAAAGGCGCTGAGGATGCTCTTGCCCGCTATGGCGAGAATGGCCGAGCCAATGAGCGTGATAATCATTGCCCAGCGGAAGAAGTAGTTGCCCAGTACGTATGCCGCCTGATGGCGCCGCTGCCCGACAAGATGTCCGACGAGAATATCGCCTCCCTGGGTGATGCTGACACAGAACAGGTAGACGAACATAATCATGTTATAGCAGTAGGTTCGCGTCGCGAGGGCCTCATTGCTGATTTGGTTGATGAAGTAGGTAATGACCACCTGCGACAGACTATACGAGATATTCTCACTCATGGCGGGAATGCCGATATACATCAAGTTCCGCAGTTCCTGCCAAGGGATGGGTCGGAAGTAGCTGAGCGGGAATCGCGGGATATGTACCTTGAAATGGATCAGTGCAAGTAGTATCATGGACACCGCCCGACATGTTGCCGTAGAAATAGCCGCACCCTCGACACCCAGTTGTGGAAATCCCCAATGACCGAAGATAAGCGCGTAGTTGCCCACGATGTTCAGTACGTTGACAGTGGCTGTCACCGCCATCGGATAAATCACCTTGTCTGCACTGCGCAGCGACGCCGAAAACGTCAGCGACAGCGCCTGGAAGAACGACAGCGCACCCGTCAGTCGCAGATACGTCAGTCCGTCGCCCATCAGTTCCGGTCGCAGCCCCATCAGCTGTAACAGTTGCTCGGCAAAGAAAAACAGCAGCGCACTGACCGTCAAACCCAGCATCAGGTTGATAACCAGTGCCATGCCCACCACCTGCACCAACCGCTTCCTCAGTCCCGCCCCGATGTACTGCGCACAGAGAATGGCTGCACCCATCGAGAAGAACTGGTAGACAAGAAACACCAGCGTAATGAGCTGGTTGTCCAGTCCCACCGCCGCCACACTGTTGTCGCTATAGCGGCTTAGCATGATGGTGTCGACGGCACCCAACAGCATCACCAGCGCTATCTCGATAAATACCGGGACAGTGAGCATCTTCAGTTGTCGTTTCAGGTTCGGATTGCTAGTTTCGTTTGCCATACTGCCTGCAAAGGTAGTGCAAACCGAGCGAAATACAAAGAAAAATTGTGTTTTTCTTTTATTTCCGAGGTGCAGCCTACCTTCTCCGCCACTCTGCCCGCCAATGTCTGCCACTCTGCCCGCCAATGTCGGGCCGACATTGCTTGAATCGTGGTCAACGATTAGGGAGCAGAGTGCCACACAGCCCGGCACACAGTAAATCGGTCAAACTTATGCCATTTCATGGTGCCTTAGGTAACGGCCGCCGTTAACTAAGGTAACGGCTTCTGTTAACTAAGGTAACGTGGCGTGTTACCTAAGGTAATTATTTCTGATGTCAATGTGACAACAAATCCAGCCCGGGCAATGAGCCCAGGCTGGATTCTTCGGTTAAGGGATATGGGTTATGTCCGGTCTTTATCTCAGGACTTCGTTGTCGCCTATGCCATTCTCAGCCCAGTAGATTTCATAGGGGGTACCGGTGAAGCTCTTGACCCAGGGACTGCCGGAAAGGATTCTACACTGCTTTAGCATCACTACACGTGTTGTTGGTTTAAAATAATGCTTCTTCATATTTTTGAAATTTGATGTTTGACATTTGAAATTTAATCTCACTTAATCACGACCGCTTACTTTTTTACCTTTTTACTTTTTTACCTTTATAGATGTATATTCCCTTCTGCGTCGGCTTGCCTTGGAGCTTGCGTCCGTCGAGCGTATACCAATCGGTGGCGGTAGCATTGCGTGCCACACTCTCCCCAGAGAGAAATTCTTCACTCTTCACTCTTAACTCTTCACTTAACGAAGTGGTTTCTTCATCCTCGAAGTTCAGTTCGAAGCTGCTGGCGGACGTGCTGCCACCGTTGGCAGGAATATAGAAGTACGCACGGAAAGCGCCGAGAGCATTGCCTTTCGCGATGGTGCGGTCGCTCGTCGTGTAACCCAGTCTGCTGCCGCTGGTGAGCACCACGATATTGTTGCGGTTGGTGGCTTCGGTAATCTCTAATGGAGCGTAGTTACCCACGAACTGGCAATCGGCGCTGTTACCAACAAAGCTGAACTTGACAGGAGCAGGACCCGAATTGATGATATTCACGCCAGTGAACACGGGGTTAAGTATAGTGCCACCAGGGTTGCTGTCGCGTGTTCCCCAACGAACAATATACGGTTTGCCCGCCTCGATGCTCGCAGCGTTGGTGAAGTTCAGCGTCAGCTGGCCTTTACCATCGAGGTTTGATGTCGAGCTGTTCAGTTCCATCACCGTAGCTCCTTCTAACGGTGTGCCGCTAAACGTCAGCCCGTCGTTAGTATCGCCGTCGGTCACGTCGAACGGCAGGCACAGCGTGTTCCAGTCGCCGTCCTTGTAGAGGGTGCGGCCTTGTAGGGTGACGCTGAGGTTGGCAGCGCCGTTGAGGGTCTGGATTGCCGTGGCGTTGCTGGCATTGTCTGCCAAGCTGACGGCGGTGAGGGGGCTGAGCGTCTGGCCGGCGAGGGCGGTTGTCTGTGCGCTCGTCAGCGTTCCGCTGTAGTAATTTGTGCCGTCGGTTAGCGCCTGGCCGTCGGCCACAAGGATTGGTTGATAGGAGGTGGAGTAGCTGCTTGCCGTGATACGGTCTTCCACCGTGGAGTAGCCCAGCTTGATGTAGCCGGTAGTTGCTGTAATACCGCTAGCGCTGACGACACCACCCAGAATATTGACGTTTTTCCTTGCACCTATGTTTTGTTGAGTGCTACTGACATCAACGCGGCCACGTCGGATGGTTAGGTCGCCACTGCCGGCCCAGATTCCCGATGAAGAAGCACTACTTATCGTAATCTTTCCGCCATTGATATTGACGTCATTAGATGCATAAATGCCATGCTTGCATTCCGGGATGTTGATGACGCCGGTGCCGCCGCTCTGGGCAAAGATGTTGATTAAGCCACTGCTGTGGATAGCATCTGTAGATGAAGATTCACTGATAGTGAGGGTCGCATTGTCACAAAGGATGATGTTGGTGGTGCCATCCTGGAAAGAGAGCGGTTTCGTGCTCACATTGCCACTGACATAGTACCAGTTGGTCGCTGTGGCAGTGCCCAGGGTCTGAGCGTCGTCGCTGCTCACGATGGCTGTGGGGTTGAGGCTCCTCTGCTCGTTGCCGTTGGCATCGATGTAAGTGATGAAGGGTACTTCGGTGGCCGTGACGGTGATATCTGCCGCGGGCATCGAGGCGATGGAATAGGTGTGGTCGCCATTGTCGGTAACGGTCACAGGGTCGCCACTGAAAGTCTGGGTGGCGGTGATGACGATATCGTAGCCCGGGGTGAGTGCCGTGGCATCGTAGGAAAGGGTGACCGCCGACGAAGCGGAGGCATAAGGCACGCCGGCGATGTCCGCGCCGTTGGGGTAGGTGGCGTTGTTTGTGCCGGGCAGCGTGGCTGATGCTGTGCGCACCAGCGAGGCGTGCGCCGGCAGAGTGATGGCGTAGAGGGCGAGGGCACCTTGTTTGTTGGAGACGTCATAGGTATCGGTGTTGTATTTGGATTTGCCCACGCCTACCCCGGTGGGGGTCACGTTGTTGCTGGCCACCTTGCAGTCGCGGTAGTAGTTGCTGGTGAGGTCGTTGTCGTCGTAATTATGGCCGGCAATAGCACCGCGGCCGTTGACGTTGGGGATGATGACGCCGATGGCGATGCAGTCGGTGATGGTGTTATTGTTATTGCCCACGATGCCGCCAAAATAATGACAGCCGGTCAGGCCGCTCTTGATGGCGAGGGTGGCGCGGCTGATGCAGCGGCGTACGGTGGTGCCGTCCATACTGTAGCCGACGATACCGCCTTGGGAGTTGGCTTCATCCTGCTGGGCATGGATCCAGACGTTGTTGCCGACGCTACAGTCCTCGATGGTAGACTTTTCGGCCCTGCCCGCTATGCCGCCGACGTCACAATATCCGGTGATGTGGGTGTCGGCGAGATTCACTCGCTTGACGGTGCCGCCTTCTCCGACCATGCCAAAGAGACCATAGTCCATATAGTGGTTGGAGGTAGTGTATTTCTTATAGATGCGTATGCCACTGACAGTGTAGCCCTGTCCGTCGAACGTGCCTTTGAAGGGGTGTTCGTATGTGCCAATGGCAGTGTAGTTGTTCTCGCTGTCAGCATAGTTCCAATCGCTGCTGTGGCTGTAGGCGATGTCGTTGCTGAGAACGAAGTACACGCCGCTGTAGTCTTGACCATTGTTGACGAAAGTGGCCAGATGGTCGAGATCGCTGGTGTACTTGATGGTGTATGGGTTGTTTTTGGTGCCGTTGCCCGAGGCGAAGTCGGCAAGAGTGATGGTGATGCTGCCGAAGGTGGGGGAGCCGCTGACGCTGTTGACTTGATAACACTTGGAGAGGTCATTATTGCTGGCCTTGTCGATGTTCACGTCAACGTCGAGCAGGGCGTTGCTGGTGGGCGCCGGCGTGCCGATACCATAAAAGGCGTTGCCGCCCTTGTCGGCAAACTTGACGTGACGGATGTAGTAGTCGGTGCAGGCGACAGTGAAGCGCGAGTTGTTGTTTTCTGAATAGTTAAGAATGATTTCGCCGCCGCTGCTGAACGTCATATACCCAAGGTTCCTCGAAAAAGTCAAGATTACACCGTCGTCCAGTTCGACCGTGAAGCCCGTGGTGTTTGAGGTGTTCGGGATGGTCACCGTCTTCGCGCCGGGGTTGGTGCCGAACTGGTTGCCGCTGGGCGTGAAAGTGAGCGTCTTGGCGTCGCCACTGCCGTTCACAGCAGTGAATGTGTAGGTCACAGTCTTCTCTGTGGCCCATGCGCTCTGCCCCGTCATCAGTGCCGCTATCGTCAGCACCGCTGCGAGGACTTTGTGAAGGAATTTGTTGGTCTGTTTCATGTTGTTGATGTTATGATAGTTATTACCTTATTATATTATAGCTGGTTTTCACGTTCGCGGCGGCTGCGCTGGATGTTTCGCCAGCAGAGCCAGAGGAAGACGGCTATGCCCAGGGAGAGCAACAGCCAGAAAGCGACCTCCATGGGTCGAATGGTCGTTGTGGTTAAAAGTTCGTTTATCATATTACTTATTTAATTGATTGTTCTCTCGGTTTCGACCGCGAAGTTACGGAGAATCTGCGAAACAAGACATATCAAATCGTCCATGTACGTTGCATTTTGCTGCAAAGTTGATTGCATCAAGGTGCAAGAAACATTGCAAATTGTACACGGCGTGCAATAAATGCCCGCAAAACTTTGTCGTAGGTAACTATTTCTTTAGTTTTTGTTGTGCGCGGTAGCAGGCGTTGTAGGATGAGAAGCCCGAGGCAAGGGCGGCACTCTCCTTGGTCTCGGCAGGGTGGGAGGCCTGATACTGGTCGTAGTGGGAGAGTCGGAGGCGGTTGACGTAAGCTGAGAAGGAGCCGAAGCGGCGCTGGAAGGTCAGCGAGACGTAGGTGCGGCCCAGCCGGCAGTGGTCGACGACGTCGTCAATCTTCAGATGCGGGTCGAGGTAAGCCTGCCCGTCGCGCACGTAAGCCTCTATCTCGATGGCGGTCTGGGCAATGAGATCGTCGCGGTGGTCGTCGCCGTCGGCATCGTCGATGGTGTCAGCATGGTCGCCGTCCAATGCGGTGACGATGGCCACGCGCCGCCATATCGGCAACACATGCAACAGCATGAGTACGGTGCAGACGGAGAGAATCATGTCGGAGACGGCCCTCAGCGCAGGGGAATCGAACAAATAGGCCGGCCAGAGCATCGGCGTGAAGATGACAGGGGCGAGCCACACGCGGCTGGCGTACTGTATCGGGAAGTCGTCGGGGTTGGAGAAGTTATCGTCGCGCGCCAGCTTCATCCACTGCCATACCTGCCACATAGCCACGACGGCATAGACCATCATCACTAAGCTGACTACCATGACGACATTGCTCCACAGGCTGATGGCACCCTCGGTCATGAAGCCGCCGGGCACCCACGCGTTCAGCACCAATGGCGCCATGGTGAGGCTGGTGATGATGGCACCGATCCACGACACCGTCTTCCACTGGCCCCACTGACGCAGCGAGCCGAAGAAGCAGAGCAGCAGCGCAGCACTGTAGAAATAGTAGCAGGCGGGGAAGTACGACTTGTACATCAACCAGGCCGAGGGGTCGGAGGGTTCGATAGCGTAGGGCAGCAGGAAGGTGGGCATCATGTAGATGATGCACTGCAGCTTGCGGTCGGGCCAGATGGCGGCACGGTGCTCCTTAGGCTGCTGGCACGTGTGGAACCAGCGCACGGCGGCAAACGTCCAGCATAATGCGATATAGATCGCCGCCGCCACTCCGTAATAATAGTATTCGTTCACGGTTGCAAAGTTACGAATAATTATTGACATTCTTGCTTGAAATCGAAAAAAATTCGTACCTTTGCACACAATAATCATGTATGGCGATGAAGAATATTGTAGCTCTTGACGGATTTACAGCTCTATGAACCGACTGTTGTATCACGTTGTGGCGTTTTTGGTGGTAGCGATATGGGGCACGACATTTGTGTGTACGAAGCTGCTGCTGATGGCCGGACTGACGGCGGCACAGATTTTTGTGCTGCGGTTCGTGGTGGCCTACATGCTATTGCTGGGCTATTCGCTTGTACGCTTGGCAAAGCCACATTCCGATGAAAAGCGTGAGCGACGGTTCCGACTGTTCGCCTCATCGTGGCAGGATGAACTGCTGATGGTGGGACTGGGCGTGACGGGCGGGTCGCTGTATTTCCTGACGGAGAACACGGCCATGATGTACACCACCACGACGAACACGTCGCTCATCGTCTGCCTCTGTCCGTTGTTTGCAGCCCTGTTCATTGCCATGTGCTATCGTTCCCAGCGTCTGCACGGTCGTCAGATTGTCGGAACGGTGATGGCTGCCATTGGCGTAGTCGTCGTAGTGCTCAACGGTCATTTCGTGCTCCACCTATCACCCTTGGGCGACTCGTTAGCTTTCGCAGCCTGCCTGTGCTGGGCGGTCTATTCGCTGCTGATGATACCCGCCAACCTGCGTTACGACAGCCTCTTCATCACCCGTAAGGTATTCTTCTACGGTCTGCTGTCAATGG
>Ga0265301_10002628_pt1 | contig 20391 bp, 19 predicted proteins | sample AusTroGonzalo_MG_2_FD_193488 | JGI IMG/M metagenome (GOLD analysis project Ga0265301, IMG submission 193488) | Bovine rumen microbial communities from tropical cattle in Woodstock, Queensland, Australia - Gonzalo_04 | ecosystem: Host-associated > Mammals > Digestive system > Stomach > Rumen ... | reverse complement strand
AACCTTTAATAAGTTGATGGATATGGCTGAATTGCTTTTCGAAGATATGTCCATGAATGTATTGAAATCTGTTATGGCTTACACTTCTAAAAAAGCAGATGGATATACAATCCTTGACCTTAATGGTGCATTTCTATCATGACTTAATGTTATGTTTAAAATGGTAAATCAATTCACCTCACAAGAAATCGAAGAAAAGAAAAAAGAAGTGAATGAGGCAGAAATGGAACAGATCGAAGGTAAAAAAGAAGACTAAAACAAACATAAGATTGGTGGCTTTACCACTTCGACCAATGAGTGTTCATGTCGTTAAAAGGACTTCACTTTTCCTGTGTAGAATCAGGCTTTTATTCTATTTATTATCCAAACATGGACGAAACAACAATTGAAACTACTGAAACTTCTCTTGAAACTGAATGAGGAGAAGAAGAAAAACCACTTTCAGACTTCGCTAAATTCAAGAACAAGATCAAGTCAAGGTATGAAGGAGAAATCTCATCATTAAAAGAGAGAATCAACGAGCTCGAGGGTAGAGAATACGATAACAACAAAAAGTATTTCTCAAATACTCTAAAAAATCTTGGATATGAATGAGACTTTGATGGATTCTTCAACCAACATGATGGAATGGATATCGATGACATGGTAGCTCTTTATAGAGGACTTAATATGTCAGATCAACCAAAAACATCACAGAAAGTTGAGGATGACTTCGAAACTCCTATTTCAAAAAGTGTTTTATGAAAAAATCCTACTACTAACAAGAATGACGCTGTCATTGTATCGTATGAAGATTTTGAAAAAGCACCTCTTGATAAAAAGAAAGAGTTTTTAAAATCTCACCCTGAATTGTTTAGTTAGTAGGTAAATCTTTATTTACTAATCTATCAAAACAATGATTAAAACAAGTAATCACTTATCAGGTTCTATTCCTTTCTTGGAATCTCTTTTAAGAAGTTCTTTCCTAGAAAATGGAGAACCATCAACAATCTTTATGAAACTCGGAGAAGCTCCTATCTCTCAAAAAGGTTATGAGTCAGTTAGATGGCCTAGACTTAATCCTATGAAAACAACTTTATCTCAAGCAACTCTTACAGAAGGAGTAGTTCCAGACGGACACGATAACACTGTATCAGTTGTAGAAGCAACTCCTGTATTACTTGGAGACTATACTAAAATTTCTGATCTTATGAGTATGGAAACTTTAGTTGATATTATCTCTGCACAAGGTAAAGAACTTTACAACAATGCAAAAAGAATTATCGACGAACATATTCAAGATACTCTAGAATCAGATACTAATGTACCTGTAATGTATGCAGGAACTGCAACTGCTAGAGATGAATTGACTTCTAGTGATGTTATGACACTTGACCTCGTAACAAAAGGAGTTACTTTCTTGACTGTACAAGGAGTAACTAACGAAAAATTTAAAGTAATCATGCACCCTTCTGTATTTAGAGATTTCTGTAAATCTGGAAGTACTAATGATTGGCTTAATAGAGTTATTTACGATAACTATCAAGGAATCAAAGAAGGATATGTAATGTCAATTGAAAACTTTGAAATCTATCTATCTTCTAACGTTAAAACTGTAGAAGTTACACCTTCTGGAGGTACTGCTTTCAAGATGTATCCAACTTATGTTTTAAGAAGAGGAGCATATGGAACTTCAAGTCTTTCTTCATTACAGACTTACTTCAAACCATACGGAAGTGCAGGAACTGCTGATCCATTGAATCAAATTGCAACAATTGGATGGAAAGCATATTTCGGATGTGCATTATTGAATCCTTTCTTCCTCGTAAGATTGGAAACAAGAAGTACAACTGACTTCGCATGGCAAGAAACTTTAGACTAGTTTAAAGTTTTATAGGAGGGGAAGGGGAACTTTCCTCTCTCATTAAAATTTTACATTCATAAAGATTAAAAATGAGAGTTAGAGATAGATTAGAAAAATGGAGAAAAGGAGAATTAAGAGGAGCAAGTCAAACGAATGATGATGTTCTTCTTATTCGATATAATGAGGGGTTGCATGAATTCCAAAAAGCATTATTGGAATATGTGGCAAACAAACTCCATATCACAACAATTTATACCAACTTAAGAGAATGAATTGATACTTATAGTCTTCCTTTCGGAGAAAATAATATCAATGATTTTTACAGTATCACTCAATTAAGAGTAGCATATAAAGAGGGGAAATACAGAGTAGCAACTCAAATTGAGAATACAGATTATAATATCAAACCAAACGGAAGACAAAAGGGACAACCTTATATCAAAAGGAGAATCTCTTGTTTTACTCCAAAATACTCTTTCGTAGGACACGATCAAATAAGAATATTCCCAACACCAAAAGAAGATATAACCAACGGATTATGTCTGACTTTTAATTATTTTTTAAATGATGTAGCACTTGCAACGGATGAGGAAGATCTAAAACTCCCACGATATTTTCTAGATGTGATTGATAAGTATTTATCGTATAAACTTATCAAGGCGGAAAATATTGAACTTGCAGGACAGTATTATTCAGAATTTAAAGAGACACTTCATAACAATATTTACGGACTTTATAGAGATCAAAGACCTATTGAAGAAGAAAGAGCTGATTTATCTTATTTCTATTGTTGATAATGACTGAAAGATACACTAAAGATATTATATCAAATGTTTCATGGAGGGATTGACTCTCTCAAGATCCTTATTTCTGATTGGAAAATAGTTTTCAATATTCTGAGAATCTCAATGTGGATGATGAACGACACGGAATAAAACTCTCTCAAAAGGTATTAACCGCAAACAATGTCTGTAAAGATTGTCAATTGATAAGTGCTTGAGACCATGTCTTCGCTATCCCTATGAAATGAGGAGGGAATGTAAAATATTTTAATAAAAATAGTTGGAATAGTCCATCAAGTACAAGTTGGAGTATCCCAAGCAGTGATATTAAAACAATTAGAAGTACCATCTTTCAAGATTATCTCCGATGTGGTATGAACTTCGCAAGTTCTCAGGGGATGTCATGAGGACTACGAAGAGGAAGAGTTACAGGAGCAGGTAACAGAGATGCTTATGTCCCACAAGACCATCCAGAATATACAGATGAAAGTATTTCAACTTATGACCAGCACTACTGACCTTCTCATCTTTTACCATGAAATATTACAAGTATTCTCAACTATAACAATACAAGACTTGTAGTAGGAGCAGGAAGAGAACTCCGAGTCTATTATCCTGAACTTGACATGACTTGAACAGTACAAAACGGACATACGGTAGCATTATGAGAAACAGGATGGAAGAAAGTACAAAGTTTTGAGACTTGAAGTAATATCATCGCTTTAACTTGTGATTTCCAATTCTTAAAAGTACGAGTACAAGATGAAGGACGAAATACAAAAATGTTCTACTATCAAGGAAACAACGACTTGAGAAATACATTTGTATATAACCTTGTAGACCTTACCAATACTAAAGTTCTCAATGTTTATCCTATCAACTGAATCGACTATTTTACCGCAAGTTTAGATGGTACAGATGGATATGTAACCTTTAATAAAGTAGTAGGAACAACAATAGTCCAATTATTCAGACAAAGAGCTTGATTATCTCAATATGATCCAGCAACGAAAGGATGATATTTTGTCTGACCTACGGCTTTAGATAGTTCTTATCTAGATGGAGCATTTTATGTAGCAGATTATTATGGAGTTTTCAAGTTCTTATTCGATCCACAAGGAGTCGATAAAGGATACTTGAAGTGGAAATTTAGAAGTAGCAATGTTTCCAATACCCAACCAACAGGACTTGCAATCTGTCAGAACTTCTTGTATGTATCAGATCGAGAAGGACTAAAGAAAATGAGGCTTTATGATACAGGAGTCGATGGATACCAAGACAGAGGAATCTTAATCTCAAGAGAACTTGAAGGGAACACGTGAGGATGTTTTGCAAAAATGCTTGATGAAATAAGATGTCACTTCGAGTTTAACAATCTTACAAGCAGTAATCCTTGAAGTATAGAAGTTTATGTCTCTCCGAACAATACACGAGAGCTTTATGATCCAGAAGTGGATGATAGCGGACGGTATAAAGTCATGGAGATTGACAGCGAGAGCAAGAATACAAGATTTGAACAAGTAAATGCTTTAAATTGCTTTAATGATGGGAAACCTGCATTTGAATTTGATCGAGAGACTATCACTTACTGTATCATTATTAAGAGAGGGACTAACAGTGCGGAACGAACTCCAACCGTTAGAGAAATAAGGCTTACTTATCATACAAAATGAAAAACAAACAACATTTATGATATTAACTAATAAAGAATGCAGTACGATATACCAAGCGATGATAAACTCCATCCAGATATTCATTACAACTATGATATCATAACCAAACAACGACCAATAGAAAATGTAGATACTCCAAGAGAGATAACATGACAGTTTATCTCTCTAAGAGATACCTTCATTGATTGTGAAAAGAAATATCCTTGAAAAAGAGGAGCGGCTTTAATCGTAGGAGATACAGAAAGAAGTGTAGAAATTAAGTATAAAAACAGATGTAAAGTATCTTTCGATTCAGACACTACTAATCCAACCAATCTCAATGCGGATATTGAATGACCGTATGTAGAAATGGATACAACCTACTGACCGTTAGGAGTAATTATCAAGGAAGATGGAAGATATAGAATTACTCATAAAATGCAAATCTTCCCTAAACCAAACACGGAAAGAGTCCTCGCATACTGTGACTACTATCCCATCAATGATGATGGAACATATCCTCAAGAATGACAGCTCATCGCAGTATATGATATTAAAGGTAAGTTTACGAAGACTTTTACAGGAAGCATTAGCGGAACATGTCACGGAGAAGGAGGAGGAAGTGTTACAGGAAGTTGTTCCGTGAATGTAAACTTCAAACTATGAGATATTATCCAATCAATCACGGCTTTCTGATACAACGAAAGAGATATGAGAAGATGAGATAAAATGTGTTTCAGAGCAATAGATGAAAATGATCAGCCTCTCGCATTACAAGGGAACTCAAACTTTTTCTCTGTGGAATATTTAAATTTTAACAAAGATCAATAATGGCAGTAATTAAACAAAAAACCGACCAGACAATCGGAGGGAACAATTATTACATCCAACCATCAAACCAACAAGGACAGCAAAATGCACTTGTAGGAAGTGGAGCAGTAGCATGAATAAAGGAGCAACCAACGGCTTGAAAAAAACTCTCTACAAAATCTAAATCTGTAACTCCTGTAAGAGAGGCATGAGCACCTATAACAGATAAAACAATAGGAGGGAATAACTATTATTATAAAGACCCTGTACAACAAGGACTAACAAACCCTCTTGTATGAACAGGAGCGGTTGCATGAATCCCACAAGGAGAGCCTGAAAAGGTAGGACAGAAATTTACTTGAAACTTTAAAGGATTTCAGATTCCAGAAAAACAAGTAACAACTCCAACTCCTACTCCAGCACCAACTCCAACGGTAAAGAGTACTCCTCAACAAGTACAACAACCGCAACAAATTGAACAACCGCTTGAACAACCACAAGAAGAAATTCAACAACCAGAACAACCACTTGAAGAAACAGTAGAAGAACAACCACAAGTTGAAGAACAAGCACAAGAGGAAGAGAGAGAAAACCCTGAAATGAACTTATGAGAAAATAAAGAAGGGATTATCTATGGAAGGGCAAGTGGAGAGGCACAACAAACCATCCACACGAATGCTAATGAATATAATCCTGAAATTGCAATCAATCAAGAAAGACAAGTGAGTTATCAAAACTTACAAGGGATGAATTCTTACAATATCGCCGTATCAATGGCAAACGGATATACTCCATTTGGAGATCAAGCGATGAGAGACCTTCAACAATATGATCCTCAAAAATATCAAGAAATCCAAGATGAATTGAAAAAGATCCAAGTAGGAGAACAGATTAACCAAATCTCTACAGGTGGTAAAATAGACATTACTTGACAAACTAAAGCAGAGACAGATACTATCAATAACAGTATCGATGATTGGGCTAAAAAGAATTCAGATAGTCAGAGTTATGATAGCACTTTAAATAGTCTTACAAGTAAACTTGCAAGTAGTCAAACAGCACAAAGTGTAACTCAAGAGATGATGAATATCAATAAAGATATTGCAGAGATTCAAGAACAAATGAACAATCTCCCTAAAGATGCACAAAAAGCTTTTAAAGGAGATGTCCCACAATATCTTGTAGATGCTTATATTTCTAACAAGGCACAAGAATTACAATCAAAACTTAATACCTTGCAGAGTAGATATACAGGACTTGCGGATATGTATAAAGCGGAACTCTCTCAAAAACAATTTGAGGCAGAAATGGAATTGAAAAGGCAACAAATGGATATGAACGAGAGAGAGTTCCAATGGAATAAATATCTTCAACAGCAAAAATTCCTTGCAGATCAAGATCAACAATTACGAGAAAGAGATTATAACACTAAAAAACTTAATTACAGCAATATCCAAGAAATAGGATGAGAGGCTTATATTATGGATTCTAACGGTCAATGGACTAAACTCTCAGATGATATTGCTTATCAATCATACCAAAACAAAGCAAAAGAGACTTTTCAGAATTATATTAAGATGTTTAAAACATGAAATGAAAATATCCAATGCGAAAAGTTTACTAATGATATTGTAGATGCAACTACATGATTAAGAATGAAAACAAAAACCAATTTTTGAGGAACTACGGCACAAGAAAAGGCTAGTTATTGTAATGATTGGATCCCAAGAGTATGAAGTGTTGCAATTTTTGATTATGGTATTGTCCAGGATAATGGAGTAAACTATGGACATACTGCTTATGTAAGCGGATATGATCCAAACACAAATACCGTAGAATTAACAGAGGCAAACTTTAACAGCGATGGTAAAATCACAAAAAGATATGTCGATGCAACAGATCTTGAAAATCAAAATGCTTTTCAAGGATATTGGAATCCATATATCACACAACAAGCAAATTCAATCAGACAGCAACAACCTACTTGAACTTATGAATATGCACAAACTCCAATGACACAAGCATTTGTTGAGGCACAGGAAAATGCTTCAGATGCTGACACGAGAAAAGCAATCTGAAATGCTTTTGCATGATATAAAAAACTCAATGATTTAGTAAAACATGGGGCAATCGATGTAATTTGTAACAGCCCTGAATTTGATACCTTGATCCAAAGGATCAATGATAATAAATTTCTTGATAGTGGTAATAATATCGATTGGAGTGCAGTTAATGAATATGCAAGAAACAGTTTAAAAAATGAAGAATTGAGTTTATGAGTCGATGCTTTAAGAACGATTATAGAAATCAAATTGAGGAGACAATCATGAGCGGCGATTGCAATGAGTGAATGGAGTGATCAATTCTCTAAATACCTACCACAATTATGACAAAGCCCAACAGAAAAAAGAAGAAGACTTATAAATCTTGAAAGAGATGCGGTAGTTGATCTTTTACCAAATAAATATCAAACAAATTATATTCCACTTATATCAGAAGTAAGTACTTTACCAAATGAGATATGGGACGATTAAAAAAAAGGAGGTTTAACCTCCTTTCTCCATTTTTACTTGTTTATAAATTAAATATCCTATTCAACCAACTAAAAGAATAATAAGAGTTCGTGGATAATTTGAAACAAGCCAACAAATAGGGCAAATAATAATTATACACAATAATAGCTCTATTAAATTGCTAAGCAACTCGTTTCTTTCTTTCCATTCTATCTGTTTTCTCCAAGTTCGTTTTTTGTCTTCCATCATGCGATTTCAAAATATAAATCACAATGAAAATAATAAAAAAATTTTGTTTTTCAATTGAAATTTTAAAAATAAACAATAAAAAAGAGATGTAAAAAAGAAATCGCATATTCTTGGCGATTTCTTTTTATTTTAAAAAGAGAATAATAATGAAAGTAACAACAATTTATCTCGACTTACAACAAGCAGAGAAAAAGAAAAAAAACGGTAAAGATGTCCGAAAACTTGAATCGGAGGCTTTTAAAGATCCTCTAACTCTTCAAGTTGTTTTTGATGAAGATGAAAAAAAGTACTTCGATAAGAAGATAGAGGAACAGAATAAAATCCTGAAAGATATGGAAGAAGTCCTTGATGGGATGAAGAAAGAGAGAGAAATCTTCGAACAATACAAAATCAGAGTAGAGCAAGAAATCAACGAAAAGGACAAACTCATTGAGGAACTGAAAAGGCAAATTGTGGTAATGGATAGTGAGAGTAGTGAGCTTTTCGGAGATATCGAAACCCTTAAAGAAAGGATAGATGGAATCAACCTTGAGAATGAGAACATCGCAACAAAAACAGAGAAAATCAAAGAAAAACTTGAAAGGGAGACATACTTATTCAAAGGATCAGATTTCTTTTCTTCTTCTTGAATCTCTTATTTGGGAAGATACGAAATTATGGCATGAAAATACCTAGAGATTATCAAAACAAAGATAAAAGAGAAGAACGAATACTGCACCAATGAAGATTCCACCACCCTCAATATTATCTCCCTCCAAAATCTCTATCTCCCACAGTATGAACTGACTTGAACAACTAAACTTGATACTCCTACGGCAACCATAGACTATGACATCGTTTTAATCCCTATCCAATAAGATGTTCGTCTATGTTCTGAACAATAAAATCGTTCTGAAAAGCAAGGAAAGAATCGTTGAGATGTTACCACAGCACAAGGAGTATCAAGTAAACTATACGGAAAGTGATAGGTTAATCTTCGAGGATGGAGAAATCAAAAGGTACGAGTACTCGAAACAGTATCATGAAGATCAAAACACCTATCATCTCAATAAGGAACTTCAAGAGGAAAAGAAAAAGAACTCTGAATTGGAACTCATAGCGAAGAATAGAATTGAGGAGGATTGTGAACTCAAGAAGAGGAGTAGGGAGAATGATGAATATCAAAAAAACTTTTATTTATTAAAAAAACTCAGATGATAAGAACTGAAGTAATGACCTGATCACGAAAAGAAATCGTCGTGAATGCAGGAACGGAAATTGAAAAGATTTCAGACCGTATCACCGCTAAACATAGTTGCACGGATGGATACGGAGCGATTTTTGAAGGAATCTGTATCTCCTGTCCTAGTGAGAATCTTGATAGTGTCTTCGTATCAGACTATACGGAAGCAAAACAAGATAACACGGAAGACCATACAGACTTTATCGAACTCAAACCGTGAGGAACGATAGTACTCCCTCGGAATAGGGAAATCCAAGCATTGAATCAACCTCTCTTAATGGGGGTTGCTGGAGATGTGGTAAGCATTATCGCGAGATAATCCCTCTGTCCTTCGGACATCTCCCTTTGTCAAGGGAGAGCAAAAACAATATTTATATTATAAATCAATACAATGACTATTCTAAACATTGAATGACAAGACAAGTACAGTGCAGGAGATGGAATACAGATTTCTCCTAACAAGGTAATTAGTCTTTTATTACAATCAAGTCCTAATCTTCTCAAAATCAATGGAGATGGGGAACTTTACTGTGATTTACAAACGGCAACAAATCCAAGTGTAAACACTGTTTTTGATGTAGGAATCACAACAGGATATGTAGAACAAAGTGGGGGGCGACCTGAAGCATGACAAATTATGATGTGTAAGACCACAACAGGAGTCCATTTCTGTATCTTAAAAGGAGATGATGATAAACTCTATTATACTTCAGATCCAAGAGATTGAACTTCATGGAGTCACATTTTGAGAGATGATGACCTCGATGACTTAATGGATACTCTTAAAGATTATATCGATGAGCAATTTGAACACCTCGAGGGATATGTGAAAATCTCATCCTGTAAAGGAGTAAGAGAAAGCAATAATTACATGGTAAAAAACATCTACACCGATGCAGACCAAAACGGAGTAACTCTCTCACTTTACAGAAGAGACATGAAAGGAGAACTTCCAAACGACCTCATCAGTGAGATCACTTTCCCAGTGGCAGATGAATACCACGCAGGAATCATTACGGCTGAAGTTTTCAATCAAATCCAAAGCAACACGGCAAGAATCCTCGCACTTGAGGGAGTAGGATGATATATCGGAGTTTATCCAACTATCGCAGAAAGACCAACAAACGTCTCTCAACTTCCTGCAGAAGTAATTGATCCAAAACCAAAGGATTATATCAAAATTGCAAGTGATACGAACTTCAGAGGACAATCAAGTATCTATACCATCACGGCAATCAACAGTACCACAGGAGCTATCACTTGGGATAACGGATATGCAAGTGTAAGTACTCTCAACTATAGAATCTATGATACGATAGCAGACAGAGATGCAGAGCTTAATCTCTACGATGGTCTCGCATGTTTCGTAGTAGCAACAGGAAAGAAATATACGTATACAACCAACGATGGATGGACAGCCGATGTTTGTGACTATGATGACTTAACGGATAAACCAATCGTAAACATTACAGGAAGTCTCGATAGTGTACTCGGAGAAAACAATAAAACCATCGTATACAATAACGGAGACGGTACAAGAATCGTTGTAAGTAGAGCAGGGCAAACAAGTACTCAAGTAATAGAAAGAAAAGACTGATATTCTACACGTACTACAACAGATGAGGGACAGACTCGATCTGCATGGACAAACGTAGAATTTGAAAGCGGAATCAAATGGGACAAAGTAATCATCTCCGCAACAGAGCCAGTGGATAAAGTGGTAACTACTCCATGGCTTGATACAAGAGATGAAAGTCTGAATGTTTGGAACGGAGTAAGATGGATAAAAATCCCTAACACGATCCAAAAATCACAACTTCCAACCGCAAGTCAGAGTTTACTCAATGTAATCTATCAATACGTAGGGAGTACCAATGCGAACTATACAAACGGATACTTTTATAAATGCGTAGTCGATGATCCTGAAGCTGATCCTGTAACATATAAATGGGATTCTGTAAAAACTCAGAGCGATGATAAAGTCTTGAATGACCTTGATGACGTAGTGGTAGAAAATCCACAGCAATGAGACTGAATCATCTATGATGAAGAAATGGAGAAATTTATGAATAAACCAATCTTTACAAAGAAAATGAAAGGGGAATTTGTAATAGGAAATATCTTCTCAACAGGTAATCAATCAAGTGCTGGAATTTCTATTAATAGATGAATAGAGCTAAAAAGCTGAGATGTAATTACGAGAAACGGTACTTTTCAATTTGGAGTTTATAGGGATAGTTCTACTCAACAAGAAATAGCTGAAAGAGACTATCAATTACTAAGTGGAGGATATGTAACAACTTATACCGTACCTGCTGACTGAACATATTATTTCACATTCGCAAATACTCCATCAAGTACAAAATTCACAAAACTAAGTTATTCAATTGAAGATTTCCTCAATCTTGAAGATTATAGTGCTTTTTATGAAGAAGTATTAACAACTCCATCTCCACGAAAATGAAAAGTGGTTACTTTCCTATGAGATAGTATCACAAGAGGAACAGGGACAACAGAGGGAGAAAGATATTGTGACTACCTCAATAATATGATCGGATTCAGAAAATGCAATGTGAACGGATTGGGAGGAAGTTGTGTATCTGTAACAGGAAATAATGGAATCCTAGCATTTACAGAAAGATATCAAGATATCAGATATTCAGACTTAATCGTTATTTTTGGAGGAACAAACGATCGGTCTAATAATGCACCATTAGGAAATATCTCTGACAATCTCTGAAACCCAAAAGTAGATACTTCCTATATCACAGCATGGAGAATTATGTTAGGAGATTTACAAAATAAATTCCCTGCGGCTAGAATTGTAGTAGTTCCACCTTTGCATAGAAAACTCTTACATGGAGTAGAAGTAACGGATGATAACTTCAACGATTTAGGATATACACTTCAAGATTATGTAGATGCAACAAAACTCGTAGCTGAAGAATATTCATGTCCTGTGATTGATCTATGGAGTACAATGGGAATTACACCAAGAGTAAATATGACTGACTACTTCCCTGATGGACTTCATCCAAATGCAATCTGACATATGCTTATGGCTAGAGTAATGGAGAAAGCATTGAACAACTTGAACTTCGATGGGACAGATACAAGAGAATATTTCCAAAAAATCCAAATGCCTACAGCTAAGGAACTAGAACTCAATAAAATCTATCAATACATCGGGACAACAGATGCAAACTATACTAACGGATTCTTTTATAAATGCGTATCAGGACAAACAGCAGGGACATACGAATGGCAGAATATCGATGTACAAATAGCAAAAACAACCCTCGTAGATCTTGAAGATACGAACATCACGAATCCTCAAGATTGAGATGTAATCAAATACGATGCAACTACACAGAAATATGTGAATGCTCCTGATGAATGAGGAATCTCTTATACCTCAACAAGTCCCTACAAACCAAAGTATCATCGAGTAGGAACACAGGCACAGTATGATGCATTGAGTCAGTACTACACAGAACAAGAAAATGATACCATGTATTTTACTATCTAATAAAAAGAAGATGGCAATTTATGTTTATACAGGGACTCCAGGAGAAGAATGACAACCTCTAATCCCTGGAGATTACACACTTCTTAGATGACCATGTGATGAGGGATTTCATGTACCGTTGGAAGAAGAACGACAAGCAATACTTGACACTGGAATAAGTTCTTCAAATATAAAAAGCAAGTTATATATCCCAGTAGCATGATATATATGAAAAAATGGTTGATCATGAGAATCATGAACAAAAGTTTATTTACATACTTCAACAATAAGTGCGAGTGTGTATACAAAAACTTTCTACACAGATAACTCTACTTGAAAAACTATATCAGAGCAACAACGTGCTTATGGTTATTGAATCCGTGCTTTTAGAAACACACCTATAATACCAGATGAGAATTGGACAGAAACATTGTCTGGTATAGTGTGGTATAACGAAAGTTTATGATTAATCTCTGTATTGGTTGGTACTAATCAATATGTAACATTACAAGACAAGAACGTTTGAGCTACAGAAGTTTGTACTAATCGAAGTACAATAACTGCAAATAACAGATGAAAGTATTTCCAACGATGAAATAACTATGGATTTACATGGGATAATATATCTCCTACTTCAGAAACAAAAGTAGATCCAACATGATATTGACCAAGTAATCCTTATTCATCAAACACTTTCATACTATGTGATGTTGATAGTGGTAGTCGATGTAATCCACAAAACGACAACCTCCGATGATATACAGACTTTAATAGTTAATCAGACTTTTATCTCTTTTCTAAAAAAATGAACAATATCCTATCAATGTTTATGAGTGGGATGATACAGAATAAACTTCAACAGATGTGAATCCCTACTCAATGAGTCAACTTCAACGATATGAATAGTCTCAATGATTTCGCACAGAAGATTCTTCCACAACTTCTCAAGAACAATCCACAAGCTAAAGAGATGATAAAGCAGAATGCACAGACTATGGAACAAGGGGAGGAGATAGTGAAAATCATCGACAGCATTTAATCTCTAAAAAAAGAAAATGACTTTACCTAATGAAACCATTGAAGTGATGCTTGAGCAATTAAAGAAAAACCAGGAGGACTTGAAAGAAGATTACAGTAAGAAAATTGATTTACTCGGAGAGAAGATTGACAAACTCTCCGAGAAAATCGATAATCTACCACAGAACTATGTAACAAGATGAGAATTTGATTATTGTAAAGACAAGATCAAGACAATGGAAGATAGATGGAACAAGATAATATGGATTATTATCACAGCAGTAATTGGTGCAGTTTTAAGTTTAGTTTTAATTCAAAAATAAATAACAATGATTGAACTAATCGTAGGGATAGCTATGTCCATCATAACACAAATAGCAAAAAAAACAGAAGTGGATGCTAAAATCATCATCCTCTGACTCTCTATCATTGCAGGGGTAGTCTTCTATTTTGTAAAAGAATCCTATCCTGAGATGGTAGATAAAATCTATGAGAAGACTTTGGGAGCTTATGCAGTAAGTCAAGTAATCTATAACTATGTGATTTCCTTATGGGAGGAGAAGAAAGAGTGAGAGCTTTTAGATCCTAAGAAAGAATAAAATGACAAGTTATGAACATAAAGTAAAGAATATTTATTTGTGAAGCCCTGCACCTGTTTATCCTTTGGAAAGTATTGTAACAAAACAGAAAGCAGATAGTTCTTGAAACATATATATCCCATATTGAGATACTAATTGGAAAGTTAGTATTGATGATGTAGTGGTACAAAACTGATGATCAAGCTATAGTTTTTGATGATATACTGCTGACACTGAACATATCGTAAAGATAGAGCCAATTACACTAAACTATTGACGAGCGAAAAATTATCAGTGGAGTAAAAGAACAACAGCAATGAGCAACACTGTTATAGAAATTATTCAAGATAAATCATATATTTGATTTGCTGATAGTGCTACCGATACTTGAACATATTTTAGAAAAAGTGAATACCATAATTGTTCACAACTTATCAATGCGGCAGAAGAATACTTGCCAGATACGGTAACAACCATTAGAGTATACTTCAGAAATAACCAATATTATGGTTGTTCGAAGATTACAGAAGCTCCTGAAGAAGCATTGCCTAACACAGTTACTTCTATATGAACTTATTTTAGAGCTAACCAATATTATAATAATACTTCTTTAACAAGTATTAAATGATGGAAAGATTTAGATCTTGGATATATAGGTAATTATAGAGTTTATCAATTTATGGGTTGTGATCAACAAAAAACCGTAAAAGTATTATCTGACGTTTGAACTGAAGCGGATTCATCATCTTTGAATAATAATAATGTTTCAGAAATTCAAGTCCCTACTGCTTATTTAAGCAACTTCATAAATAGTACTAAATACCCACGAAGAAATATTGCTGACAGTAAATTCGTTTGATACTAAATATCATAATCAGACTTTAATTCTTAACAAAAACAAAAATGGAATTACACGATAAACACTTCTTCAACAACACAGAAGTTGATATTGATAAAGTGGTGGATTACATCCAACAACATCCACAAGACATGATGACAGTACTCTCTTATGTAATAGAAAGAGTACAGCATTATAAAGAATTTGAAGACAAGAAAGATTTTGAGAAGATGATGTACGACCACAGAATCAAAGAACTTTATGCTGAATATATGAAAGAAGATTAAAAAAGGTGGGGATAAAGAGAGCAAGAACCCACGAAAACAAAAATAAAAATTTTATTTATTAACAAGAAACAAAACATGGATAACAATCAATTATCAATGGGAGGAATGGGAACATGGCTCATTATTCTTCTTCTTTTCTTAGGATGGGGAAATAATGGAGGTTTCTGATTCTGAAATAATGGTGGTGCTTGAGCTTGGATGATGGCGAATGCTAATGCTAACAACAACCACGATAATACAGTTGACTTAATAAATAATAACACAATGCGATCAAACCAAATGTTTAATCAACAAAGTGTAGCAAATCTAAGTAATCAAATGGGAATGGGATTCTGCAATACAAATAACAATATTGAAAGAGCAATCCAACAATCTCAGGCGAATACTGCCGCTATTATCACAAATAGCACAGCAAACACTCAAAAAATCCTTGATATGATGTGTTCTCAGGAAACTCAAAGGCTAAGGACCGAGTTGGCTGAGGCTAGAGTAATCGCTCAAAACAATGCTCAGACTTCTGAATTATTGAGTAAACTCCAACCAACAGCAGTACCAAGTTATATCGTATCAAGTCCTTATACTTCTATCTATCCACCTGCAACAACTACAGCAAGTAATGGATAGAAAAAAAAGGAGATTTTATCTTAAAATATTGCTCTCTCCTTTCTTTTATTTCAAAAGATAAAACAATGAAAATAAAAAAAGTATATTTAGGACAAAGGCAGATATATCCTGAAGTTACTCATTATGCTTATTATCCATTAACAACAGATGCTAAAGATTATGGTTGAATGAGTAGGGATATTGTAACATCATGAGCATCGTCCTATGGTAGCGATGGAGCGGTACTTCCTGATTCAAACCATGCAGGATTATTGATGCCATTTAATATTGATTATTCTAAAAAATGGACAATATCGTTTTATGTTAGATGAATTATAAATTGAAGTTCTCATACATCTGATGATGCTAGGATAGTAGATCTGTACTATACAAACAACCGTGTTGATTGTAGAATTATGAATAAAAATGCTAGAGATAATGTTAGAAAATATCGTGTAATGAAAAACAACTCTGGTATCTATACTGATAGCACTACATATACAGATAATACTTGGATGTATATCTGTTTAACGATCAATAATTGAACAGTGAAAGTATATAGAAACTGAACTCAAAATGCTTCAACTACCGCAAGTTGAACAACAACCTACTTCAGATTCTGACAAGAATATAATGCAGGAGCAGATAGACATCTCTATGGTAATATCAAAGAAATTATTATAGAAGATACAGTATGGACAGCACAACAAATAACAGACTACTTCAATAGTACAAAATGAGATTATTGACTTTAATTCTTAATCAAACCAAATGACCTTCAAAACAGAGCAATTTTTCAAGAATACCGACCTAGATGTAAAGAGTACGGTACAGATGATAATGCAGTATCCTAACAACACGGAGGAGATAGTGAAATTTGTAGCATGTAAGATAAAGCACTTTGCGGAGTTCGAAGTGAAGATGGAGATGTTGAAGAAAGAGTACGACCAGAATGTGATGGAGCTGTATGCGGAGTACATGAAAGAGGGAGAAGAAAAATAAATCAGACTTTTATTTCTTTTATAAAAACAACATGGAAGATCTAAACGGATGCTTAGGTACAGGAGCAAAAGAAACCGACTACCTACTTACAGGGGAGATGATAAACCAACTCCCAAAACTCGAAGAACAGGATCAGAAAATCTTTGAATACAATCAAGGGAAATCTAACGACTGCACAATCTACAGTGCATTGTGAGCCCTTTCAGACTTACGGAATAGGGAACTCACACCTGAACAGATAGAGGAAACGAATGAGGAATCCTATAAACAGTGAAGAACAAGAGGGGATGGATGGTATACTCAAAGTGCAGTTAATCTCGCTTGTGATATGCGAATGAAACGGTATCCAAACGAAAAGGTAGCATATTACAGAGTAAACAACTACAACGATGAGGAAATAAAAAAAATCATCGAAAAGAACTATTCTCTCTGTACCTCATTTAATGGGAACGGATACTATCAACTCGATAGAATCGAAAACGGACAAATCGATAATACAGACTTCTGACCATCAACCTACTGACATGCGGTCTGTCTTATCGGTAGAGAGTGAGATAAGTTCGTGAAAGACAACTACAAGGGAAGAAAAGAGAATGGATACTATACGAATATCTATAAAGTAGTTCCTGAAATCTCAGAGCTAAGAAAAAGCAACTGCTGGCAACATTTCTCGTATGTCATCGTAAAAGTGGAAGATAATAGCGAGGAAGATATCAAGAGACTGAACGAGATGAAGAACATGATCGATAGAATGATCGCAGATAACAGTGCAATGTTTAACCTTACGAATGATATAAAGTATCAAGAGGAATTGCACAGGATGAATGAGATGAACAGGAAGAAGAAAAAGGATATCGAGAACGAGTTGGCTAGATATTTTAAATAAAACTTGAAAAGAGAAAAAAAATCTGTATAGTAATGGTACATCATTATTATTCTACGGAATGAAAAAAAGAGGATTCGCTCCTCTTTTTTTTCTAAATGTTAGATCCCAAATGCTGTTAATAGAAACAATAATCATATTATAGCAAATCATACTGAAAACTTTATAGAAAAGAAAATTTTTAATCAAGATAATAATCTTTCTTTTACTTCTCATTTTTTTGTAATTGCCCAATTATCTTTTATAAAAGGTGGTAAGTATTGCAAAATGTTCTTATAAAATAAATAGTAATAAATTGCAGTAATTCATAAGGCAAAAATTATCATACCAGCTTTTCAAAGCATTCATCATAAATTAAATAACAATCGTCATCATATGTTAAGTAATAACATCCCTACTAATCACATCGTGATTTTTTTTCATAAAGTTTGATCTTTTGTAACTTCTTTTTTTGTTTCTACTTTTTTTGTTTCTACTTTATCATTCTCTTTTTTAACTTCTTTTTTAATTTCTTGTTTGATTTTTTTTCAACAACCTCAACAAAAATTATCATCGTCATCCATTTTATATCAACAATAAGTACATTTTCTCATCTTAGCGACTTCTAAAAAAATAAAAACAATTATAACATAAAAAAAAATAATATTTTTTCAAGTTGATTTATTTATATTAAACAATAAAAAGAGAAAAAAGAAATCGCGAGTTCTTGTGATTTCTTTATTTTTTAAAAAAACAGATAAATGACGGTAGACATCTTCAACATTATGAACAACAGAAATAATCAACAGATTTCTGGTGGAGGTACTGACATTTTTAATAATAATACCAATGTAGTCTCTCCAAGTGATGTTGCTAATCAAGGAGTAGATGAAACGACAAGATTTTGACTTAATAGACAAGTAGAAATCTGATTGGGGACAAGGCTTGAACATCGTATTGATGACGGAGCAAAAATGGATTATATGAAAAGTCTATCAAACGAAGATAAACAACTTATGTATCATTTTAGAGATGAATGATATTGATTTAGAGCAAGTAAGGCACTTTTAGAGAATAAAGATAAACTCGCTGATCCTATGCAATTTGGGACGGCAAAATATAAAGATTATGGGAGAAATGAGAAGTTTTATCATGAAGGATGATATGATCTAAGAAGAACTGAAGAGGCAGGAAATAAAAATCTTACACGATTTTGAGATAATGCAGATCAATATAATGCTTGGGTTGATGCTAATAGAGATAATTGGAACATTTTTCAAAAAGCATGAGCAAGTGTTGTTGGTGGTATTTCAACAGGAGTTGGTAAAGCTATGGAAGGTATAGCATGATTATGAGATAAGGTTTGAGCATGATTAGATGCTTTATGGGACAAACTCTTTTTATGAATGGATACCGATGCAAGTTTTTATAGACATACAGATCGTAGAGTAGATGAAGATGCTTTAGGAGTTGTTGAATGAGCGGCTGAAACTTATGTAAGTGCACAAATGGCGGCACTAACGGTTAGTAATCCAGCCGTTTGAGTAGGACTTGAACTCTTTAATAATTCTGAAGCATGAGAATTTGTAAACGGTAAAGTTGCGGAATGAATCCATGCAGTTATTACAAATACTCCTTGACTAAAAACTTATTATAGAAGTCTTGACGATCAAGGGAGAGAAGACCTTGAACAAGCGGTAGCATTGGGGGCAACTATTGCAGTTATGAAATGAGCATGAAAAGGAATAAGACGAGCAAAAGCAAATACTAAGGCTTGAAGATGGGTAGCAGAACAAGAGGCATATTTTAATAAAATGAAAACCGTAACAAAAGAGGCTTTTAAGTTCGCTAAAGAAGGAGCAAAAGAACAGATTGGGAAGGAAATTGAAAACAGAAGAGGAGCGACAGATCTTTTCGATGAAACTTGAAAAAAGATCTGAAAGGCTTGAGAATATGGAGAGACAAAAGGATCAATTGGAAGAGTAGTAGATAGAGCTATTACAGATTTTAAAGACTTTTGGAGATTTGGAAAAGATTTTGTGGATACTTTCGAGCCAAATAATCATAATTTAAGAACGGTAGAATATGGAGCTTATAAACAAGCACAAGCGACAAAACAACCTAAAGGGGTAAATCCTGAAACACAAGGAGAACAAGAGGATGTGTCAGAATCTTCTTCTTTTAAAGATAAAGTAAAGGGGGCAGTAACAAAAGCAGGGGATTATATAGAATGAACTATTACAGGACTTTCTCCAGAAGAAAAAATGAGAGTAAAATATTCTCCTTTCGTAAAAGAGAAATTTCAAAAACTTATGGATATGGTAGAAAAGGACGGAGCACCTATGGAAGATAAAATCTTATTGTGAGGACTCTATGAAGAACTATGAGACAAGATTATAGATGTTTTCAATAAAGTAGAATCTCAATTGGATGACAGTATCCCAGCATATCAACAATTAAGAAAAGATCCAAGAACATACGATTTCTCATCTTCTCCAAAAATTGTTGAGGATGTTTTGAGTAAATGGAATATCACGGTAAACGATGAAGGAAGACTTATCTTTACAGAGAGCCCTTTCGCAGATACAGGAGAAATGACAATCATTCAAAGAGCCTATGATATTG
>Ga0265301_10002625_pt1 | contig 20408 bp, 20 predicted proteins | sample AusTroGonzalo_MG_2_FD_193488 | JGI IMG/M metagenome (GOLD analysis project Ga0265301, IMG submission 193488) | Bovine rumen microbial communities from tropical cattle in Woodstock, Queensland, Australia - Gonzalo_04 | ecosystem: Host-associated > Mammals > Digestive system > Stomach > Rumen ... | reverse complement strand
AAAAACTTTTATTGTTGCCATTTGTAAAATTCTCCTTTTCTGTCATAATAGTTAAGGTTTAACACCTCAACTCCATAGCAGTCACAATGAACAAAATCATCGTTTTTCAAATACACTGCAATATGGTCAGCTCTCCCTTTCTTTTTGAAAACTATTATGTCTCCGAAAGAAGGGTTGTCTGTCTTTGTAAGACCAACAGCCTGTGTTGCAAGCTTAACATCTCTTACTTCAGACTTCTTTTCAAATATCGCATAAAGGTCAGGAACTTCGCGTCCTAACCTTTTTTCTACTTCTATTACAAGGCCGTAACAATCGTATCCGTCTGGCCCTCTGCCGTGCAGCTTGTACGGTTTACCAAGCAGATCATTTATATCTAATAACGTATCAATCTCCGTTTCCAGGAACTCTGTCCTGTGTTGCTATATCATATGGAACGTTTTGTATAAGATTCTTTCCAAAACTTAAATTAAACGTTGCTGTTGCTTTCGTGCTATTCGCCGTGTTCATTCTGAAAGGTTTTGAAGATATCTCCCTGTATTTATATATTACGTTCCCATTTTCTCTTGTTGCTTTCGCAAACATAGAAACTATTGTGGCTTCAGAAGGCAATGATATTGTCCTCAACATCTTTTTTACCCTTGAGTCTAAAGCAGAAATTGATATTGATGCTGTTCCAATTTTTTTCCCATCAAGTTCTGGAGGGCTATATGTAAAAGCACAAGGAAGATAAGTTTTGCTTTTATATACAACTCTGTTATCATCTGCAATTACCCTGAGATAAGAATCTTCCTGTCCGTAGGCAGTTTTTTCTTCCTGTGTCCAAATTATATCTGGATTATATATTTCCATAAGAACAGGCAGGTAGCCATCAATATGTTTTTGCCACAAATCGTTTATTGTGATTACATCTAACATTCTATGCCTCCACGTTAGGAATATGAGTTCCCTGGGCCTCTGTTAAACCAGAATAATTATTTATTGCTATGGTCATCTGATATCCAACGGTCTGTTCTGCATAATAAAGTCTTGCAGTCGATGTTCCGTCAAACACAAAACCTGTGACAGCCACTTGAGACCAGCTTGCACTTGAATTTGCTCTTGCATACACGGTAAACATAGATGAAACAGGAGCTGTGTCAGCGACTTCTGCAAATATGACATCTAGAAACGTTTGATGTGCTACAACATCATCAACAGAAGGGGTTGGAGTTGGAATTGTTATGGCACCTGTATAAACAGCCTCCCAGGTCATTGTTACGTCTACACACTCACCGCTTTTTACACCTTCTGTTGAAGATGTAATTCTGTAATATTCTGTATATTGAGTGTTATCGTGCGTATCTAAAACGGGAATACCGAGATTTGAAGAATATAAAATTTTAGGGAATTCAAAAGGAATTGAACCACACTTGTGACGATATTTGTACCACTCAGTAAAAAGTCGATATTCGGTCTTCCCTGTAGTGCCAACTGGATTTACCCAGTCAAAAGTCATCTTTACTTGATACTTTTCTGGAACATAAGGAGATTTCTGTACGCTTTGTTTATGTCCGCTTTCAAGTTCATCAATTCTTAAAGCTCCATCTCCAACAGAGATTGTGGTAGAATCGAGAATGATCTGATTTACGCCTACTGGCCAACCGATATAATTTTGTATTGCCATAGGTGCATAATAGAATGAATAAAACGCAAGGTTAAATTTGACAAGTTTTCAATATAAAGTATAATTATTGATATGAAAAAGAAAATTATATTAGTTATACTTTTATTTATTTCTGCCTCTTTGTTCTCTAAAGATTATTTTGGTATTTTTGGTTTTCAGAATTCTCTTCACGTTGAAACTGGACTAATTGAAGACAGTATTTCGGCCACTCTTATTTCCCCTTCTTCTGGGTTGTATTTTTCTGGAAATTATTTCAAAGAAAAGAATTATTTTGGATTAGGTTTTTCCAATACGCTTTCAGTAGTGTTGGTTCCTGATGAATTATATTACTCTAACAGATTTCTTATTGGCTACTCAACAAGGTTTTATAACGAAACAACAAAAGCAATAATAGCTTCTGGTATTATTCTTCAGCCAGAACTTGAGTTTGCAAAAAATGATTACAGTTCTTTCCATTTTTTAATTGGACTTGGGTTAGACTTTGAACTTGGGGCCAAACAGTTTGGTAGTGCCCTTAATGTAAGTGCATACCCACTCACGTTGCAAACTATTACTCATAATGGTGAGACAAGAACCCTTAATATTGAATATTACGGCCGCATATGCGTAGGTATAACTTTCGGAGCAAGTTATACCAATTTTTAACTCATTATAGCCTGTCTTCCACGCATCCTATATTCTCTTGAAGCAAAAGCATCATCGCTCTTAGAAGAAGCAATATATTGACCCGTAACCTCTTCGATAATCGTTAAGATATCAATAGAGCCATCTGCATTTTGAGTCTGTTCCTGACGTACCTTAGAATTAGTGTTGTTTATTACCTTGTTATTTATTATCGGCTGAACGGTAACATTTCCACCCATAAGCTGACTTGGGGTCTTCGTAGCAATAAGATAATCTTTTGGGTCTGTTGATATTACATCTCCATATGGTGTAATTACAGCATCGTTTACAGTCTTATAGTCAAACTGTTTGTTTATACCAAGAGCAGTTTTGTGTCTGAGGTTGTTTTCATAATAGAGGGCATCGCGTCTAGCCTGGTCAAGGAGGTCTGCAAGTTGGTCTTTAAGATTCTGAAGCTTTTCGGCTTCTTTATCATCATTTGATTTTTCTTGACCTTCTGATAAAGCACCACCAATACCTGATGCAAAACCACCTGCAGCCGCAAGAGCAAGACCACCAGTGATCAAGCCCCAGTTGTCATCAAGAGCACCGCGAGCAACAAGTTCAAAACCAGCCTTTGCCATAATAGGGCCGAGAGCAGAAAGAGCTTCAGCACCTAAATCTGCCATAGCGTCTGCTGTCTGCTCCGTCCACTCTTTGCCGTTTATAAGCTGTTCTCCCATCTTTTCAAATGGTGTTAAGAAAGCTTTCTGCTGCAACTGACCTACAAAATTTGCAGTTTCTTCACCCATTGATTTTATTACACCAAGAGTATCTTCCAGAGCTTCTTTCCAATAAATTGTCCGCTTCTCTGCTTCTTCCAACATATCAACAGTAGTTCCAAGTTCATTGGCTTTTTGTTGATACAAATCGTTCATTGTGTAATTTTTCGATACTCCTGTTAAATCACCTATGAGTTTATAAGTGGCATTATATCCGCCTTCGTCTGCCCAAGCGTTTGGAGAAAGCTGCTGAGCAGTACCATATCCAAACAGTTTCCGATATCTGTTTCTTGCGGCTTCATCACGAGTTGTTGTTAATGATTTTGCACGAAGGTTGTCTATATAACTTCCAGAGGTTCCGACACCAAGTTCTTCTGCTGAATTTCTTACTGCCTCAAGAACCGATATAATTATTTCCTGGGCCTGCTCATACTGACTTACATCAAATCCAAGTTCTCGCAAACTCTTTACATACTCAGAGTCGGCCATCAAACCTTTTGTAATTATATCGTTCTTGTTCAATCCTGATACAGAAGCGTATCTATCCTGTGTTTTGTAATATTCAAGTTCTTTGTCAAACAGATTGTTGAACTGGTCTGTAAGGTAATCCTGATTATCAAGCAAGAATCCAGATACTGCTGATTTATAACCAGTAGAAGAATCGTTAACTAGCTTGCTTAATTCGTTCGGCAGCACCTCTTTCAGCCACTTGCCAAGTTCTTCATTGTTTCTTTCTCTTGCTTTTGTTTCCGACAACTCCTGCTTGATCTGAGGAAGGTACATATCCACAACTTTGAATATATCATCTGAGATATAAAGATTTTCAAGAGCAACCTTATTACCTTCTTCGTCAACAAACTCTCCTTCTACAACGCGAACTGCAAGACCACCTTTTGTTTCCAGCGTATTTCCAAGAGCGTTTACAAGCTGTGTGTTTGCTTCTGTAGAATATTTTGCAAGAGTCTTTACTGAAACAAGCTTTTGTTTTTCAAGGTCTTGAGATTCCATTTCTGTGGCACCCTGAACAACAATGTTTTCCAAAACGGCTATTTCATCTTCAAGGCTTTGTCTGTAAGCACTGATTACTTCTGTTGAAGCAGAGAGCTGTGTTGCAAAATCTTTTAATGCTTCACTAGATTTTTTCCAGTCTACCTGATTTACATATCTTCCAGTTCCAGCAGTTCCTGGCAACTCCATTGCTCTTGTAGAAGGTTTTAATAATTGAGTTGCTGCCGTCACTCCGAGGGTAGACAAAGTTGCTTTCATTACATTCGCAACTGTCTTTCTGTTTGATACATCAGACAGATACAAATCAAGAGTTTCTTCTGGAGTTTTCATACCCTGAGTTGTCAAACCTGTGTTTGACGCAAGGATACGTTTCCACAAAGCAACAAAAGCATTTCCGTTATTCAAAGCACTTTCAACGTCTGTTGCCTGTCCACCCAGTCTTACCTGATATGCGTTTGAAGACTGAATTAAATAATTTTCAAGACTAGCAAGCAACTCTTTGGTTTCTTCAAAATATGCTTTATCCTTTATTGTCTGTAAAAGTTTTTGCATATCATAAAGGTTTGTACCAAATTTCTGCAGATATTCTTTATTATCTTTTATTTCACCAATTTTCTTTGCACTGTTTTTAAATTCTTTAAGAGCAGTCTGAACTGTAGGGTCTGAAGAAATTATATCTGCTGCAATTTCTGAGCTTATTTTTTCTACAGCATATGTGAACTGTTCATTCAAGAGTTTTCGGTCTGTTCCCATCTCACCAGTTGTTTTGCCTTCTACAATGTCGAGTTTACGAGCAGATAAAGCACCCCTTGCTGCATAATCCTGGAACGCGGTTCTTCCGAATTTTGTAAAATCAACATTGCCCATTGAATCAGAGTTTTTGGCGAGAATATTTAAGTCTTCTTGTGCAGCTTTTAATATTGCAAGTTTTTCTGCTTCTTTCTTTTCCTGATATTCTGCAGACTTTTCATACATAGAAGCGAGTTCGTTGAAAGAAGCGTTTAATGAAGTTGCAGCATCAGAGGCCTTGTTTGTTGTATCTGCAGATAACGACTGTGCGTTCAATATTTCTCTTTCTTTATAGAATCGCTTTTCTTTTTCAGTTACTACAGTCGCGTCATTTACAGCTTTTTTATATTCTTTTAATGCAGCAATGATATCGTCATAAGCGTATCTCATTGCCATATAATCTTCGTAAGCTTGCTCATCATAATTTTCAAAAGCTTCAGAAGGATTGGATTGGAAAAGAGCCTGTTCTCTTTCGAATCTCTCTGTTTCGTATTTAGCAATTAACGCATCTACTTTTTCTGTACTAATTTCGCCAAATCTTTCAGTAACTTCTGTAAGCTTGGCCATCTTTGCGTCGTAAGAATTTGCAAAGGCGTTTCTCTGAGTATCAATGTCATATATATTTCTCTGTCTTTCAAGTTCCTGGGTTAATACGGCAATAAGCTGCTGATCACCTGTAGACTTTGCATATTCGAGTTGTTTTTCAAGGGATTTGATTCTTACTTCGCTGCGTTCAATTGCTGCAACACTTTTTTCAATGTTTCTTGTGTTTATATTGTCTCTTATTGTCTGCCAGATATTTTCAACAGTATTTAACAACTGTTCTGCATATGAATCACCACCGTGTTCTGTACCAAGCTTTACACCCCATTCACCAACAGAACTCATAGCAAGCTGTTTAGCATCCTGCAAGTTCTGAAGCCTGGCCTTAAGTGTTTTTGCACCTTTTGATGTTGCTTCTTCAAAGATTCCATTTATACCTGTAAGGTCTTTGAATACCTTTTCAATAATATCTGATGTAACTTTACCGTCTGATATGAGTTTGCGGAGTTCCTGTTGTGATACACCAAGTTCTTTTGAAACTGCTTCAAAAATTGGAATACCTGCATATGCAAACTGACGCATATCAAGCATAGATGCTTTACCAATGGAAACGATCTGAGCGTAGTTGTTTGCAATACGCTTCATCTTTTCCATATTACCGCCAGCGGTGTCTCCGAGCATACGAAGAGTATCCATTAAGTCAGAAGCATAAACACCTGACTGTTTCAAAAGTACGGCAAGTTCTGATGTCTGTTGAACTCCAAACGGAGATTTTACGGCATACTGTGCAATCTGGTTGAACATTGAATCAGCCTGGGTTTGATTCGAGAATACAATTCCTAATTGAGTTTTAATTGATTCGATTTCAGCATATGCTTCAGTTGCAGCTTTTCCTAAATCTTTAATACCTGAAGCAAGATTTGTTATAGCGGCATTAACTCCTGATGCAGGGCCTTTTATAAAAGCTCCTGCTGTATTAAGTGCGTCTCCAAGAAGTCGTCCAAACACTCCTCCACTTCTCATCTGGTCTCCGACGTTCTGAAGAGTTTTTCCACTCTGATATCTCCAGTCGCGGTTCAACGCACCAGCCTGACCATTTCTGGCATTTATCAGTTTAGCCTCGGCGATTTTTGCTCTGTCTAAAAGGTAAGATGTTGAAGTTTTGTCTTCAACTTTCAAGGCTCTGATTGCCTCGCTTTTTGCTCTAAGGGTTTCTGTATCTGCTCTTTGTTTTCGAAGATTTCTTCTCTGATTAACATCTGCTGTTATCTCTTTTGTTTCATCGATTACAGCCTGGGCATACTCTTTAAATGCTTTTTCTGTTCCCGTATCAGATGTCATAAAACCAGTTGAGCCTTTAACTGATTTCTTAGCATTTCCTATGTCATAACTTGTACTAAAGTTATTTGTTTGTCTGCGTGCATTATTTGTTATTTGATTTACCTTACCTAAACCGTGTTCTACGGCGGTAAGATGAGTAAGTATGTCAGATAAGGTCGAATCAAAATTTTTTGCTAAATTATTTACTTTTGTTAATCCAGAGACCAGACTTTTTACGTCGGCCTCCATAACAGTTTTGGTTACTTCTACCTGCTCTGCCATACGTTACTCCTTCTCTTTCATTTCTGCTATGGTGTTACAAGCCCAAGCTTTCATTTTGAAGAGACACTTTTTGTCCTCTACGGTAAGAGGAACCTGATAGCACTCTACGTAATCGTTGACAGTTCTGAAAGTAAATACAATGTTACCCATCATATCAAACTCACAGCCCTGCCAAATTTGCATAAAGTGCCTGAATATCCAAGAGTATTCTGGAGGAATAGGAATGTCGCGGAGTTTTTTCCACTTTTCATCTCTTTCCCCCAAAGCATAAAATGCCTTTTCACCCTTCTTTCTGTCTTTTCCGCCACGAGTTTTAATAAACTCTTCGCGGATATCACAGTTTCTCACCCATTCAGTTTTGTCTGTTTTTTTACCGTTCTCGACAACTTTTTTTGTTACTGAGTGGGAATGATAAAGGAAGAAATAACGCTCAACAGCTTTTTTTAAGCGTTCTTCTCCCTTTTCATAAAATTTGCGGTATCTGTTACAAAGTCATAAACCGCAGTTGTAATAAGCGGAGCCTGCAAAAACAGTTTCTGAATCATTGGAATAGAATATTCAAGCGGCTTTCCGTTGTACTTAACTTCACTACCTTCTGCTGCACGAATCCCTTTTACAAATTCTGCAACGCGGTTTGCAAACAATTCTTTTTGCCTGCGTTCTTTTTCCACAGGGTCTTTAATTTCTTCTGACTCTGCCCTTGCTTTGAGATAACGTTCCCCACCAACAACGTTTTCATCTGTTCCTCTTCCTGTTACAAGAAGTTCGATACCGCAAGGCTTTCCTTTGATTTTTGGTTCAAACCAAACGCCTTCTTTCTCTCTTTCTTCTGTAAAAAAGTCTTCGAGGTCGATTGTTTTCATTGTTTGTTGTCTCCTAACAAAAAAAATAGTCAGTTGGACATACGCCCAACTGACTATATGTTAGCCTAGAAAAAATCCTAGATTAAAAACCTACGACGTTGTGTAAGTTGCTTCGTCGGCAGTACCAAGAAGTCTTGCGTCAGTAAGTGTCTTGTAAGGTGTGAGTACAACCTTGTATTCTGTTGCTGCATCAAGTGAAGACTTGGTGTAAGTTTCTGTTGCCTTAGCAACGTCAACCTTTTCAACCAAAGTGTCACCCTTATACAGTTCAACTTCAATACCAGTGATGTCTGAAACAGGGTCTGTCCAGGTTGCGGTAAGAGTTGTTCCAGAAGAAGTTGCTGTAGAAAGGCTTGAAACCGAGCCGAGAGCAACAGCAGATGTCTGGAATGTCTTTGTAACCTTTGTTGACTTGTTTCCGTTCTGATCAACCGCAATAAAGTCTACAACATAAGTAGAACCAGTTGTCAAGCCCGTTGCAGTATAAGCCTGTACGCCCTTCTCTTCGCTTCCAGAAACAACTGATTTTCCAGTTGTATCCTGTACGTCGATAAGAACGTGGTCGAAGTCTGCTGTGCTTGGGTCTGTCCAAGTGAACATAGCCTTCTTTGCCTTTACTGTGATAGCAACGTCGCTTACTGGGTCTGGAGGTGTTACTTCCTTTGCAGCAGTAGTCATCTTCTTTGTTTCGCCACTAAGTGTTACTTCGATTTCGCGGAGAACACCGTTAGTAGTTGTACTGAAAGCTGACTCATCAACGTGGATAAGGCCATCATCATCAACAGTAAATGTTGTGATAACCTGCTCAGCAACTACAGTACCTGTTTCTGTCTTGAGTGTATCCAAAACTTTAAGGTCTGTAACGTCAGCAGAAACAACAGCAACGTTTGGTCTGATAACAATTTCTCCTGGAGCTGTCCAAGTTGTGCTATCAGCAACAAACTCGATGTCGCGAACCTTTGGAAGAGCAATGCGGAAGATACGGAGAGCACGTTCACCGAATGAGCTGTAAGGCTCGCTCTGGTCGAATGTGTCTGCACCGCTTGCAGAAAGGTTCTGGTCTCCGATTTTTGTTTCAAAAATCTGGAACAAGTAGATGAAGTCTGGGTCTTTCTCTTTGTTCTGGAACTGGAAGATGATTTCGTTTGTTTCATCATCAATACCAGAGTTGTAGAGTTCGTCAGATTCTCCTTCTACAAGGTATGTGGTTAAATCGCCAGTTACGTCAAGAGAGAGAGGCTGTGTTGAAATAGCGTCCTTAACGAAGATAGCGAATTTCTTTTCAAGTCCGTTGTTCAATTCAAGAGTAAGGTTTGTGGCAAAGGTAATGTTCTTACCGTTAATCCACAGATCACCTTCGCGTGAAGTGAACTGGTCGGTGTCTGTTGATTTTACAGGAAGATTTTCGATGAAAGAGTTACCAGTAGTAACACCATCTACGAATCTGTCTGTATCTTCACCACCGAAATTGGCACGGGCAACGTCTTCTGTCATCAGCTTAGGGTTGTTGTTACCCATAAGACCGAACGAACCAGTTACGATTGCACCAATCTGCACCGAAAGTGAAAGTGTGTTGACAGCAATATGCTTGAACTCCTGGTACAAGTCTTCATTCTCTACACCACCGAATTTCTTCAGAAGTGAGTATTTGATATCCTTGGTACCACAAGTAAGTTCGTGTACAACAACACCAGCAGGAACCTTGAGCATACCGTCTTCGTGACCGCTTGCACCATCGTTAATCAAACGACGAGAACCGAAGTTCTTTTCGTGATTATAGGTATCTTCAGCAGGGTCAACGCAGCGTGTCAGGAAGAATCCTGGGTTGTATGCGTTGTGATCAAGGTTGATTGCTGAGTTTGTATCAGATTCCCAACGTTTCCATTCTCCTCTCAAAGCGGCTTCCAAAAGGTCGTCGAATGTAGTAGGAGAAAGCTCCAAGTCGTGTGAGCCTTCCGCAGAAGAGTTTCCGCGTCTAGGAGCAGACTTAGTACGTCCTTTACGCAGTTCGTTTGACTCGATTGTTTCTGTTGTACCAGAAACGCTGTTGCCTGTAGAACGTGAAAGAACTGGGAATTTATACAAACCGTCAACGGTTTTCAGCTTACCAAAATCGGCAGATTTCTTGTCAGTGACTTCTCTTATGTAGATTATGTCACTGTCAGCACCTGTCTTAAGGTTGTGCTGTATATTTTCCTTGTCAATCATAGTACGTCTCCTATTTTAATTTGCCAGGTTCGCATACCACGAAACTGATATTGGAACAGCGTAATAATCACCGTTGTCGATTGCAGACGTTTTACCGATTCCAGTAATGTGTACTCTGTCCTTTATAACGCCGCGTTTCATCACTTCTGCGATGGACTCGTAGGCATTATGTACATAATCTTCAACTCCGTACTGCGGAGTTATGGTTCGTATTGTTTTCAAAACACATACGTTTATCTGGAACACTCCAGCCCAAGTATTCATAGCCGTTCTACCAATTTCCGTCATATGTGGCAGACCAGGTAAGAAGTGTAATTCATACCAGCAGCCTGTCGATGGTCTGGTGAAGGCCTCAAATTCATAGTTAATATCTATAAAATTACCTTCAGCATCTTGATGAAACAGAGATTCTCTTCCACCCTGTCCATCGTCCATAGTAGCTGATTCGAGAAGTTCTATTAAAACATCATTTACATAATCCTGTATCATTAATACTTCTCCAAATATTCAACTATATCTTTGTACTTAAGTCTCTTTTTCTCTAAGAGACGTGCAAATTCCATAAGCTTTGTCCTGTTAGGAAGTCCGTGTTGGATTCTTCCATACTGAGAACGATAACGAGACGACAAAGGTGATATAACATTTGACTTTTTTATCGCCTCTAACTCAGCCATTGTGATGCGGAGCATACCAACAGGGGCCTGAATAGAGTGTTTGTTTTTAACACCGTGTTCCCTACGAACAGCCTCATTTTCTTCAGTAGCTCTACTTTTCCCTGCTGTAAGTCCATCATTAAGCCATCTTTTATTACCGTTTTCCAGAAGTTCAAAATGAGGGTTATCATTACCAACCTCGAATTTAGTTTCTGGAGTCGGATTAAACCTTTCTTTTATAATCTTCTTAATTTGATCTACAGAATATTTTTCGTTTACATTCCAGAACAGGTTTTTGTCTACAGTCTTCATTTGCCCTGCAGTAACTTTTATTTTTCCATCTGTAATGTACCAATCATTTTGACATATAATTGTATCTATTTTGTGATAAGTCGTTCTTGTAGTGCCGTCTTTGTGAATATGTGTAACCTGATATACTTCATCAATAGGAGTTCTAGCTACAACTCTCTGAAAAAATGTTGCTAAAATAGAAATCTGTCGGTCTACAGCAATCCTTTGCATCCTTGAAAGCGTTCCGAGAGCAACTTTTGCTGTTCTCATTTTTATAGCTTCGTAATATGCGTTGTCTTTTTTGAGTTCTTCACCTTTTTTTATTTTGTAATTTTTGGTAGGAGTTTTAATAGTGATTGATGCCATTATCTTGCCCTCCTAACCTGACAGGTGAAAAGAATTTTTGTAATATTGTCTGGACTTGTATCTCCAGAAGAAACAACATTAAACCTTTCGCCACCTATCTCTATTACATCTGTGTTTTCCACAGGCATAACATCAAACTGGCATAAAACTTTCGCGTCACCAGCTTTGATAATATTGGAGTTGCTGCCAATTGCTTCTGAATCATAATTAAGTTTTACGCCGATTCCTCTGTAAGTAACTGTTGATTTATTTACCTGATGATAAAGCCAGCAGTCCTGAACGTTTCCGAATTTTGTGAGAAGATTTCTTGCGAGTGCCTTCATTTTCAGATAGTTCATTTAGACTCCCCACAATGCTCTTGTACATACACTACCGTTGTTATCCCTGGTTTTATAAAGTCCTTTCAAAAGTTGATTAAGAACATCATAAATGCTTGTATAATTTACCTCTTCTGAAGATGAATTACTTCCGTTTCCGAAATATTCAACTTCAAGAGTGTCTACTTTCTGCCTCTTGATCGCTCCGTTCTCATCTTTTGTTGTAAAGAGAGTGTCGGAACCGCTTGAAGAGTTTAAGAAGGCTGCTTCAATACAGGCCTTCTTTAATTTGTCTGGTATTCCGCGTACCTCATAATTGTCGTCATCGTAAAGGTCTAATCGCGGAAATGCCATACTTTGTGACTGGCTACCTCTTCTACCCTTCCAGTTGTAAAAGTTGTCTACAAACTCTGTACCGCGGATAATAAAAATCTTCTGCATATCCTCGGTAAGTGAAAGCCAGTTCGTGTAACCTTTGCTTACGCAGTATTCAAGAGCGTAATCCAGGTCACAGTACGAATTGGCATTAGGAAGGCCTGTGCCGTCCTCAACCACAAAAGCAATATCTGGGATATTCTGAGGAACTTCCTCTGTAGCAACTTCTTCTGTTACCTGAGTAACAGTTTCTTCAGTTTGAGAAGTTGTTTGTGTTGTTGATGTGTTTCCACCTAACGGCATAGGCTACTCCTTATTTCTTTGCTTTCTTCTCGTCTGCTTTTTCAAACATAGGGAAGTCAGCCTTTTCTTCTTTCACTGGCTCAACCTTCGGTTCGTCAGCTTTTGGTGTTACCTTTGGCTCTTCAACCTTTACAGGTTTCCCATCAGCTTTTTTCCAGCCTCTTGCAATAGCCTCAGCTACGGCTTCTTCTGGAATCATTGCCTCAGTATTTCCACCAGGAACTTCTGGTGCATCACGCAGCATTTTTACAAGTGCCATATGCGTCTCCTTTATAGATAAACCTCCCCCTCAAACGAGAGAGAGGTTTGTTACTCTTAGCCGAGCAATGTGGCAATCCAAGCTGGGTTAACAGCCTTAACACCCCATACAGCAGATACCTGATACTGTACAACACGCTGACCTTTTACAAGAGCTACTTCGAAAGTAATTCCTGAATAAGGGTCTGTTACGAGTTCGCGAGTCATCATATCGCCTTCTTCTGGAGCCTTTGGAGGACGAATTGCAAGAGCAATTGCTGACTTGTGGAGAGCAATTGATGGTGTGTAATCGTTTCCGATTGTCATTGCAACGTCGTTTGCAAGTGTCTGGCGGAGACCAGGTTCACCGATTGTTACCAAAGTTGTGGTGCCATCAGCAGATACAACGTACTTGTTAGAGTCACCAGCGAAAGTAACAACATCACCAGCAAGAATTGTTCCCGAACCTGTGTCAAGAGCAATTGATGTAGCACCCTTGGCGAGTGTTGAACCGAGGTTTGTTGCATAGCTTGTACCAGTACCCTTTGTGTGTGTTTCAAGCTGAGCACTTGAACGTACATTGAAGCCGTAAACTGGCATAATGATACCCTGACGGAGCATCTGTTCAGAACCAGCTTCGTTTACTTTGATAAGGTTTGTCTGGTTTGTAAGGAGGCTTGTTTCAGCTGGAGAAGAGAGAACGATAGAACGTCCTGTTGCAGGAGCCTTGTTCATATCGAGGATTCCCTTCATATTAGCCATATCAGCCATACTTGAAGCACTTGCGAAAGGAGCAGTACCAGCAGTACCGTAAGCACGAGAAGAAGCTTTGATTGCTTCATCTGCAACGCTCTTTTCGATTGCGTCACGAATCTGACCGAAAGCGTCAGCGAACTGCTGTGCGAGGACTGTACCCCAAGCACCAGAGTTCATCATAGACTTCTGGTCTTCTCCGTTCCAGTCGATAGGAACTGTCTTTGAATACTGAAGCTCCATATTGATAGAATCAACATCAGAGTTAGCAGCATTTGGGAAAGCAAATCCAACTGGAGTGTCAATCATAGCACCTGCTTTTCCGATAGGTACTTTGATAACGTCACCTTTTGCAGCAACTTCTGCTGAGGTGTTTGTATTTACGGCTTTGAGGAAACCGAATGGCAGATAGCCAGTTTCTCTCAAACCAAGCATAATGTCTTTACGACAAGAATTCAAATTCTGATTAGAAGCCATAGTTGTTTTCTCCTAAGTATTTATTTCAGGCTTATATAATCTCACCGCCCTCGATACTGAAGTTCATTTGTTCAGTTGGTGACAGTGCATCATATTCAGCCCGTGTTAATTTCTTGCCAGTACCAGATGTAGAAGTAGAGCCGTCTGCTCCTCCACCGCTTAATCCAGACTTAAGCAAGTTTTTACCAACTTCTGTGTCCAGGAACTTGTTAAGTGCCTGACGCATATCCAATGATTCGTTATTTACAAGAGTTTCGCTTCCATCTGGCATTTTCAAACGACGGAAATTTTCTCCGTGTTTACCAGTGATAAACGCCTGGGCCATTTCACGACCACCGCCAAGCCATTGTTTGTCTGCGGCTGCTTTGTTGAACTCTGCAAGTACATCTCTTTCGAGAACACCTGATTCCAGCACTTTGATTCGCTCATCTTTTTCAGAAATCTGCTTATTCAGCTCTGAAAGGCTCTTTGTGTACCTTTCTTCAATTTCTTTCCTTGAGTTTTCAAAGGCTTTCTTAAGTTCTTCTGGCTGATTATCAGCCAACTGCTGTTCCAGAGTTTTCATCTTTGATTCGTTTTCAGTAAAGGTTGTCTGAAGAGTGTTCAACTTATTAGAAAGAATATCTTTCTCTTCTTTCATCTTTGCTGTATTGATCTTCAAGCCTTTCACTTCATCGTTGTGAAAACCTATTACAGCTTCCTTAAACGCTGCAAACTTTTCTTCATCAAATCCTTCTGGTTTGAATGAATCCAACTTGTTACTAAATTCAGCTAAACGCTGTTCATCTGTGTTTGGTGTGTCACCCATAATTTGCTCCTGCAAATAAATAATTGAACCACCTCGTCTGAGGGGAAGACAGTCTGCCTTCTAATGTTCTTATGGCAAATATAGGACTAATAAAAGTTGAGATTAAAATAACGGAAAGTGTTACCAATCGGTTTGTAACCGTTTTTACTGTTACTTGAGGTCTTTAAGAGGTGTTATTTTGCCGTTGTTTATAAATTGCTTGATTTTCATACCCTGTTCATACAGCTCAAAACGTTTTTTACCAAGAATTTCGTATTTCTTATCCTTTGGTTGTCTTTCAAACCATTGAGAATACGACTCTTTTACCTCGTCTTCCTCTGTTTCTTCTGGTAATGGAATAAGAGAGCATCTACAACGATCGTGTAAAGGATAAATCGGTACTTTTGAAATATCATCATAAATATTTCCATCCAGGTAACCGCAAGCCACACAAGTTGATGTATCAAGGATAGAAGACCACATATACTTTTTTATCGTATCTTTGTTTCTGGTAAACACGATTCTTTCGTATTGCTCACTTAGGGAACTGCCCATTGTTTCAGCATCGGCCTGTAATCCTCTGTCAAAACTGTTTAATCGCGGCGTATAATCATCTCTAAGTTCCGCAAAAGGTATTCCTGTAACATATCCTTGTAATGCTTTTGGCTGATATACATTTTTTAACCTGTCTGAGATGGTTTTGCCAAAATAAATTGCTGCTCCAGCCGTTGCTATTGGCACTAACGCAAGTTTTGCAAGCATTTTAATATCTTTTACAAAATGCACGCCAAGAGGTTTTTCTACAGAACTTTGAAGCCATTTGTTTTCTTCTTCAACAATTTTAGGAAGCTCTACCTCTATAAATGAAGCAATTTCGTCTTCAAAATCTTCAAGCCTTTCGTTTATTTCTTTCATTAACGCCTTGTACTTGGACTTTGTTCCACAGCGTTTATATTTGTCAAATATTGCCTCACAGTCATCTTTTGCTTCGTCTGCAAGTAATTTTATCTGCTCATAGAAGAAGTTTCCGTACTCGACTGAACCTATTGCGTGAGAAATGTAATTGTCAATATATTTTTGTACTTCTTCTTTGGTCATTAAAACCTCTTAACAGAAACAGTTTTATTCCTTTTTGTCTGCCGTTTCCTTTTCTGTCGAATCATCTGGAGAATACCAGTCTTTCTGTGGAACTTCTTTTTTCTGTCCGCTTCGTTTGTAGTTCTTGTAAGCTTCATCTACTTCTGTAGGAGAAAGGCTTGAAGATTCAAGGTCAAGAAGGTATACGAAGTCTTCGTAAGACATATCTGGCTCAAGATAACCACTCTGCTGGAGCAGATAATAAAGACACCTGAGAGGAAGTTTGCCCTGAGAGAAGATGTTTGCAATTGAGTTAACAGCGTTTGCATCAAATGCAAGGTTAGAAAAGTCTGTGTTAAGAACAACAGAAACTGCTTCGTCTTCATTGTCAAGCCACTTTGCCACAACAGAAAGTATCTGTGTAAAGCGGTAAGACATATTCTTTGCGTATGTAGCAAGTTTTGCGTCTTCTCCTGCTTTTCTTATGTTCAACGCATCCTTGTTTTCTGCAGTCTTCTTGTCTGCAGCAATAATGTGGGAAGCAAGAAGAATAATCTGAGATTCGTCGCGATCAAGGGCCTTTTCAAGGTGATGTATACCCTCTCCGCTGAATGTACATACACCAACTTTAGCTTCAGGTTCTGGTAACTGCCAGAATACATCTGTTCCAACGTAAACAGGAATTACTTCCTGGGTTTTCGGGTCTTTTTCTGGTTCGTGGCCAGTAAAATAGCCTGTAGGACGTGAAGTAAGGTGAGCACCGTTCTGATAATCTGCAGAAACCATATAGTAATGAATGTTCACCTTTGCGATATCATAAAGAAGCGGTTTTACAGGTTCTGTGAACGGCAGCATATAAAACGGAATGTAATCTATTGTCTGACCTTTTAATGTAAACGGCTTTACCTGACCTGCTGACAGGTGCTCAATACCGTCATCTCCTTTTGACATTGTGTATATCTGGATACAATAAATACCTTTATCATTCAGGAAAAGTACACGGAACTGATCTTTCTTTACGTGTGTAAACTGTTCTTCAGCACTGTCTACCTCTTCTTTAAGTACAACGAGACAAAGTTTTTTAACACCATTTACAACCTTAAATTTCCAGTTGATAATAGATTCCGCGTTATAATATGCAAGATAAGGTCTAATATTTCTTTTTTCAGCCTCGCCTTTTGACATATTAGGGTTAACGTTTGGCAAGTCCACAAGAACTCCACCAAAACCTGTCGTTAAAACGTCGTCAAGGCAGTCAGAAAAAAACTGGTCGGCTGAATTACCCTGATAGTCTACATTGAAAAGAAATTTTTCACCCCTCATATTAAGAGGAACATCGATTTTCGCAGAGCGGCTTTCAACCATTCCGTGAAGACAGTCGTGAATCTGGGCCGTAAAATCAGGGAAAACAGCACGTTTTTTGAAACTCTGATACTGCATTTCTTCGTAAGCGTCGTAACTTTTATGTGCTGTAGAAGGACGTGGCAGATAATCTTCTCCACCTGCTTTTATTGCGTCATCACCTTCCATTACGTCACGCATAAGTTTCCACTGTGGAAGTCTTTTCTGATATAGAGGGTGTGTTGTTCTTACTCCATCGTATTTTTCCATATCATTCTCCTATGCACCATACATACGAGGTCTGTACAGTCTGCCTCTCTTAATTGGCAGCTTATAGCAGATTTCGTATGCCATAGCGTCTGTTATATGATCAAAACCCTGACTCTTGTCAGGTTCACCGTTTTCTTTGAATACAAATCCGTTGAGAGAGTCTGATAGATGAGGACATCTTGTCTTGCTTACGCGAACTTTTCGTTTTCCGTCTGCAGAACACATTGCTGTATTAACCGTGTTCCACTTATCCTTACTTGCATAAGTGTGATGAGGTGCACAAACAATAAAACCATTGTCGCGAAGAATAGACATATCTGTTACACCGATTGGTGCTGAAGGCTGATGTTTGTTTCCAGTTGGGTCTGGATAAACAAATACTGTTGCCTTCGGATACCTTGCCTTGATTTTGTCACACATCTGCTGGGTATTTGAAAAACCTGTTATAACAATCTCGTCAAAGAAGGAAATAGTCTCATTGCCCTCTTTGTCTATCTCATCTACAGAGATTGCTGCGGTCATTGGTCTTACGTTAAAGTCCATTCCTACGTGAATGTCACCTGTTCCCCACTCTGGGTTTATCTCTTCTTCAGGGATATCATTAAGGTCTTTGTCGTAGTCTTCATAAATGCGATCTGCCATAGTCTCAAAAGAAGCAAGATATTCCTTGTTAAACTCTTTTTTTGAAAGAGTAGCCTTTGCTCTTTCTATTTCTTCTGGTGCAACATTACCGCCATCAAGAGTTGTGTAATGGAAAACAGCCCAGTCTGGGTCAGAACCGTCTATATACTCTGAGTACATCTTCCAGAACCAGTTGTATCCGTCTGGAGAGGAAATCAAAAGAGCTTTTCCTTCGCAGTATTTGTCAGTCAAAGCTGGATAAACTGTAGTCCAGGCTGCCTCGCGAACGAACGCACACTCGTCCATAACCAGAAAATCAATAGAGCTACCACGAAGCGAGTCTGGTTCTTCGCCAGTAAGAACAGAAATCGTAGAACCGTTCTTGAATGTCAGAACCATACGCTGCTCGTGTTTCTTTGCAATATACGCAGAAGGAACGTACTTTTCCTGCGTAAGAAAGCTGTTCCACATAATACGACGGGCGTTATCGGAAGTATTGGCGACATACCAGATTTTGTACCCACCCTTTGCAGTTGCCTCTTTACTCGTAGCCATACGGAACATTTCTTCGTAAGCAAGAAATGTTTTGCCGAAACGTCGGCCCGTACAGGCGAGTCTGAAACGCTTATTGCAGAGAGCGATGGTTTGCTGGGCTTCCGACAAGGTGTACTCTATCTTCATTTAGAACTCCATACGCGGCTCGTCTTCAATTTCAACGATAACCTTGTCTTCGCTGTCGTCTTCTTCTACAGGAACGTCCTGTAAAGCTTTAATTTTCTGAGCATCATTTGCACTGACTCTGAATACTACCTCTGGCAAATCTTCTTTCTCTTCATCCGCAATTACAGAAGGCTTTCCGCCAACCCGTTCATAAATAAGTTTCTTGCAGCTTGTGCGGTCTTTTACTGTTTCAGCATATAGAGCGTCCATAATCAAACCATATGCCAATCGATTTGCAATAGTTTTTTTTGCACCTTCCTCATCTTCGATTTCAGCTGTCATCATCTCTTTTAAGGCGTTATCAAGAATGTGCTTATCCAACAACTTTACTTGAGACGTTTTGCTTTTATTCGGAACTATTAAACTCATAGTTCGATATTACGGTTAAAAAATCTTGAGATTAAAAGAATTGAATTTACAAACCAGTTTGTAAACGATAAATCAGAGTGAAAATTCAATATGAATTAGAATTAACGTATGAATATTATTATTTCACAGGAAGACGCAGACTTTATTCTCAAGTTTATCAGGGCTGACCTAAGAAGAGTGTCTGACAGTTCTGCAAGTCTTCATAATAATTATAAAAAACTGGAAAAATCCTGTACTGACGGTTTAAGAAACCTTCCAGAAGTTGTATCTATGATGGAAATGGCCAGTGTTCTTAAAAAAACTGCAGATGAAAACTCTGACGTACTTAAAAAAGACCTGGAAAAATGCGTAGAAATACTTACTATCGGGAGTTATCAGTGAAAAGAAGTTTCAAAAAAGCCTTTAACGTTCAGGACGAATACTATACTCCCTCAGTTTTGGTTGAAATGTTGGTTCCGTATCTTAAAAAGTGGGAATCAGACTTTATATCTAAAAACAAACGCTCCCCGATTATATGGCTGCCATTTGATACAGAGGAAAGTAAATATTATCAAATTCTGACTACAAAAGGTTTTGTTGTTGTGAGAAGTCATTTGAATGACGAAAAAGACTTTTTTGAGTATCAGCCAGCGGCGTTTGATATTATTGTTTCTAACCCTCCTTTTAGTACAAAGTTAAAGATATTTGAACGCATTATCTTTGACTTTAAGAAACCTTTTGTTCTGCTTATGAATATGATGAGTATCAACTATCAGGAAATCGGCAATCTTTTTCAGTTCGTAAACCCGAAAATCCAATTCATTATTCCAGACAAGAAAGTAAGTTTTGACGGAAACACATCAAGTTTCTGCAGCGGATATGTCTGCTATGACTTTATTGATCACACAGAGTTCGTGCACTTAATCAATAATAATACAGGAGCTAATTTCAGGAGATAGATATGATATTTGAAAATACAGAAACCTGGGGGTTTAAGCACGCTCTAAGAGGAATGAGAAACCCAAAAGAATCTTGGGAAAATTCAGATACTTTTGTTGCTGGTAATAGTGGCACTGATTGCGAATGTGATAATTGTTCTCACGTTGATACAGTTCAAATTGGTGAAAAAGATATGAAACTTGCTCAGACGCTCATTAAGGCTGGTTCAGAGCACCGAAAGTTTATGCGACAGATATTTGTATCCGTAGATATAACAGCTCCTTTGTACTGGTGGAAAGAATTTGACACCTATAAGGTTGGCACGGTTGCAAATTCAACTTCTACTATGCACAAACTAGCATCAACTCCAATTACAAAAGAATGTTTTGAAATGGATGATTACGAAAACATTACCTATGAAGAGTTTGAAACAGGAGTTGAATTTGAAGGATTTAAGGAGCTTGCAACTTAT
>Ga0265301_10002623_pt1 | contig 20410 bp, 11 predicted proteins | sample AusTroGonzalo_MG_2_FD_193488 | JGI IMG/M metagenome (GOLD analysis project Ga0265301, IMG submission 193488) | Bovine rumen microbial communities from tropical cattle in Woodstock, Queensland, Australia - Gonzalo_04 | ecosystem: Host-associated > Mammals > Digestive system > Stomach > Rumen ... | reverse complement strand
GAAACACCACCCATGGTGCGACGGATGTTGTTAGCATACGACTCAACCAAGATGTCGTTCATCTCATCCTGGCCGTACATTGGCGGCTGCCAAGGCTGTGAGATATATGAGAACATTCCGCCGATAGCGCCTGTCGGATTGCCATTGTTGTTATTGGTAGCACGCATCCATGCCTCAGCGAAACATGGTTGGTTGTTGTCATATTTTCCATTAAGGCAAGCCACAGAAATGATATATGGAAGCATGTAATCGTTGGTCAACTGATTGACATTTGAGTTGCTGTAGTCGAAAACGCCCCATCCTGTAATATAACCATGGTTGCAGTAGTTGATGATGCTCACACCTTCATTGATGTGTTGGCTGACAGTCGCCGCATTCGAGGTAACGCCTGTAACACCCTGATAGTCACGATGAACCACAGTATAATTGTAATCTAACAAATCATTTCTGATATAATCGATATGCTGATAGTCAGCCTCACCATAATGACCGCCACCTGCGCCTTCATTTTTGCTGACACCCTGTCCTACTGTAAGCCATGTAGCTGTCTCATCCAAATCACGTTCATAGTTCAAGACCTTGTTAACATGATTTGTCACCTGAGCCTCTGTCTCGCAGCAGAAACGGCCAACGATAACCTCGTTGTAATAGTCGTTGCCTGCAAGCTGACCATATTGCACGTCACCATATCCTGAATAGCCTTGAGAGCCTGAGCCTGCTGCAATATAAACTCCAGGAATCTGTGCTACATCACCAACAAGCAAAATGTCGGTTAAATTAGGATTTGCAGCATAATAAGTCTGGATATATGATTTGATAGCTTCTGCAGTGCTGCCTGTTTCGCTCGTTCCGACCATTGTAGTTGGACGGCCGATCTGCTTCTTCCAAGCCACGAAAGGCTCCATTGCCGACAAGAAAGCGTCATGGCAGATGATAAGCAACTCGCCGTTATCCTCGATAGAGTTATATCTTGACATTGTCTCTGAATAATTGATATAACGGCTCTCATAGATCTTCTTGAACTCTGAGTCAATGGTGCTTGATTTGGCGCGGTTCACCATAACATTTCTGTCATCTTTGCCGACTTCCTTCATCTTCAAGGTGAAATGAGTGTAAACTCTGAGGGTCTTTGTCACCGGGTTATATAAATAAGGTGTGACCATCATGTTTTGTGCTCTCACGTCACGATGGATGTAAGGTTCATCGAGCTTTGCAATCTCGTTAGGGAAGAATGCATTCTGCTGATACATAGCGCCATAGGTATAAGGCACGTCTTCCGGATTGATACTACGTGGGAAGTCGCCTTTTGACGGAGCCACAACTATGTTTTCATAGTCGACATACTCTGCGTCAACGACCTCAACGCTCATCAATGCATCGTCACCGATAATAGCAGGAATTACGAAACTTGGGACATCCGGCTCGCCAGCCTGTGCCAGTCTCACCATCTTCTGGTTGGTGATGACTGCAGCTTCACCGTTAGGTGTCACCACATCGTATTTATTGAAACCATTCACGTTGATTTCAACTTTTATCTCATTTTCTGTTGATGAAACCAATCTCTGGCCCCATCCCTGTGCAAATGCCAACTGCATGCACATCAAGCAAATAGCTAATATAAACAGTCTTTTCATGGTTAAAGATTATTATTTTCCGCAAAGATAAATAAAAAAAGGACGCCGACAGCCGACGTCCTTTAATTTTTTTTTTAAAAATGTCGTTTACTTGATGACGACTTTCTCAATCTGTGCGTTGCCGTTGGCGATAACCTTCAAGAAGTAGACGCCATTGTTCAAATCGTTCACATTGAGTTGGATGTTGCCGTTAGCAACACCGCCAATCACCACCTGACCGACGCTGTTAATCATCTGGTATTCATAGCTTGCAGCATTTGTATTGATGTACAACACGCTTTCTGCTGGGTTAGGATAGACACCGAAGATGACTTCGTTCTCTTCAACACCTGTGAATTCAACTGACACGATTACAGTTGCAGGAGCTGACATTGAACCGCTAGCGTTGACAGCGAACACCTGATATTTGTATGTGCCGCTCTCTTCGAGGACATCAGCTGCTTCTGGATCTGAAACTGTTGCGATTGTCTCACCGTCGCGTTTCACAACGTATGAAACTGCATCAGCTGAAGCTGTCCATGACAATGCGACATTATGACCGTCAACAGTTGCTTCGAGGTTCGAAGCTGGCTCGATGAATGTATAGACATTTGTTGGAGGGAAGATAACATCGTCAACCCATGCGCAGTCTTCGCCTGAGCTCACTGATGTATCCTTGGTGTATTCCCACTTGAATGTGTGCTGACCCACTGTCACTGGCTGTGTGAACTCTGTCCATGCGACTGTGCCTGACCATGTACCCTTCTCCTGACCGTCCATGTAGAAGTGGAGCTTGTCGTAGTTGGTTTCTGATGACACTTTGTACATGAATGTGAGTTCGCCTGCTGCGAGCACGTCAACTGTCAACTGCATGTAGCCTGATGAGTTGTTCTGGCCGTTGTTGTTTGACTTAGCGCAGTAGTTGCCTCTACCACCTGTTGTAATCTCCCATGGGTTGGTTGCACTGAGTGTCCAGTTTGGACCGAATGAACCAGACTCGAAGTCTTCCATGATAGCGCCGTATGACACGACGAAGATGTCAGAAACATTGAACATACCGCTTGTCATGTCGTATGCCACCTCAAATGTTGAACCGATTTCAACGCTTGGATCAAATGAATAAGGAGCTGTGATAGCGATTGATTCGCCACCGGCAACAGACTCTGTAAATGTGTATGTGTCTGGTGTGAACACAAGGTCTGGTGAGCAGCTTGTGAAGGTCAATTCACCACCAACAAATGGAGCTGTACCTGCGTTATGGAATGTCAAAACGACTGCGTCATCAGTAACTTCCAAGCTTTCAACAGCAACGATTGGAGCGTGGAGTTCAACCAAGACTTTACCAGCCCATGTGTCGGTGCCGTCAGTCATGTTGACATCAATCTGAGCTCTTGTTCCATCAGGAACGTTAGCTGCAACTTCAAACTGGAAGCCTTCAACTGTCACTGTCTGATCTGGGCTGATTGTTGCGATAGTACCTTCAGCTGATGTAATGTTGAGGTATCCGCTTTCTGTTGACAATGTAATTGCAATGTTGTTAGCTGTTTCAACACCAACGTTCTTGATATTGATGCTCATGTCGATTGTCTCACCGTAGTTAGCCTGATCAACATTCATTGCATATTCACCGACTGTCATATAAGCGCCTTCTGCAGGAACAACTTCAACTGTACCCATGTAAGTCTCTTTGTTATAACCAACGATAACAAGATCAGCATCGCCGACATCTGACAAACCTGGGAAATGCATGTTGCACTGACCGTTGATAATTCTTTCTGTAGCCAAAATCTCACCGTTCAATGACAATGTTGCGATAGCGTAGTCAACATCTGCTGTGATATTGAGTTCTGTCATACCGAGCATCAAAACTGATGGGCTTGCTACGACGTTCATGCTTGTTGGATTAGCTGTACGAACCATCAATGTAGGGTCACCGAAGAGGATCCATGTGTCATGGCATTTGGTGTCACTACCCTTGTCAATAACGTCCATGTTACCATTCAATGAAGCACCTGCCAAGGTGTGGTTGAATTGGTCGCTGTTACGCCATTCTGTCAAGATATTAATCATCTCGTCCTGGCCGTACATTGGTGGTTGCCATGGCTGTGATTCCCATGAGAACATACCGCCGATAGCACCTGTAGGAACACCTGATGTGTTGTTGGTAGCACGCATCCAAGCTTCTCCGAAGCATTCTGAATAGTCGAACTGACCATTGTTGCAAGCCACTGACCAAACCACTGGCAACATATAATCGTTTGTCAAAGCGTTAACATCGCTGGTGCTGTAGTTAGCCACGCCCCAGCTTGTTGGTGAACCGTGGTTGCAGTAGTTGATGATACCAACACCCTGGTTGACTGTACCGCTAATTGTTGCAACACTTGCTGTACCGCCGCTGCCGCCATGGTGATGTGTAATATTTGAATAAGTGTAATGTAACAATGTGTCGCTGATAAGCTCAATATGCTGATAATCATATTCACCATAGTGACCAGGACCATCTGTTTTATGACCGATGCCAAGGCCTTTGTCTGCCCATGTCACACCTGCCTGCATGTCACGCTCATAGAAGAGAACTTTGTTAACATGTGTTGCCACATGAGCATCATTCTGAACTGAGAAACGACCGACAAACACCTCCGGATAGTGGTCTGAACCTTCAATCTGGCCAAACCAGTTATCTGAACGCTCGCCACTCACAGCATGTGGTGTGATATGTTCATTGTCACCAACAAACAAAACGTATGCGAGATTGTGGCTCGGATCGTTGTAAATGTTTGTGATATAGCTCTTGATAGCGTTGTCGTTGTTGCCACCGGCTGTTGTCACGCTAACCATTGTGGTTGGACGGCCTGACTGGTTCTTCCAATCGACGAATGGCTGCATACCTGCCATGAACTGGTCTGCGCAGATAACCAACATCTCACCATTGTCTTCAACCCAAGGATATCTTGTTGCTGCTTCCTCGAAGTTGATGAAACGACGGTTGTAAGCTGCCTTGAATTCTGAAGTTGTCTTAACAGTGTTGTTCTTACGTGCGAGCTTCTGGTTCTCACCGTTGTCGCTAACCTTTGTCATGGCGATTGTCATGCTTGTGTAAACACGCAATGTCTTTGTCACAGGGTTGTAAGCGAATGGACGAACCACGATGTTCTGACCACGGAAGTCTCTGATGATGTAAGGAGCGTCAAGTGAAACCTGTGATGCTGGCCAGAATGCATTCTGTGAATACATCTCACCGTAGGTGTAAGGAACATCCTCAGGATTAATCTGACGGCTGAAGTTACCTTTTGAAGAAACTACATCCATGTTCTCAAAATCAACGTAAGTTGAATTAACTACAGCAACATTCATCTCTGCCATGTCACCAATCATAACTGGGATGACGTCGTATGAAAGCTGCGGAGCACCTGCCTGAAGCTCTAATGCCATGTCCTTGACATAGACTTCGAATTTCTTGCCGTCAGGTGTTGTCACACTCTGTGTGTAGAAACCGTCGAGGTTGACGTTGATGACAATTTCATTTTCTGTAGAAGAGACCAAAGTCTTCTTCATCGCTGTTGGAGAATCACTTGTGATTCCATGCCATTCCTGTGCAAAACCCATAAATGAGAATACCAGGAACAAGGCTGTTAGTAATAATGATTTTCTCATAATTTATAAAATGGTTTATAATTAATACTTCTTTTTTTAAACCTAAATTATTAATAGCTCGCAAAGATATAAAAAAAAAGGATGCCGAGAGCCGACATCCTTAAATATTTTTTTGAAAAATTTTTACTTAACAGTGATCTTTCTTACGATAACATCACCATCAGCAATGATTCTCAAGAAGTAAACACCATTGAGTTCGCTCACGTTGACAGTTGTCTTACCGTTGGCGTTGCCGCTCATAACGATCTGACCGACGCTGTTGACGATCTGATACTCATAGTTGTTTGCATTTGTAACAACATTCAAAACACCAGTTGTTGGGTTTGGATAGATGCTGATATTAACATCCTGTGATTCCTCAACACCTGTGAAGTCAACTGAAACGATTGCAGTTACAGGAGCTGACATTGAACCGTTTGCGTCGACAGCGTACACTGAATATTTGTATGTGCCGCTTTCTTCGAGGACGTCTGTTGCCTGTGTCTCTGCCACTGCTGCGATTGTCTCACCGTCGCGTTTTACAACGTATGAAACTGCATCAGCTGAAGCTGTCCATGACAATGCAACATCGTGACCATCAGCAACTGCTACGAGGTCTGTAGCTGGGGCGATGAATGTGTAGACATTTGTTGGAGGGAAGATAATATTGTCAACCCATGCGCAGTCGTCGCCTGAGCTCACTGATGAATCCTTGGTGTATTCCCATTTGAATGTGTGCTGACCCACTGTCACTGCCTGAGTGAACTCTGTCCATGCGATTGAGCCTGACCATGTGCCCTTCTCCTGACCGTCCATGTAGAAGTGGAGTTTGTCGTAGTTGGTCTCTGATGACACTTTGTACATGAATGAGAGTTGGCCTGCTGCGAGCACGTCAACTGTCAACTGCATGTAACCTGATGAGTTGTTTTGGCCGTTGTTGTTTGACTTAGCGCAGTAGCTTCTACCATCTGAGCAGATCTCCCATGGGTTAGTTGGGCTGAGTGTCCAGTTTGGACCAAATGTGCCTGATGCGAAGTCTTCCATGATAGCGCCGTATGAGAGAACGAATTCACCGCTGACGTTCATCAAACCTGATGTAATTTCGTATGAAGCCTCAAATGTTGAACCGATTTCAACGCTTTCATCGAATGAATAGCCAATTGTCAATTCTTTTTCTTCACCACCTGCAATAACATCGTCAAATGTGATAAAAGCTGGATCGAACACCATGTCTGGTGAGCAGCTGACCACTGAGAATTCACCGCCATAGAATGGAGCTGAACCTGTGTTAGCGAATGTGAATGTAACAGTGTTGTCTGTTGTTGTCATTGCTTCGTATGCGAGAACTGGAGCGTGCAAAGTGACTTTGAACTTGCCCTGCCATACGTCAGTGCCGTCTGTAACATCGAGATAGAACTGAGCCTTTGTGTTATCTGGAACATCAGCTGCGACATTGAATTCGAAGCCTTCCATTGTTGCCATCTGGTCTGGTGCCAAGCTTGCAACGCTGCCTTCTGCTGACAAGATTGTCACATATTCGCAGTCTGTTGTAAGTGTAGCTGTGATGTTGTTGGCTGTCAAAGTACCAACGTTCTTCACTGTAATGTCCATGTCAACTGTCTCGCCGTAGTTAGCCTGCTCAACGTCCAAAGCGTAAGAGTCAACTGCTACGTAAGCGCCTGTCATTGCTGCAGCAGGAACGATAGCGACGTAAGGCTGACGCTGTGGATGTGTAACAACAATCATCACGTCACCACCTGATGTCACAGGCTCCATAGGAATCACAGCTGTGCCTTCTTCACCGATTTCACCAGCACCGTAGAGGACGCCGTCCTTTGAAATACCAACGTATGAACCTGGGTCAGCTGTGATCTCGTATGTATCCATTCCGATAGGAAGGGTTGGCATGTGTGTAACTGTGTTCTCGATAGGATTTGTGTGGAATGGGCAGATAGAACCGTCACCGAGGACGTGGTATGACTCCCAGTAGTACTGGTCAGAAACGCTACCCTGATAACCGTTTGCGTGTGCGTAAGCAACAGCGAGGTTACCAACGAATGGAACAGCTGAAAGGCTGTTGAAGTCATCCTGGAAGTGTGAGTCATAGCAACCCATTGATGACTCTTCGTATGTAGGTGGTGCATAGAATGTGTTTGTTGCACCTACTGCGAAGTAGTAATCCTCATACCAGTATGAGCTTGGGCATGATCCGATGTATGCGAAAGCAACTTTGTTAGGAGCTGTAACGAATGTCTCACCGAAGCATTTGCCTGAGATACCCCAGTCAGCTGCCTGGCAGCAGTTACCCATTGCCCAGAAGTATTTATCCTGGTTGGTCAAATTGTTGATATCACTGTTTGTGAATTGTGGGTCTGACCAGCTGGTGTTGCTACCGTGAGCGGTGTAGTTAGCGAAACCGACACCTGTGTTCAAGCTAGCGTATGGGTTGTTGTAAGGCTGCTCGAGGAAGTTGTAAACATTAGCAAAACCATGTTCTGCATTGTAGTAATAGTTCATTGCATACTGGATGGTTGGCTTTCCGTCTTTCGGGTTCCATGATGGGTCCCAACCAGCGATGAGAAGAACATTGCTCAAGTATGATGGATCTGGCATTGTGTACTGCTCATACATCAAAGACTTGCCAATCATGACGTCCATCTCAGCAACTGTCTCAGCTGTGAAACGGCTGTGGTACATATCGCCGAAGTAGTCACTTGGACCGCCTGCCACTGCATAGTAGTAAAGGTCTGTCACGCAGTGTGATGCTGAACCTGTCTGTGATGCAGGAACCTGCTGGTTGTCACCGAAGATGATGACGAATGTTGGAGCCTGACCTGCTGCAACACCTTCATTGTATTTGTTGGTGATGAAAGTCTTGATAGCTGATGCATTTGTACCAATTTCATCGGTGTAGTTGACATCAAGGATGAAACCTTTCTGGGTCTTCCACTCAATCCATGGCTGAATTGAAGCTTCGAACATACGGTTAACAATAGCCAAGATCTTCACTGGAGCCTGCCAGAGGTCCGGGTGATCATCGTAAACGTCAAGGATAGCTCTTTCATTGAACAATGTTGAATAAACTGTTCTGAAGTAAGGGCTATATGTGTTGACCAATGTCTGCTCTGTAAGAGCGAGGTCAGCATTTTCAAATGTAACTTCAACGTCGATGTCGTTGTAAACACGGATAGTGTTGGTTGCTGCATTGTATCTCACTGTGTTGAGCTGCAAAGCACCGACCTGAATGCCACGCATTGTTCCCAAAACGAAAACTTCAGCGATTGGACGTTCGTCATAACCTTTTGCTGCATACGCTGCCTCGTTGTAAGCGAACTTAACTTCTGTCTCGCTCTTGCTCTGTGAAGGCTGCATTGGATAAAGTTTTTCAATACCATAGTCAGAGAGTTTGTACTCATTGACTGTGTAATTCTTAACTGTCACCACCGGTGTTGCGCCGAATGGAACAGCGATAAGTTCACGGTTAACAAGAATCTGTGGGTCACCGATGTTACCTGCAGGAACTGATTTACCCATTGTAATGATTGAGAAATTACCTCTCTCTGTTGAAACGAGCTCACTCTCAATGCTGTTGTATGAGAATGTAGCATCGAAACCGCTCATGGTCACATGCTGTGCACCCTGAGTTCTGGTTCCCTTAGGAGCAAGATCGATACGACCTTGAGCAAAAGCCTGGAAGCCAAACATAATGACCACCAATGCCATTGCTAACTTTCTGAGTTGATTTTTTTTCATTTTTGTGATTTAATTAAGTTATTATTAAAATGTTAATTACCTTTCAAAGACCAAGTCTTCACTTTTACAAGCTACAAAAATACACAATTTTTTCAAAAGGTGATTTCTTTTTTTGATAATTTTTTTGAAAAAAATCTCAAATACCCAGTATTTCCTCGTATTCTTTTTTTGAATTAATTATCTCGACAGCTTTGTCAATCATCTTGTCCTCTTTCATGACGACTTGATAAAATTTGTCGATATTCCAGACATCTTGGGCGATTATAGCCTTGATTCTCAATTTAATCCATTCCTCGGAACGCTCAAACTGCTCGTCATCCCACTTCACACCTTTCTGTTCCGCCACTTCTTTGAATTTTTCCATCATATCGTCACTTACCTTGAATTTTTTGTTGAATTTTTCAAACTCAGGATAAGATTTGAGTATGCTTTCCCTGTTTTTAAGCACATAATCGACGCAGTAGTTGTTAAACACCGTTTTTCTTATCAAATCAGTGAGAAGCTTGGTCGAATATGTGGTGTCGACCGGCATGAAAATGTCAGGCATGATACCTCCGCCGCCATACACCGTCCTGCCGCTTCTAAGCGTGTAATACTTAAGAGAATCAGGGAATTGGATGCTGTCGGCATGGTAATATTCACCACGCTCAAGACGTTTCGTCATCTCCTTGAAATACTCCTCCGAGCCTTGTTCATACGAACGCTGAATGCATCGTCCGGTTGGGGTGTGATAACGTGCTGTAGTGAGACGTATCACCGAGCCGTCAGGCAGGTTGAAAGGCCTTTGCACCAAGCCTTTTCCGAACGAACGACGGCCTATCAGAACACCTCTGTCCCAGTCTTGGATAGCACCCGACACGATCTCGCTCGCCGATGCGCTGCCCTCATCAATGAGGACAACAAGTCTGCCTTCACAGAAGCCACCGTTCTTATCGGTCATGAAAACCTGTTTAGGAGCCTTCAAACCTTCAGTAAACACTACCATTTTGTCTTTTCCAAGGAACTCATTGCCAAGTCCGAAAGCTGTCTGCAGATAGCCGCCGCTGTTGCCTCTCAAATCGAAGATAAGCGACTGCATTCCCTGGCTTTTCAGGTCGTTCAGGGCTTTTTCAAACTCATCCACCGACTGCTGTGCGAATTTGTCGAGTTTGATATACCCGATTTTCTTGTCAACCATGAAATATGTGTTGATGCTGTTCAACGGGATTTTATCTCTAACAACTTCAAAATCAATAAGTTCAGGGTCATCTCCACGTTTGATGCCGAGCACTACTTTTGTGCCTTTCACGCCACGCAGATGCTTGGTGACATATTCGTTGTTAACCTTCTTTCCGAAAGCCTCTTCCCCATCGATGGTGACGATTCTGTCGCCTGCCATGATGCCGACCTTCTCCGACGGACCACCAGGGACCGCTGAAACGACCAAAATGGTGTCACGCAGAATCTGGAACGTCACGCCTATGCCTTCGAAACTGCCCACAAGCTCCTCGTTGGCTTTCTGCACATCCTTGGCTGCGATGTAAGCGCTATGAGGATCAAGGCTTTTCAACATCGCGACAATGGCTTCCTCGGTCAATTTAGGCATATCGGTGCTGTCAACGTAATAATTATCAATGATATACATTGTCGTTGCAAGCTTTTGCGTGGTCTCAGCCGGCTTGTTTTTGTTTTGCGCCAAGCATAACTGGCTGATTATCAATAATATTACAAAAAAGATCTTTTTCATATTCAATCTGAGATTTCTCCACTCCCTTTCGGTCGGTCGAAATGACTGGAGTTAGCTTCTTACAATTTCAAAAGTATTATCATCATTGATTTTTATTATCGTCGAGGCCTTTGGTTTCACGATAACATCATGATACAGGCTGACGACGTAGTCTGCGGCGTTTTTCATCTTCTCGGAAATATCCGAGAAATTTGCCGGTGACGGTTCGCCGCTCATGTTGGCAGATGTCGATGTTATCGGGTGTCCGAGGCGGCGTATCACCTCTTGGCAGAACTCATTTGTCGTGACGCGGACGCACACGCTACCGTCAGATGTGAGATTTTTTGCGAGTCCTTTTGACTCTTTATATATGATACTCAATGGGTTGTGTGCAGCTTTAATCAGATCTTCCGCTATCGGTGAAGGATTTTTTACGTAATCTTTCAGGCGGTCGATGGAGTCAACCAAGATGATCAGACCCTTGCCTGCGGGACGGTTTTTTATCTTGCAGACCTTGTCGATAGCCTTGGCATTCGTGGCATCACAGCCGATTCCCCAGATGGTGTCGGTGGGGTAAATGAAGACCTTGCCCTCAGAAAGGAGCTTTACGCATAATTCGACTTCTTGTTCAAAAGTATTCATAATCTATCTATAAGTTCTTTAATATCAATAAAATAGGCGCAGTTAAAATGACCTTTAGGACATTGTTTGTAGCCATGCAATCCGCATGGACGGCATTGGAGTGAGCGGTTTTCCTCAACCACTACCGAGTCTTCCGAGAGCGGACCGAAGCCGAAATCTGCCACCGTCGAGCAGAAAATGGCTGTTGTAGGGGCATTCTGTGAGCTGGCAAGATGCATAGGTGACGAATCACACACATAATTCATCTTCGCATCACGCATCAATGCCGCTGATTCCAAGAGATTCAGCTGTCCGGCCAGACTCTCGATACGCTTGCCCGGCACATTGGAAATGATACGTTCGCAAATAGCGATATCGTCTTTTCCGCCAAGGAGATAAACCTTCAAATCATCGGGAACGAGCTTTAAAAATTCCACCCAACGGTCTTCAGGAAACTGCTTCGTGAACCATAACGAACACGGCGCCACACAGATGTATCTCTCTGATTTATAACGCTTTACCTTGTCAAAAATCTCCTCACTCGGATATAATGCTGGTCGCATCGGCTTATCGTCGGTGATATGTGCAATGAGTTTCTGGTTACGGTCAACTTCATGCACACCCTTCACCCCTATCTGGTGTTTGATCTTATGCGTGAAGAAGCAGCTGAACGGGTTCTTGTTGAAGCCCGCCGTCTCTTTTGCCTTGCCGAAAACGGTCACAAATCCTGTAGCTGCATATCGTTGCACGTTGACTATCAAGTCATAACGCTGTCGACGCACCTCTTTCATAATCGAGAAAAGATTCCTGTATTTGTGACTTTTCTTATCCCACGAATACACATTATTAAAATACGGATGATTTTTAAAAAGACTTTCATATCCTTTTTTAATCATCATATCTATTTGACTATCAGGATAATACGCATGCAGCTTCTCTGCAACAGCTGTCGCGAGAATCACATCGCCTATCGATGCCGTTTGTATCACAAGGAACTTTTTCATGACTTCAAAACAAACTACAAAGTTACTGTTTTTTTTTGTATTTTTGCAAAAATTTTTCGCAAATATTATGTGGTTGATTTTATTAGCGTTAGCGATTGGTTTGGTTTATGCCTCATTGCTATATCTCTTTTCAAAGAAATATAGCGTGGCGTTGACCGTACTGTTGTTCTCGTTGAGGACAATCGTGGTCGCCACCGTGGTGATGCTTTTCATCAACCCTTATATCAAACAAAAGACATATAAAATTGAGAAACCTATCGTCATTTTCGCCCAAGATAAGTCAGAATCGATGGTCGAATATCCGCAAAGCGTTGACTCTGTGATACATACGCTCGAAAAACGCTACGATGTGGATTATTACGATTTTGGCGATCAATACACAAACATCAGCAGCGCCTTAACCACCATTTCACGTCAGTATTATAAAAAGAATGTGGGTGCGGTCGTTTTGATATCTGACGGCATTGTAAATCAAGGAGTTAACCCTGAACTTAATATCGAAAACTATCCTTTCCCGATTTACTCTGTCACGCTTGGTGACACCATTGCGTATCCAAACATGACAATTACCGAGGTTAAATATAACAAAACGGTGCAGGCCAACATGCTCTTCCCGCTTCGTGTGACCGCCAACGCATTGAATTTCAAGGGCAAAGAAATGAATGTCGTGGTAAAAATGGACGGCAACGAGGTTGAGAATGTGACTGTTCCCGTCACCTCAAACCGATTCTCGAAAACATTTGATTTCAATATCGATTCCGGCAATGAGGGCACAAAACAAATTGACATTGTTGTTGGTCAATCAATTAAACGCGTTTTCATCACTGTAACCGACAAAAAATACCGTATCCTTTGCATCGCCAAGGCGCCTCATCCGGATATCGCCGCGATAAAATCGTCATTAGATGATCATTTTGAATTTGATGTGAAATATGGTGATAACATTGATAATATCAATGAATATGATTTGTTGATTTTGCATAACACATCTGTAGAGACGCGCCATGGCAAGCCTCTAACACAGATACCTACGTTGTCAATCGTCGGCAACGATTTCAATGCCTTCAACGAATCGCAGGACATCGTGAGAATCAACCGAGGCGCAGCAAACACCAACCTCGATGTGAGAGGCAGGTTTAACAACGCTTTCGGGCTGTTTACCATCAATTCCGACATCAAAAACGAGTTGAAATCGTATCCTCCGTTGTCGTTGCCGCATTGTGAAATCGTTTTCAACGGCCATCATGACGATGCCTTATTGATGAATATCATGGATTTGGAGACGCCGAATCCTCTCCTCGCCTTCTCCATTGATGGTGAGGGCAACAAACACGCCTTCCTTTTCGGAACAGGCTGCTGGCGCTGGAGACTTTACGAGTATTTCCATCACAAAAACAACGACGGATTCGACGAAATCTTCAGCAAAACAGTAAAATATCTGCTCACTGAGAAGGACAAGGAATTGACCATCATTCACAAAGACAATTATCTGAACACTGAAAACATCAGCATTTCTGCGGAATTACGCAACCCGAGCAGGGAATTGGTCAACGAACCGGATTTGCATATTACGATACGAAATAAAGACGTTTCAGGAAACGTCTCTACATTTGATTACGTGTTTTCAAAGGGTGAAAACAACTACAGTCTCAACATTGGAATCCTTCCCGAGGGCATTTACAATTTCCGTGCTCATACTTCTTTCGGAGGTGTGGAATACAACGCCAGCGGCACTTTCACAGTGGAATCGCTCGGCGTGGAGGCGCAGGATCTCACCGCCAACATCGAGCGCATGCGCTCTTTGGCATCGCAGACAGGTGGAAAACATTATTATATCACTGATATTCAAGATATTATACAAGATTTGGAAAACGACAGCCGCATCACCTCCATCGCCAGGGAAGAGACCCGCTACGATGACCTGATAAACCTTAAATGGCTGTTTTTCAGTATCTTAGCTCTGATTACGATAGAATGGTTATTAAGAAAAATATTTGGAATTTATTAAATTATGAAAGTAGCTAACAACACTTACGTAACGTTGACTTACACGTTACACAACGACACAAAAGACGGTCCGGTCATTGACCAGGCTACAAAAGAGAAACCTTTGGAGGCGATTTTCGGTCACGGAATGTTCCTCCCACGCTTTGAGGAATGTCTGCAAGGTCTCGAACCGGGCGACAAATACGGTTTCCACCTCACTCCTGCCGAGGGTTACGGCGAGTACAACAAGGATATGGTCTTCACAGTGAAGAAAGACATGTTCCTTGACGAGAACGGCAAGCTCAGCGAGCTTTGCAAGGAAGGCAACACATTGCAGTTCAATGTGGGCAACGGCATCATGCCAGGTAAAATCAAGAAAGTGAGCCTCGAACTCGTTGAAATCGACTTCAACCATGAGTTGGCAGGCGTGCCGCTCTATTTCGAGGGCGAGATTCTTGCTGTGCGCGAGCTCAAGGAGGAAGACTTCGGAGGAGGCTGCGGTCATTGTGGCGGCAGCTGCGACAGTGGCAGTTGCGATGGCGGCTGCGAAGGTTGCAAATAAAAAAAGGCGCTGAAACTCAGCGCCTTTTTTTATTTCCTACTAATTAGATTAGAATGTGTAGAAGAAACCAATTTCCAAGTCTGTTGGTTCGTTGACACCAAAACCAAACTGGTTATTTGTCTCAGTGTATTTGATACCGTTTGCTTCCTGGGTATATTTAGCTGATGTGTAGCCGAGGCTCAACAGGTTAAGTTTAGCATTGACTGAGATATTGTCTGTGAAGTTGTACTGAATGCCAGGGATGATACCAAATGCAAGAGCTGACATCTTTGCACCATCCTGTTCAATTGTAACATTCAAATCTTTATACTCATCTTTAACTTTTGGTTTGTTTGTTGCATAAGCGAATTTAGCATCTGCATAGAATTTGAAGTTGTCAACTTCTGCAAATACATAACGGAAGAATGGAGCGAATGCAATTGTAGTTGACTTAATAGTCTCTTTGTACATGTCACCCTCAACATCTACAAGATTGTCCTCAACAGATTTTGAGAAACCAAAACCTAAATCGAGACCAACGCCCATGTTGTCATTGAACATAAAACCAATTGTAGGAACGAGCTGGAATGACATTGCTTTTGGAGCGTCTGCTTCAACTGTAACACCATTTCCTGAAAGTTTTGTCTTGCCACCTTCTGTTGTGAAGCCGAGGCCACCACCTACAAAGAACTGTGCGTTTGCGAACATAGCTGCTGCTACGAATGCGATTGTGATAAATAATTTTTTCATCTTTTAATAAATTTTAATTAAGCCTACTCTTTAGAGATTTTCGGCATCCTCTCTTATTTTGTTTTATTTCTTGTCCTCCTTAAAAGTAGCAAATCACCGCAAAGATATACATAATATCTATTGCGGTGACATTTTTTTATCAACATTGAAAATAGTTATCAACAATAGATATTGCCGATTCAACTATTTTTTAGAAGTGATAACCTACTCTAACTGCGAACTCGCCTGCTGAGATTGCATTATCTCCTTTAACGGTCTTGCTGGTATAAACTTTATCAGCATAATCTGTGCCGCCGAGTTCATAGATAGCTGTAGCTTCGATCTTTGCACTTCCGAGATAGTAGTAGTCAAGACCGATGCTCATACGATCCCATAACATGACACCAGCGCCAAGTTTGAAACCGAGTGTGACAGCGCTCTTATATGTAGCACCTGTTCTTTTTTCTATACATGTGACAATTTCTCCGTCAGGAAGCATAACATCCATAGCTCTATTGTAGTCGGTTGTCTTTTCATATCTTGAGATTAATCTGAAGTTAGGTCCGACACCTGCTTCACCCCAGATACCGACGATATTGTTGAAGTTGTGGAGATAATTCAAACCGAACAAAATCGGGATATTGATGAAATGAGGTTTGGTATATTTGACCTCTGAAACATAGTCCAACACCTTAACTTCATTCTTAGCATACTCATCCAAAGCATCGTTCAAAGCTGAATTATTGGTATTGAAGAAGAAATCAATGCCGCCGAAAACGCCAAGACCTTCAACTGGAAGAGCCACTGTTACATCGAATCCAACGTTAAAACCGATACCTGCATAACCTTCAGTACCTTCTTTAATGTTGTCAAGAGCCCATTTTGTGAGATCTCCCAACGGATACTCGGTAGTCTTTTTGGCTGTACCATTACCCATGTCGCCCAATGGTGTTGCTTCACCTAAATAAACACCAAATCTGACTGGTTTCTGTGCGAAAGCGAAAACGCTGATCAGCAATAATGCTGCTACTAATGTAAATTTTTTCATGGTATTAAACATTTAAAATTTGTATTCAACTCAGCAAAGTTATACATTATTTTTATACGTTTGACATTTTTTTTCAAAAAAACATCATTTTTTTACTTGATAAACAGTGGCTGTTCGGGCAACATTATAAATCTTCATAGTGATTTCATCGCCATTTTTCTCTGTTGGGAAAACTGCGTTTTTATCAATATTTTCAAAGCCTCCGAAAGATTTTGCGTCAGTGGTGAAGATAATTTCGTGGTCGCCGGTCTGTTTCACATTAATCTTATAGTCAGGCAATGATTTTTGTCCCCAATTAAAGACGAAAATCAGGTTATTTCTTTCAAAAACTATGGTTTTATTGTCCTCATCGGCATTCAAAAGCCACGCCGGATCGGCCTGCATCACCTTTGTTTTTTTCACAAAATCGAGCATAGCCTTGTCAAAATCGCCCAGCCAGTGGTATTTCAAATAGCCATTATCGGCCAATGACCACTGACGTTTTGCATATTTATAGCTCCATCCGTTGTCATAACGAGGGAAGTCAATCCACTCAGGATGCCCGAACTCGTTGCCCATGAAGTTGAGCCAAGCGTCACCGCCAAGCGTGATGGTGAACAACCTTATCATCTTATGCAAAGCGATGCCTCTGTCGATGATGAGATTCTGCGAATTTTTGTCCATCGCAGTGTACATCTCCTTGTCCATGAGCCTGAATGCCAATGTCTTATCCCCTACCAACGCCTGGTCATGCGACTCTGCATAAGCCACAGTCTTCACATCATAAAGCCTGTTGGTCATGGTATAGAAGAACTCGTGCATATTCCACTGCTCGTCGCTCTGATCTTTCAGCACCTTTATCCAGAAATCAGGCAGTCCCATGCCGAGACGGTAGTCGAAGCCTATGCCGCCATCATCGATTTTAGCACAGATGCCCGGCATGCCACTGACGTCTTCAGCTATCGTAATATTCTGATTATCAATATCATGAATAAGCATATTGGCCAGCTGAAGATATGTCACGGCGTCATTGTCGACGTTATCGCCGAAATATTTCCAAGGGTTGTCGAATGTTGCGCCAATGCCATGATCTTTATATAACATCGAGGTCACGCCATCGAAACGGTAGCCGTCGAAATGATATTCCTCAAGCCAATATTTCACGTTTGAAAGCAACAGCTGCAGGGTCTCGGTCTTGCCGTAATTGAACAATTTTGAATCCCATTGAGGGTGATTCCCTTCCAAACCGGGCTTAAGATATTGATACTCAGTGCCATCAAAGAGATTTATTCCTTCCCTGACATTTTTAACGGTATGCGAGTGCACGAGATCCATGATAACAAGCAGACCCATGCCATGTGCAGTATCCACGAGCTTTTTCAGCTCTTCCGGTGTTCCGAAACGCGAGCTGGCGGCAAAGAAATTAGAAACATGGTAGCCGAACGAGCCATAATAAGGATGCTCGGCGATAGCCATGAGCTGCACTGCGTTGTATCCGTCAGCCTTGATGCGAGGTAACACATTGGTAATGAATTCATTATAGCTACCGACCTCTTCTTTTTCCTGCGCCATTCCAACATGTGACTCATAAATCAGCAAAGGCTCATCTGTTAATGTAGGAGTCTGATTCTCAAAGACATACGGCTTCTCAGGGTTCCAAAACTGGGCTGAGAAATCTTTAGTATTCGCGTCCTGCACCACTCTATTTATATAAATAGGTATACGTTCCTGCTCTCCTATGCTTGACTGCACAAGGACTTTCAGCAGACTGCCATGCACGAGACGGTCTTTATATTCCGAATCAGGTAAGAATATTTCCCAGATGCCGTTGCCGACGTTTTCGAGAGGGTTCGCATAACGGTTCCATTCGTTAAAATCGCCGTACAGTGACAGATAATGTGCTGCCGGAGCCCATTCGCGGTACCACCAGCCTCGGCGGACGCGGTCATAGTGGAAACCGAAAAACTCATAAGCCGAGGCAAACGCGCTCAAGCTTCCGAATTGTTTTTCAATGGCTTTCAATCGGTTACAGAATCTGTCATAACGTCTCTGCACCTCGTCTGCCACCGGGGACAACCAATTGTCGTTGTCAACGAGTTTCATAATTGTATTATTTTAATGTCCCCAGGGGACAATTTTATTTCATATTTTTCATTACAACCACCGATCAATTGCCGTGCGTCATCCGGGATTGATACCGTCACATTTCTGCCTTCATTAAGATTGAAATTGATGACAATCAATAATTTATCGTCACCATGATAACGCAAAAACGCATAAACATATTGCGGATCAAAATTGTTGTACCATGGATTCGCCCACATCAAGTCGTAGAATGCGCCCTGCATGATTGCAGGATGCGATTCGCGGAATCCCATCAATATCTTATAAAAATCAAAGATTTGTAAATTCTTGATTTTCATATAATTATAATCAAATATCGATGTGCGGCCATTGTCAGAATCAGCGGCATCCTCACCGTATTCCTGACCGTTGTAAAGCATAAACGGACCACAGTTCAACAGGGCTGACAAAGCCACAAACGGGAATGCATTTTCGGGCTTCTGCATGAAAAACCGTGAAGCCACACGGACCTCGTCGTGGTTTTCCATGAATCGTAACATATTGTTGTCCAATCCGTTAAGGTTTTTCCAGACTTCAGAAACGGTGTCGGCACGCTGTCCGTAACGGTATATGTTTTCCAAAGTGTTATACAACCCAACCTTATCGTAAAGATAATTGAAACCAGCCTCAACATAACTCTGATACAGATTCGGCTGGTAAATCTCGGCTATCATGGTGACATTGAACGACTTACGCAGCTCGGCGAAAGCCCAACGCCAAAACTCCACCGGAACCATCTCCGCCATGTCGCAACGGAATCCGTCGATGCCCTTTCCACACCAGAACTGCATGATTTTCAGCATCTTATGCCAAGTATCTTGGTTTGTGTAGTTCAATTTCACCGTGTCATACCAGTCATTTAACGATGGCGTAGGCGAAAACACGTCATTACCCGTGGCTTTTGCCGGATTTTCATAATACATATAGCCGTTATCAACAGGTGTAACGAACCTTTGATTCGGCAAAATATAGAAGTTTTCATCCGTAAAATCGCCTTTGTATTCGCGTGCCAAGTGGTTCGGCACGAAGTCGATAATCACCTTAAGTCCATGAGAATGAATACGTTTGACAGTTTCTTCAAACTCCTCCATCCTATTAGCCTCGTTGTCTGCAAGGTCAGGGTCGATGTCGTAATAGTCGACAATGGCGTATGGCGAGCCCGCGTTTCCTTTGGTGACGGCTGGATTGGTGTCGCGCCAGCCCGAGTGACGAATCACGCCTGTCAGCCATATATGACTGACACTCAACGACTTAATTCTTTCAATCTCATCATCGTTGATATCGCTGAACGTGCCGCAGCGCTTGGTTGGCGTTGCGCCGTAGACTCTTGGAAACAGTTGATATATTATCATTTTTCAAGCAAATCAAGCATAAAAGCGTATTCCATCGCCACCTCATGGTAAGGCTCGAAACGTCCCGACGCTCCGCCGTGACCGAAATCCATCTCGGTTCTCAGATACAACGGGTTGTCGTCGGTCTTGAGTTCGCGCAGCTTCGCCACCCATTTCGCCGGCTCCCAATACTGCACCTGGCTGTCGTGAAGCCCAGTGGTTACAAGCATTGCCGGATATTCCTTCGCCTCCACATTGTCGTATGGCGAGTATGACAGTATATAATCGTAGTATTCTTTCTCATTAGGATTGCCCCACTCGTCGTATTCGCCCGTCGTCAATG
>Ga0265301_10002617_pt1 | contig 20430 bp, 17 predicted proteins | sample AusTroGonzalo_MG_2_FD_193488 | JGI IMG/M metagenome (GOLD analysis project Ga0265301, IMG submission 193488) | Bovine rumen microbial communities from tropical cattle in Woodstock, Queensland, Australia - Gonzalo_04 | ecosystem: Host-associated > Mammals > Digestive system > Stomach > Rumen ... | reverse complement strand
AATAAGGTTATCACTCAGAAAGTGATGCCGTATACGATCATTCCGATTATCCGTATGACCGGTTATAAGATCATTGATGCAGCTCGTAAGAAGGATTACATTGGTGTAGTCAGAAAGACGTTTGGCTTACAGCTTGGTGCGAATATCGGTTATAGCACGCTTCTTGAACGCATGAACAGAAGCCCTAAGGGTAATTTCCTTATGCCTGTTGGTGCTATTGAAGGTCTTGAGAAGTACTATCAAATTGCTGGTAAGAAGCAGTCTTTGCTCTATCTGTATAACGGTCAGGTTCCTCCGACTCCGATTAAGGAAGGCTTTGAGACAGCTGATTTGGCTAGCACGGTTGAAAAGAGCCTTGAGCTTATGTCGAGTGTGCTTGGCATTCCGCTTACTGGAGTCAATGGAGTTAACTTCACTGAACAGACAGCTACTCAGGTTCTTGTACAGCAAACGAATTCTCAGTCTAACGTAAGCTGCTTCTATAGCTCTGCTTATATGGCTATCAGAACATTGGGCAGAATCTTGCTTGGGTTATTTAGCGGTGATGCTTCATGGTGCGAGAATGCAGTATTCTCGTTGCAGAATGGTCCTGACGTTATCACTAAGAACAGCAAGAAGAGACAGGAGCTTAGCCTTCTCTCTACGTTGATGCCGGATAACATGAAGCCTGTGATTGCTTATCACATGAGCAAGACGTTTGACGATGAAGTTGGTGAGAATATGGCTAAGGACATTCTTGCCAATATGGATCCGAACATCAAGATCGTTTCTGATACGGATATGGATCCGAACGCTGTCCACATTATGAACGGTATGAAGCAGACTCTCGATGTGACTATGCAGCAGCTCCAGATGGCTAAGCAACAGTCTGTGGAACAGCAGAAGCAAATCGATAATCTGACTCTGCAGCTTACCAATATGAAGGCTCAGCGTGACCTTGATTGGCAGAAGTTTATCATTCAGCACCAAGATGATGTCCGTCTTAAGGAAGCATCTCTCATGCTTGATGGCAAGTCTATTGACGATAAGGCTAAGGCAGAATCTCAGAAGGCTGTACTGGAAGGCGAAAAGGTTGCTCTGGACGCTCAGAAGGAACAGAACAGGATTGCCGAAAGCATTGAACGTGATATCAACTCTATGGGAGGAATCTAATCATGCGATTCAGTATTGCTCTTGGTATGCCCTCTCCGAATATGAACGCAAGTTCTAGACGTAAGAGTGGTATCGGTGGCACGGCTGAAAAGTATGGAGAAACAAACTATAAGCAGACTCCGCAAGAACATCAGGCATTGCTGAACAAGTATATGGCTATTCCTGGGATTCCGCTTGAGATTGCTAAGCAAATGGGTGAGGAAGAAGAAAAGGCTTCTCCTCGTTATTGGGATACGGATAGTGCTCCACGTTACGGTGGAAGCACTCCGTCTTCTTCATTTGTTCAAGCAATGGATGTATCTCCGGCTCTCGGTCTTGTGACATTTACAATGAAGAATGGAAGGTCATACAGCTATCCGCTTACGGCAGAACAGGCTGGTGATATCCTCAACGCTAACTCTATTGGAGCAGCGTATAACAAATTTGTAAAGCTCGGTCATTCAAAAATTCCTGTCGTGGTTGATCCTCGAAGCGGTAATCTGAGTGGTCCTGCACAAATGCATATCCCTGGTGCTAAGTCTGGTAAGCCTATGACTAGAGGTCTTAGTGCTTCTCCTAATGTGGCTAGCACACTTGGCAGTGGAATGACTCCGCTTGGGCTTAAGGCTTTAGGTCAAGTCATCAAGCTGCTGAAAAAGTGATATGGCTTTTTCTAACTAAACAATGATAATCAAATGACCTACTCGTGGTCTTAAAATATAGAGGTATGTATGACTAGCGAAGAAGCTAAGAAATACTTGGATGGCGACATCTCGATCGCTGAAATCTCGCAACCTTCAGCCGAAGATGACAAAGTCCCTCCTGCCGATCATAGCTCCAACGGTGAAGCAGGTAGTGATGAGTCCAATAAGGACACGCAGTTGGAGACCCCGAACCCTGATGACAAACCGCCTGAAGAAAGGACTGCAACCGCATCTGAAGATGGCAAGCCTGATGATAAGGGAAATCCTAATCAGCCAGTAGAGACTGACAAGCCTAAAGATAAGCAGCCGAAGCCTAAAGAAGACAAGCTGCCGTATCCGAAAGCGTCTAAGGAAGATGTTGAGAAGTATAAAGCCAACAAAGCCTTTATCCGTCAAAAGGAAAAGTACAAAGCTAAACTTGGTGCTATGCAGTCTCAGATCGATGACCTTAAAGCTCAGCTGATGAAGTATAACGCTGTTGATCCGTCTAAAATCGAGGACGAGAATAAGCGTTTTGACTTCAAGATGGCTAAGAACACGCTTAAGACTAAGATCGAAGGTCTCGAAGAACAGCGTCAAAATGCTATGAATGAGCAGGAAGAAGCTGAGGCTGAACAGATTCATCAAGAGCGAGTGGAAGCTTGCTTTGGTGAAGATGAAAGCTCAAAATCTCACTATCTCCGTTTGCTTGAGAATGGACGTGAGAAGTTTGTAAATTTCTTGGCACAAAATGATCCGGACAATACGATCTTGAGCTATCTGGATGACAGTGAACTGTCTCCGTTGATGGTTCAGGTGCTTATGACTAACCCAGAAGTCCTTAGAAAAGTGATTACGATTAAGAATCCGCTTAATAAGGTAGTGGAGCTCAGAAGCATTGAAAATCGAATTGCTATGGATCGTAGGCTTAGAAGTGTAAAGACTCCTCGCAACACTCAGCAAGCTACAAATTCACCTGCTAAGAAGTTACCGTCAACTGGTTCTCAGACACAGGCAGGAGCTGGGAAAGACCCCAATCCTGTACGTGATAGAAACTATTGGCATAACTACTTGGCTACACATTCGTAGGTCTAAATCATGCCGAATACTATTGTTACCAACAAGCTAACCGACTTTGTTGCTCTCCGTTTTCTTGTGAACTCTGGCTTCCTTACTGTCGGTGCTAAGGAACATTTCAAAGACCAGATGGTCGGCAAGCGTAATGGTCAGGAATACACGTTCGTGATCCGTGACGCTGTGGAAGTGGTTGAAGGTGGCGATGATGGTTCTATCGCTAACATCACTTCTGGTTCTCCGAAGAACACCATCGTTGAACGTGAAGTCTCTATGCGTCTCCGTGACTTCGCTGCTTCTGTCGAAACTAACGCTATCGAAGCTGTTACCGACATGAACTGGGATAAGGAAGTCGCTGAACCGAACGGCTCCAAGATCGCTAACCACGTTATCCGTAAGGCTGTTGGTGAAGCTGTTCCGAAGGCTACTGTCGCTATCGCAGGTTCTGGTTTCCAGCCGCTTGCTGAAGTTGCCGCTCACTTTACGTCTATCTCTGGCGAAAAGATGTATGGCTTCATCGATCCGAAGATCGAAGCTGTCCTTACCTCTAACGGTCAGCAGTTCAACCCGGTTGGCTCTCCGGACTCCTTCTACAAGCAGGGTCTCCTTGGTACGTTCCACTCTGTAGAATATCGTGGTCAGCGTTTCATGCCGGTGATTAACGTTTCTGCTCAGCTCAAGCCGACTACCGTTACATCTCTCGCAGGTGACAATAACAGTGGTCATGCCTATGACGCTGTGTTGACGATCGGTCTTACCGCAGGTTCTGCTGCTTTCACCGTCAAGAAGGGTACTCCGTTCTGGGTTGAAGGCGTTATGGCTTGTGACCTGATTGGTGATGCAACCGCTGAACAGTATGCGTTCATCGCTGCTGAAGATATCGCAGTGACTTCTGGTGCAACTTCTCTTGCCATTCCGCTGAAGCTTGACAAGAAGAACACGACTCCGACCATCGCTATTGGCGGTACTCGTGAAATTGCTAAGGAAGACAACAGCTCCTTCAGTGCTCTTAGCGACCTCGCAGGTCTTGCTGTTAAGACTCTCGATGCTGGCACTTACTGGATGGGTCAGGTTCGTCTTGACGGTGCTTATGAATTCTGCACGCTCGATAAGCTCGATGCTTCGAACGCTGATTCTAAGCTCGGTAAGGTTGAAGCTGTGGCTATCCACGAAAACCGTATCGTTAACCTCAACAACCTCACCAACACGACTCGTTGGGACGTTGTGGCTATGTTCGGTGTGATCGAAAGACGTGCTGTCGCGAATCTTTATGTAAAAGCCTAAAAGATAAAATAAGACAAGCTTATGCTTGTCTTATTTTATTTAATTCTTGTAGTCTCTGTGATTTAGGAATAGCTCTTAAATGCTCTATTATATGGGATGGCAAATAATACTGTTTTTTGTTTATCGTAATACGATGTCTTTTATGATATTCATTAGTCCAATCTTTTCTACTTGTTACTTGTATCTCTGCATTATGAAAACGCTCACTGTTCTTTGCGTTTGTTTCTAATGAAGCCCATCGCAGATTCTCTATTCTATTGTCCTGTCTGTCTCTATTAATATGATCCACTACAGGCAGATTGTCTGGGTTAGGAATAAATGTTTCAGCTATAAGCCTATGCAAGTATATGCTCTTTTTGTTTGCTTTTACGAATATATATTTATCTTTCTTATGAGTAGATTTTGAGTGAACAATGAAACCGTAAAGATTTCCTGTTCTGTTGGCTCTAAAGGCTGAAACTACAACTCCTTCTTTTGTCAGAAAAACGTCATGCGTACTGTTATAGAAAAGTTTACCGTATTTGTCTTCTATTTCTTCTTTGGTTTTGTATATCTCTCTTGGCATATTAACGCTCCTTCAATTGTAAGTTAAATTAATACTACTATCCTAAGGGATACGGCTATTCTTTTTGCAAACTTAGCATTGTATATATAAGCGAGGTTTTATGTCGTTTACAGTTAGAAGTGTCATTACAGAAGCTCTCGCCAGAGCCAATTTGGTTGCAAGACGTCAACCTGCTCCTGGCAATATGGTAGAAAATGCCTATGCTCTTCTCAAGGGCATAGCAGCTGATTACAGTAGGCATAACCTGCTTCAGTTCCTTAGACGAGAAGTTGTACTCCCGACTCAGGGCATTCAGGAAACGCAGTACATTCTTGGAAATGGCTATGTAGAAGGTACCAACTTCTGGTTCGTAAATACTGATGGCTCTGATGTTCCGCCTGTTCCGTCTGCAGGTATCTGGAGTATGGCTCGATGCTGGGATAAGGCTAATAGCGTTTGGGATATCTATAGTGATCCAGAACATGCTGGCGAAGGCGTATGGCGTAGAACGAATTATCCTGATCAGGAAACCGCTATGACACATCTCAATGGTGCTGTTGTGCTTATTCGTGAGCCGGGTGTTAAGCCTTTGAATATCATTGGCACTACTGATATGGATATTCCTAACGATTGGGTTGATGCAGTCGTTGAGAATATTGCTGATGTTAAGGAATTGTACTGGAGACTGACATCTAGTCCTATGGCTAATACGGACAGACCTCTGCAGTTTGTGAGCTATGAAGACTTTAACGATTCTGCTTATGGTCTTCAGGTTTACACTTGGCAACCTATTTCTGACACGAAGATAGAACTTAAGCTCAAGCCTATGTTCTTGCAGAAGTTCAACAACGCTACTGGCTGCGAACTTGTGATGGTTTATAATGTCGGTTACAGCTTTGATCTTGATAGTGTCTTGAAAATTCCTGACATCTATCAGGAGCTGTTCATTACGGCTCTTACGTATAAGCTCGCTGTACAGTTCCCAAGACTGTCTCCTGAACATACTGAACGCTTGCGTTTGACGATGGTTGATATCGAAAACAGCCTCAAAACGTCTACGAGAGCGAACAAGTTTGTTACTAGGGATCCGTCTACAAATAACAATCTGTGCGAACTCGCTCAGCTTCAGTCAGGCTCATTTATCTTCCCGCAGTAGGAGGAATCATGGCACAAGCCAGAATCATTAACGGTATGATTGGGGGCTATCGAAATTCTGATATCGATAAGGTCACCAAGCAGACCACTGTCAATATGATCTTAGAATCGCAGGGCGAAGGTGCTTCTGCGAGTGCCATCTTGCGTTCTATTTGCGGTTCTGATCTAGCTCTCGATATGCCTGAGAAGAATTGCCGAGGAATGTATAGAGCATCTCGTGGTCCAGATGGCTATCCTGTGCTCTATGCGGTCTTTGGCTCTCACTTGTATCTAATTACAAACAATAATGCATCATTGCAGTATAGGCAAATCGGTACTGTGTCTAATGGTATTACAGAGCCTGTCTCTATGTGCGAAACAAACGGCTATGGCGATGCTCATCCTAGGCTGATTGTGGCTGATGGCATACAGCTTTATGCAGTCGATACGACCTTGGTTCCGGCTGCACAAGCTGCTGACTATAAGGCTATCGCTCTTCCATTCAGAAATGGAAGTGAGACAGAACGCATTCATCCGTCTCATGTAGCTTATCTCTATGGCTACTTGGCTGTATTGGATCAAGGCACTGACGCTTTCTGTCTTAGCTGTCAATATCCATTTGAAGAAGACGTCTATGGCGATGACATCTTTATGCTTGAAGACCATGAGTATGAAGTTGTCGTTGGCGATCAGACTAGGACGGCTACAATCACTGGAAATCCTCAAGGCTTTAAGGTGTTCTCTGAATGGAGTCCTGACACGTCTAGAGCTATGATTGCGGCTGGAAGCTTCCTTTACACTTTCGGTGATCGTTCCTATCAGGCATTCAGCTATCACGATGATGTGAACTTCCCGTTCCAGAGTCCTGATACAGCTGCTAATGCTATCGGTATCCTTGCTCCTAGAAGCGTATATGCTGTTGGTCCAAATGTCTTCTGGCTCGGTGCTAGTGACATAGGACAATACGGTATCTTCATGATGAATGGAGCTACTGCTAAACGAATCTCGAATAACGATATCGAACGTGAAATCTCCTTGATGAAGAATCCGTCTGATGCTGTAGCTCAAGCGTGGCATGAGAGCAAACACGTCTTCTATGGTATTACCTTTAGAGGCGATGACCGAACGTTTGTCTATGACTTGTCTGAAGATTCATGGAGTATTAGAAGCTCTTACAGGTCTGGCAATCCTACTCAAGAAGGTAAGTGGAGAGCTAACTTTGCTACTCTCGCTTACGATAAGCTGTTCTTTGCGACTATTGATGATAATAAGCTCATTGTGCAGAATCCTGAGAAGTGGACTGAATATGATGGGCTTCCGATTGTCCGTAGACGCAGAAGCGGTGTTATTCTTGAAGACTTCTCTCCGTTCTACTGTGAGAGCTTTAAGCTTATCATGAACAACGGTCAGGTTCCTGTCGAAGATCTGAATCCGGAAATCACTATGCGTTATTCTTGGAATGGATCTGACTGGAGCGATCAGGAGATTGGGCTTACTGGTACTATGGGTAGATATGATTGGAACACTCAGTGGTGGACTCTTGGCTATGGGGAAATCCTGACTATTGAAATCACTACGACTGCTCCATTTGGATTTGCGATCATTGGTGCTAAGGCTCAAGTAGAAAGGAGTGCCGTGCTATGAGACATACAACCTACACAGGTGTTAAGCTCGGTGATTTCAATGTTGAGGATAAAGGCTACCTTTCTGATGCTCTTAAAGGATATTGGGCTAGGAAATGGGAAAGCAACGTACAGCTGACCATTGTGCGTGGTCACTGTATGCTGTCAAGTCCTATTGCAACAGAGGAAACTATTGTTGATATTGAAATCCCAGATCATAAGCCGTTTTATGTGAATATCATATCGGCAAACAGCTCCAGACGAGAGCTCATTGAAACAAAGAACATTAAACTCATTCTTCAAAGCGGTGAACAACTTCAAGCCGTCTTTACAGTAGAGGTATAATATGGCTAACGGTTACAATTATGCAGCTAGCGGTATTCAGGGTGCTGGAACAGGTGCGTCTGCAGGTGCTGCATTTGGTCCTTGGGGTGCTGCTATCGGTGGCGGTGTCGGCTTGATTGCCGGATTGTTTGGAGCTGCTGCTGAAGAAGAAGACAAGGAACGCAGACAAGAAATCCTTGAGAATCTGTCTCAGGAACTTGACATATCTTACAATCAGATTGAACAAGCTTTCGGTGAATTCTATAAGAATTACACTCCGGGCGGTACTCAGCAAGATGCGATTAAAGCGGCTGAAAAGATCCGTAACTTTGATAGCGTTTTTGGAAAACGTCTAGCTCAGTATGGTCTTGATGATCCTGAGAAGATGAAATTTTCTTACGATAAGACTGTTGAAGATTTCATTAACCCGTATATGGGTAATGTGATCGAAGCGTCTAACCGTGCTGTTCAGCATAGTGCGGCAGGAGCTGGTCTTGGTCGTTCTACAGGTGCAGCTAGGGCTATCGCTGAAAATACTGCAAAACAATATAACGATATCTACAATACTGCTGTTAATGAATACGGCAAAGACCGTGCTCAAACCTATCAGGAATTCCAAGGCTATCTTGATCAAGCTAACAAGATGCTTAACTCGCTTACTTCTAACGATCAATGGAGCATTGAACAGCAGAAGGCTCTTGGTAACGACTTCCTTGAATGGCAGGCACAGCAAGCTGAGAACAAGGCTAATGTGCTCAAAGATAGGACAGATGCTAAGACTCAGATCGGTATTGCGATGGCTGGAATCTAAGGAGGAATTATGGCATACGCAGAATATGAAAGAAGTGCTATCGACTTGATTTCTCCTATGCTTACGGTTAACCAAATGGCTAACCAAGCAAATGCTGAACGCAAGCGTGGAATCTATGAAGGCGTTAAAGGTCTTATGACTGGTACTGCTGATGCCGTAAATTGGTATCAGCGTCAGCGTAAGATTGAGTTTGTTGGTGATAACAAACTTAACGAAATGAAGGCTCATCTTGCAGAGCTTGAACGTGAACTTGAAAGCGTCAACAACCACATTCGCTCTATCAAGGCTGAAGACATCGGAAGCCTTGACACATTTGCAAATACTCCTACTATGCACAACGCAGAGCAGGACGTAAATGATTATGACGTTGATGGCGGACGCTTCTCGAATACTCGTATCGACTCTTATGAAAGTGCTGCTGAGTACAATCCTAATGAGGACGATTTCGAACATCCTGAAGCTTATGCTCGTGAGAACATTCCGCCTGAAGTGAAAGCAAAATACAAAGTAGGGCTTCGTGCTCTTGGAGGTAGATAATGGCTATGTTAGGTCAACGTGCAGGGTTTAAGCCTATTGAACCTGTCAACGATGAAATGATGGGCATGAGAAACCTCCAAGCTACTTCTGGAGGTGCTGTAAATGCTCCTGACCAGTACTACGCAACTCAAGCTGGTATTTCTGGCTTGGGCGATGCATATAGCGATCGTGCAGCTTCCTTTGCTCGTAACGTCGCAGCTGATGCTCATAGCGGTATGGGCAATACAGATGAACAGCAGAATCAGCGTATTCAGGAGCTTTACAAGAGACGTGATGAACTTGAAGAAGAAATCCGTAATCTTGAAGCCGAGATTGCTTGGCAAGAAAAGCTCCGTGATAACGAAATGTCCGGTGATCCGATGTGGGAAGTTGCTAAGCAGCAATATGTGCAGAAGGGTGACTCTAGTGCTCTCGAAAGCATTATGGCTCGCAAGACTACTGTGGCTGAAAACGAAAAGAGTCGTAAGTCTCAGAAAGAAATTGCTAAGATCAATGCTAAGAAAGAAAGTGCAGACAAGCAGGAAGCCAATGAACGCTCTGCCAGATTTGCTCGTAACAACCTGAATGATGCTCTTATCTATTACGAGACAGTTAAGGGTGACTCCGAAAAGCGTATTCTAGCTGCTAACGATTTGCTGGCTCGTAAGAATCAGTTTATGGAAGCAGCTGAAATCTCCGGCAAGGAAGCTTCTGAATATCTTAAGGACGATCCTGAGTTCTTGGAACGTGTTGATGCAGCTATCAATGAAGGCAGATCCACGCAGACTGCTAAAATTGATACTAAAAACGCAAATTACACCAAGAACAAAAAGGCTTGGGATGCTAATGCCAAGAAAGCTCTGGATAGATATAATCAGCTTAGAGGAAAGGGCTGGAGTGTTGCACGCATCGAAGACAGAATGAAAGAAGTCATGAAGTATCTGAATGTAGATGCTAATGGCAATGCTACTGCAAAATCATATAGTGGAGGCTAATTATGGCTGTACAATCGCCTAATTCTTTAATTAAGGCTATTCGTGGAAGCGAAAAAGTAATTGGCGAAGACCTGTCTTACGATCTAGAATTCCTTCTTGATGATATCTCCGCAGAATCTGCTTCTGAAGCTGAAGCTACACAGAAGTTCCTGCAGAAGATCCATGATGAATATGGAGAACAGCTGAAAGATAAGTCTCCGCTTAAGGATGTCGTTACGGATGCACAGCAGAAGGGTACTATCGCTAGTACCCCTGTTTCTGTTAAGGCTACTGAAGAACTGCTTGGTGAAGAACAACCTCAGTACATGTTTACTAGATTCCCTTCTAGCGATTTGTCTAAGGCTCTCGGTATTGATGAGAAGGAATTGTTGACTTGGGATAGCGATAAGCATTGGACTAAGATCCCGACTGGTGATATGATGAGTCTCCTTCAGAAGTCTGGACTAGATTTCAATGCAGCTTTGAAGTCTCTTAGCGAACTTCAAGAAATTCGTGATAAAGAAATGGTTGCTGAAGGTCGTGATGTCGCCACAGGCAAAGTAAAAGCACTTCCGTTTATGGCTAGTGCTCTCCAAGGCGTATTTACACCTCGTGTTAAAGAAGCCATTAAGATGGGCCGTGATCCTTCTGGAAAGGACTATGCTCTTGACATTGGTGCTAATGCTATTCAAGCAGTTCCGGTAGGACGTCTTGCTGGTTTAGCCACTAGATCAGTTGCTCCTTTCGCCAGAAAGGTTGCCACATCTACGGCTCAGGCTGTTGTTCCTCCGCTTGCTGAAGAAGTTGCTGATGCATCCATGTACAATGAGCTCGAAAATCCGAATAGAGCTAATTTCAATGCAGGTAGAGTGGCACTTGGTGCAGGTGTCAACCTAGGTACTCCTTTAGCTATCGGCGGAGCTGCTGGTCGTATGGCACGCTATGATAATAACAGGGGAGCTGCAGCTAGAGTTAGAGATGCCCTCATGGGCGATTCCTATCTTGATTTCCTTGATAGACAGCAAGGTATCGGCTCTACTGTGTTTGGCGGACAGAATCTGCGTAACGAAATGGATGAAGCTATCATGGCTGACATCATGAAGGTTATTGACAAGGCAGACTTAAAGAAAATGTCTAAAGAACAGCTTGCATCCTATGCAGATTTCTTAAGCAGACATCCTGAGATTGCTGAGAAGCGTAATGATATTCTTGCAGCTTATTGGGAAAACATTGGTGGTGAAAATCCTGAACTTGATAGGCGTATTAGGCAAATCTTCAATAAAGATAACCCAGGAACTGTCACTCCGACATCTGCACTTGCTGAAGAAGGCGAAAGATTCGGTCTAGATGCAGAAGGGAATCTTGCATATGTCAATAAGACTGCGGCATATCCTGATAAACAAACGACAGAAGTTAAAGCTCTTGAGAATTTAGGTAAAGAACATAATCTTCCGATTGGTGTAACTCAGACTTCTGCCGTTGATATGCGAAATCAGGCTTTTGAGCAGACAAAAGCACTCAAGGGTGACTTTGGTTATCCCGCACGTCCTACGAAATTTGACCTTAAGGTGCAGGAATTCATGGACAATCCTGAATTTATGCGTAAGGTTAGGTCTCGTGACGTAAAGTATAACCTCGGTCTGACTTCTGGGCTGAATCTTGCTACAAATAAGGCTGGTAGAGAGTCTTATGCAGCAGGTCTTATCACTCCTGAACAGGCAGAAGACCTTAATGTCATTACTGGAGGTGTTCCTAAGTCCGTTCGTGAGATTTTGGCTGATCCTACTATCATTAGGCAATGGGATGCAGGATTCAAGCCTAGAGAAACCGATCGTGAAATGATGGAAGCATACAGACTCTACAAAAAGGCGAAAGAAGAACAAGACAGGCAGAACGCTTCTGGCGAAATTGACTGGCATGGTGCTTCTTCTCCGTCACAAGGTTATCAACCTTCTGCTTCGTCAAGAGCAGGAAGTAAGGCAGGTCTATAACAATGAGAGCACTTGATAATTGGATCGAATATACCGTTGACGGAAAACCGTTCTTCGGTAGATTCACTTTTTACAAGCTCCACACTACTGAGAAAGTTGCTATCACTAGCGAAAGTGGTGTGGCTCTCTCCAATCCGATTCTCTCTGATGCATATGGCCGTACGTCCTCTCAGGTGTTCCTGCCTGATGAGGATGTCACCGTTGTAATGGAGAAGTATATCGGTAGCGGAGATATGAGTGAAGCTCCTGACACTATCGAATTCTGGAGCGAAGCTAGAACATTTGACTCTTTGCGTAATACAACGATTATTGATATCGATGGACAAGGTGTAGTTGCAGGTTATGCCGGAACTATTACTGAACTCCGTGAAATGGATATTACTAAAGTCAATTACGCAATGCTGGCAGGTTATAATGTCCTTGGTGATATGCCTCCTGTGTTCTATAAGCTTGAAGTAAATAACATTTCTGCTGATGATGGCGGAAGTGTGGTTCGAGCTGACACTGAACACGTATGGAGATTGGTAACTCCTCAGATTCTAGATGTTAGAGTCTTTGGTGTATTCCCATCTGACAACTATGTGGATGTAGCTCCGCAAAATAGCCAGCTTCAAGCAGCATTTAACTATGCGAACTCTAAGGGTATCGCTCTGTATATGCCTTCAGTGTATGGAAGCGGTGGTTATTATGCCTTTGAAGGTGGTGCTCACAACCTTACCAATACGCTCTACTTGGATAACGGAGCTCATCTCTGTGCCAAGACAGGAACGACTTCTACGGTTGTGGTAGACAAGATCGAAGGTGCAGCAGCTGGATTCCTCCATTACGATGGCGTGTACAATGCTGGCAAGATTACTCTTACGGTTAAGTCTATCCGTACATCATGGCTGAACAACTGGCTTCAAGGTGATTATAAGCTCGTAGCCACTAACGAAATGATTGTGGATAGCCCTGTGGAACTCAACGCTCCTCAGACTTTCTCTAATCTTACTCGTGTGTCTATCGAAACGCCTAATTGGGATCCTCTTGCAGCTGTTGGTTTCGACGATATTCAGGAATTCGTCTCTCCTGGCAATCTGTCTATGAACTGTCGCTTTACATTCTACAACATGACAGGTATTACCGATAGATGGTGGAATCTGACTGAGGCTAACCATAGGATTGATCCAGCTAAGGCTGTGTTCATGAACTGTCAGTACACGCTTCACGATTTCTCCTATGTCGATAACTTCGTCAGACTGCAGTATGTCAACAATGACGAGCGTACGTTTAACCTTGAAGGTCGCACGTATGATGCTAGTGTGACGGATGTCTTCAACAATACAACATGGATCAACGGTGAAATCTCTAACCTGAATCTGAGTGGAACTGTAACGCTTAGGAATATCAAGGGAAGTGTTTATGGGTCTACGGCTCAGACATGGACAAATGTGAGTATTGAAGATTGCTACATTACAGGTAGCCTTCCATATTCCATTACTGGTGATTTCTATGCGAAGTCTTCTACTTTCTCAAGTACAGCTGATATTGGTAGCTCGTTGCCTGTATTCCACGGAAGCTCTTGTGTAATTCGTGATTGTATCTTTAACGGATACTCACTTCAGGTTCCGTATAATGCTGTCATCACTGGATGTACATTTGACAAGAATAAACTGGGTGCATATAGCAGTATCTCTGCTTATGTGTCTTATCCGGCTGGACTCCTGTCGATTACCTTCTCTGATAACGTGCTGAACGGAGCTAAGCTTAACATCACGACTTTAAGCGTCCTCCAAAATGGCTTTACAGTATCTGGATCCGTATTCGTAAGTAATAGCGTAACCGATTCTAGAGATGGCACTAACTTCATCAAGTGGAGTGGATGTGTTCCGGCAGAATCTGGGCATAGCTACTCTTATCGTAATAACGATGGTCCTGATGTGCTTCAACAAGATAGCTATACTGTAGTGCTTCAGCATGTGGCTAACTGGTTCAATGACGGTGTAAGCACTCCTCCTGCTACTCCTTATATTGAGTACACTGGTCCTCATGAAGTCTTCTCCGTAGACATTCCTGACATGATTGTCGGATATAGCACTATCGATCTTGGTGCAGCTGGCACAATTTCTGTACCGGTTTATGGTAAGTCTGAAGATGTGCACACGTATGCGTTTAAGTCAAGGCTTGTAGGTTTGACGGTTGATTATCTTAATCTCTTCTGTTTCTCTTATAGCGACTTTGCTAATAAACGCATTAGCATTAGTGTTCAGACCTCTAAGAAAGATGGTGAAGATTCGAACAGATATCTTGGTACTGGTCTCGGACAGAACTCTATCGGTATTCCAGCTAATCTGAGTCTTCCTGACTTTACGGTTAACGCTGGAGCTCAGAGTGCTGCAGATGTGCCTGTTCCGTACGCTTATCAAGATCTCGTGTTGACTACAACTCTTACTGACGTGAGGGTCATTTCCTAAAATCTAACAGCCCATAGGCACATTAGTCTATGGGCTTATCTCAACTCTTACATTGATATTAACAAGAGGTTGTCATGGCAGCTTTGAATACCAACGACTACGCCTATCTTATTCCGCCTACCGCACAGTTTAAGGATGAGAACGGTCTTCCTTATTCTTCTGGTTTTGTGGAATTCTACAAACATGGCACTAGCGAAAAGTACATTACCTATGCCGATTGGGCAGGTAGCCTGAATCCGTTTAGGATTAGACTGAACTCTCAGGGTCGTACAATTGCGATTATCCCTAAGGGTGTCCTTTTGGACATGTACGTCTACAACTATCTCGGCAATCTCGCTTATACCCGTTTGAATGTTACTAACGGAAGCGGTGATGGCTCTGGTGGTGATAATCTAAGATTTACATCTAGTGATGGCAGTATTGTTATCACTAGAGAAAATGATACCGTTGACTTTACCGTTCATCAGGATGAAAATACATATGGTACTATCGTAGCTCTCACTACAGATCAGAATGGTGCTATCGTTTTTACAAATGTGCTTGACGGTAATATTGATGTCAACAATGCGGGTCGACTTATAGTTGAGAAAGACAAGCTCTATCATCTGTCACTTGCCATGAAGTTTGCCACTTCTGTCCTCAATGTCAACTATGCGTCTTGCGTGGTTAGAGACAGCGAAGGCGGAGCTCATGATTTCGTGCTTGATGAGAGCATTACCGAAAACTATGTCGAAGTCTCTTGGGATATGATTCCTGAGTCCAATCAGCTTCAGCTCGCTCTTCAGGCTCCGTCCTATATGCCTCTTGAGAAGGCTATGCTCTATATCCATAGAGTTAATCCTCTTGCAGGTGGCGGAAGCGGTTCTGGCGGTGGAGAACAATCTGACTGGACTGAAGCAGATCCTGACTCTCCGGCTTATATCAAGCATAAACCTGATCTTTCGCTTTATGCCTTGAAGTCTGAAATCCCTGATGTGCCAGATATTCCTACTCCGACAACTCAACAGTCAGGCAATATTCTTTCAGTAGATGATCAGGGCAATCCTGTATGGACTGAACCTCAGTCTTACTCTCAACAGCAAGCCGATTGGAGTCAAACAGACACTACAGCTGTTGATTATATTAAGAACAAACCTACAATTCCCGCAGCTCAAGTTAATAGCGATTGGGATGCGAATAGTGGAGTAGCTCAGATTCTTAACAAGCCTGACCTCAGTGTCTATGCTCTTAAGTCTGAAATTCCCACTGTTCCGACTATCGGTTACACTGAACTTTAAGGAGACATTATGCCTACAAGATTTGCGTCATCGATTGACGATGCTCCTATTCTTGCTGCTCGTGCTTATGCCGATCAGTATGGTGTAAACATTGATCAATTCTATGCCAAGAAAACAGACTTGTTTTCTGGGGATTATAATGACTTGTCAAACAAGCCTGATCTCTCGGTTTATGCGTTGGCTAGCTCCCTTGCTACCGTTGCTACTAGCGGTAGTTATAACGATTTGTCCGATAAGCCCACTATTCCTGCTGCCCAAGTTCAGAGCGATTGGAATCAGACTAATTCTTCGGCTGTCGATTACATTAAGAACAAGCCCACGCTCTTTAGTGGAGACTATAACGATCTTACAAACAAGCCTGATCTTAGCGTCTATGCCTTGTCTAGTAGTCTTGCTGCTGTCGCTACTTCAGGAGATTATAACGATCTGAGTAATAAGCCTACAATTCCGGCAGCTCAGGTTAATAGCGATTGGAACGCTGTCAGCGGTGTGGCTCAGATTCTCAATAAGCCCGATCTCAGCGTATACGCACTTTCGAGCAGCTTGGCAACTGTTGCTACATCAGGTGATTATAATGACCTGACAAACAAGCCAACCATTCCTGCAGCCCAGATACAGAGTGACTGGAGTCAGACCAACAGCTCTGCCTTGGACTACATTAAAAATAAGCCGGATCTCAGTGTGTATGCATTGGCTTCTAGTCTGGCTTCGGTGGCAACGAGTGGCGACTATAATGATTTGATTAACAAGCCGTCTATCCCTGCAGCTCAGGTACAAAGTGACTACGCCCAGAGTGATTCGTCTGCTATTGACTATATCAAGAATAAGCCAGACCTGTCTGTATATGCACTTTCTAGCTCTCTTGCTACGGTTGCAACTAGCGGTGATTATAACGACCTTAGCAATAAGCCGTCTATTCCGACTAAGACTTCCGATCTTAATAACGATAGCGGTTTTATTACAGGTAGCGATGTTCCTGCTAATCAAACCCAATCCGATTGGACTGAAAGTGATACGACTGATCCTGCTTATATTCAAAATAAGCCGACACAGATTGGTCTTGTAGCTGGCACGAATATTAGTTTTGTTGAAGATAATGCCAATAACACTTTGACGATTAATGCTACTGCGGCTCCTCAGCAACAGGCTGATTGGAACCAGAGCAATGCTTCGGCTGTTGACTATATCAAGAATAAACCAGATCTATCTGTATATGCTCTTGTAGCTGATCTTCCTACCTTTGTGGAAGGCCAGAATATTCATATCAGCACTAGCGGTACGAATGTTACCATCTCGGCTGATGACACGACCTACACTGCGGGTACTGGTATCGATATAAACAATAATGTCATTAGCGTTGATACCGATGATGTGATGATTGACTATTGGCATGGCGGCTCTAACACTGCATTGGCAAGCGGTACTAATCTTAACGCTAATCTTTCTGCTACAGCTTATAGAGGTACAAACGTCTATGTGTCTGGTGGTGCGATTACGCTTAAGCCGGGTACGTATGCTGTTAATGCTTTCGTGAAGATCAATAACAATAACACCACGCTTGATGACGATTGTTACAAGCTGTCTGTGACTGGTGGCATTACTAACGGTAATCCTACTATTGCTTACAACTTTGATAACTCCTTCAGACATGAAGAAGTCATTGAAGTCAGTTTCTTGACTGTCAATCTCGGTAGTTCGGATGCAGCTCTTGTACTCACCACAGACGCTCTCTCCGTGTTGTCTGGTGTGTCTGTTACGCTCACGTACGCTCAGGTGTACTGCTTGAGTGGAATTGTGGGTGCTAGTGGCTCAGGTGGTGGCGGAAGTGCCATCATTACGCTTTCTAGTACAGACCACAGCGTGACTATTACCGAAAATACTGTTGGCGATGTTAAGAACTTCGACCTTAGTGTTCCTACTCAGGTTCAGGCAGATTGGAGCCAAAGTAATTCTAGTGCTCTTGACTATATCAAGAATAAGCCTGACTTGTCTGTGTACGCTTTGTCAGCTAATTTGGCAACCGTTGCAACAAGTGGGTCTTATAATGATCTTAGCAATAAGCCTACTATCCCTGCTGCTCCTGTCCAGAGCAATTGGAATGAAAGTGATAGCTCTAGCTTAGCCTATATTCAGAATAAGCCATCTTTGTTCAGTGGCAGCTACAATGACCTTACGAATAAGCCTGACTTATCTGTGTATGCTCTGTCTAGTTCTTTGGCTACGGTTGCTACGAGCGGTAGCTATACTGACTTGAGTAACAAACCTTCAATTCCTTCAACACTTGGTGATATCACGACTACTGCAGGTATTACGGATATTCAAAAGGTAGCTGCATTACCACAGAGTCCGGTATCAACTGTGTTATACTTAATTGAGGAATCATAATGTCTATTACACTTGGCTCTAATATTGCCGGAGTATATGTTGGGAATTCCAAGATAGTTAAAGCCTATCTTGGGTCTTCCCTTGTCTTTTCTGCAGGTCTTCCCGCTATTGCTCCTTATACTATGAGATTCCAGTTCAATGATGGATTTGATCCGTCAAGTCTGTTGGATGAAGATCATGAGTATATCGGAACATGGACCCATGTATCTGGCTCTGTCTGGGATTTCACTTATCAAAATGAAAGATGGTATGCATACGGTTTTAGTGGCTCAGGAAATAAGTATCTCTACAGTGTGTTGTCCATTAAGACAAAGAATGAGATGGGTAGCGGCTTATATGGATATGACGACAGCACATCCTCTCTATTCGGCCAGAAAGCTCATGTGCTCGGTGCTAACCTCTCAGGTGTGAGATATCTGGTAAAGACATTTTACAACTGGGGTCGGCTTAAGTCTATTGCATGGTTTGACACATCAATGCTGTATAATGCTAGCGAATTAGTAGCTAACAATAATGCAAATAGAATTCAAGATGTGGAGTATATTCCTAACTTTAACTTCTCTAGCATTACAGATGAAACGCTCACATGGAACGGAAGTGCTATGGCTTCTAGTGCATCTGCAAAGAAGGGATTAGCTAGCTTTGCATTTTCTTCAAGAGGTTCCGCACTTCTTTCCAAACTTAAGGCTGTTCCAGATTTGACTATTCCTGCAGACAATAGTGTTACTGTCGACTATATGTTTGGAGGGCAGTATAATGTAGAGAGCGGAGCATTAGCACTCTATAACAAATTCGCTGCAGCTAATTGGCAAGGAAGTCATACCTATACCTTTAGAAACTGCGGTCGTAATACTAATACAGGTGCAGCAGAGCTTGCACAAATCCCGTCTTCATGGGGCGGAACAGGAGCGTAATTATGGCTGATTGGATAATGTATGGAAATAAATCAATCTATTTCGGATCTAAAAAACTTATTAAGACGCTTCCTCCATTCACACTCAGGTTTCAATTTACTGACAATTCCTATGATCCTAGAAATGACTCTAGCAAGAATTCGGATTGGAAAAGTAGATGGAAACTTGTTGATGCTACATCTGGAATATACGACTGGACTTACGTGAATTCAAGTTGGGAATCTTATTTTAGTAGTTGGGAATGCCCTTCTACATATTCAATAATTGATGCTGGCGACACTAGCGGCGTTACGAATTTTTGGTATATGTTCTATAATTCCTATACTACTACAAGTCATAACTTGCTTTCCACTGTTGGATTTGATCTTTCATCTGCCACAGGTAATTATTATGGTGTTGATGATATATTTTCTAACTGTCAAGAGCTAAGATCTATTCCGTATTTTAATCTTACTGGAGTTAAACACTGCAGTGGTATGTTTACCGATTGTACTTCGTTAACATCAGTATCTCCCGATTTAGATTTTTCGTCAGCTACTCATATATCTTATTTGTTTTACAATACTGCACTCGAGACTATTCCTAACTTCGACTTTGGTAACGCTACTAGAGCAACAAGCACTTTTCGATTTTGTCGAAACTTAAAAAGCCTTCCGAATCTTAATCTTAGTAAGATTAAAACAGCACTTGGTTTTATCTCAGATTGTTCGTCTCTTACTGCTATTCCACAATGCATGTATAGTTTAACTTCAGTAACTGATGTTACATATATTCTCGATGGCTGTGTAAATATTGCTTCTGGAATTCTAGACTTCTATAATTTCTTAAGCACGAAACAAGTAACCGTTACTGATCATGATTATGCTTTTAGGAATTGCGGTTCTAATACGGTTACTGGTGCAGCCGAATTAGCCATGATTCCACAATCATGGGGAGGATTGGCAAATGGATAAAGCACTCTCTGCAATTGAACAATTTGGCAAAAAGGTAGGCGTACTAGCTGCAATCCTAGTCGCTTATCTCTTTTTTGAAATCCAAGAGCTTAATGAGAAAGTGGAAAGACTAGATCGAACAGCAAATGATCTAGCCGAAGTTAGGGAAAGCGTGAGTGCCATTAATGCTAAGCTACAGATATTACTGGACGATTATTCTTCAAAGAGATATATGCAAAATACCGATCCTTCTGTGACAAAGGTTTCAAGGCCACATAGATAGGGTCTGATGTTGAGGAGAAGTGATAGCGAGTTTCTTTACCGTTTGGTTGTGTAGCATGTAAAGATACGTGAGAGGCATTATACTGTTTGCCATAACGC
>Ga0265301_10002616_pt1 | contig 20436 bp, 18 predicted proteins | sample AusTroGonzalo_MG_2_FD_193488 | JGI IMG/M metagenome (GOLD analysis project Ga0265301, IMG submission 193488) | Bovine rumen microbial communities from tropical cattle in Woodstock, Queensland, Australia - Gonzalo_04 | ecosystem: Host-associated > Mammals > Digestive system > Stomach > Rumen ... | reverse complement strand
TTGACGTATTAATTGACGGCCCTTTTATCGAGAATTTAAAAGATTTGTCACTTAAATTTAGAGGGAGTTCTAATCAACATATTAGAATTAAAAAAAATGATGCTTGGGAGATAGAAGAATAATGGAACATATTACTACTAAAGTAGAAACCCTAGATAAGGTTTATAATGCAATTAAAAAACATGAAATGAAAGAGGTTTCTTTTGAATTTTTAGTAGGAAGCTGCTTCCCGCACATTTTCAACAACATAAAAGAAGAAATGCGCCGTCAATACACGCTTGGTTATATTGATGGACAAAAGGAGGGGATGGATTATGACGAGTAGTTATGCTGTAATGAATATAATACTTGCTTTTCTCACTAGTATAGCTGCTTTAGTATTTCTTTTTCAAAAAAAGGATGAGAATTTAAGAGCAGAACAGCGAAGAAAAGTTCGTATTGCCAAAGGTATTGCTTTAACAATTGCTATTGTTTCTTGTTTAATTTGCTTATTTAGTGAAGATGCAACTTTAGAAATGGAATGGGTAGATAAGTGGACATTAGTAATGACTATTATGTTTGGCGGTGAATTAATGGCTGATTACTTCGTTAATAAAAAATGCCATTATATAGAAGAATAGGAGGAATTAATGAAAACAATTGCTTTAATTATTATGGTATCAATTGTTTTAGAAGCTTTAGTAGAGTATGGAAAAACAATTGATAGAATGGTAGTTGCTCATGACTATAAAACAGCAATTACCCAAGGAATTACTATTGTTTTAGGTGTGGCTTTAGCCTTCGTTTTCAAAGTACAATTATTTAATGAGGGATTAAGCGAAGTATATCAAGGATTAGCCATTGACCCGACAATTGATATGATATTAACTGGTATTTTATTCAGTAGAGGCTCTAATTTCTTTAGTGATTTAGTAAGTAAGCTACAAAGAAAAAATACTGTAGAATTAATGAGTACAGAGTTTAGTCAAAATGTTGAGCCACTGTTAGATGAAGAAGAAAATTATGAATGGCTTGATGATGATTCAGAAGAAGAAGTAATCGAAGAAGTCGTTGAATAAAAAAAACGCTGGATTGAAAAATCCAGCGTTTTAAATTTTGACAAAAAATATTTTTTATGGTATAATATATATAGAAAGAAAATTAGAAGGAGATTTACCTATGAAAATTGAACGACTAGAAATATCAAGTTTTAAACCGGCCCTACGTGGAATGAGGAATCCTATGAACTCATGGGATAAATCAGACTCAAATGAGTGCATTCATCATATTGGCCCAAAGGATTTAGATTTAGCCCAAAGATTAGTCCGCGGCGGCCCAGAACATGCTAAATTTATGAGACAAATTATAGTATGGGTTGATATAACTGCGCCATTATACTTTTTTAAAGAATTTGATACATATAAAGTTGGAACTACAGCTAACTCAACAAGCACAATGCACAAGCTTGCGGCCGCGCCAATTACGAAAGAAATGTTTGAATTTGATAATAATGATATTATTGTAGTTCAGGGAAAATCGATTAATGGCGAGTGGGAATTAATTTTTGATGATTATATTGATGATATAGTAGATATGTGCGAAAATCTGCGTCTTAAATATCTTGAAACCAAAGATAAATCTTACTGGCGCGCACTTGTTCAAATTCTACCAAATGCTTTTCTTCAAACAAGAACAGTTTCCCTTTCATACGCCAATCTCCGTAATATCTATTTTCAAAGACGTAATCATAAATTAAAAGAGTGGCATCAATTTTGTGACTGGATAGCTACTCTTCCATATGCAAAAGAACTTATAATGTTGGAGGATACCGATGAGATTAATTGAACAAACAGAAAAATATGTAGTTGAATCAGAAGAAGACGCTATTAAAGTAATTCAAGGATTCAAAAAAGACGCTGAGTCAAAAGGATATATACTTGGTAAAAGTGGATATGATTATAAAACCAAGAAAGCTAAAGGAGAAATTATTGGTGAAGCTTGGGTTGTAACTATTAAAAAATTACTTGGAGGAGTGTGGGATGACTTCGAATAATGAAGAAACTAAACTATATGTAGTAGATGGCGCTCAAGAACAACCGGCCGCGGAAGTAGATACAGAAACAACGGAATTAACTGAAGAAGAAATTGCCCAATTCTATGAAGACAATAAAGATGCAATCGACTTAATGGGTGGATTAGATATTTTTGAATCTTTAATGAATGTTCCCGACGAACAGTTTAAGGAATTAGAGCCAGCTTTTCTTCAAGTATTTCAAGAAGTTTTGAATGAAAAAGAAGCACAAGCTGAAATGATAGCTATGTTAGCTTCACAAGAATATAGTGTAGATAATATTCAACAAGATTTTGTTCTAATTAATGAAGCAATTGATACTATTGACTTTATTAGCGAAGAAAAGAAAGACTTCTTGCGTAAAATTACTATGATGTCAGCCAATAAAATGGAAGAGCTGAGTAATAAAACCGCAAAAGAAATAATAATTCCCTGTGAAGTCCTTAACGGAAATTTACCACCACAATACGCGCATGATACAGATGCGGGTATGGACATTATCTCACCGGCAGAATATACTATCGCCCCTGGTGAAACTATCATTATTCCTACTGGTATCAAATGTGCCATTCCTGAGGGATATGCGCTTCTCATACAACCAAGAAGTGGACAGTCTGTCAAAACAAAACTTCGGGTTGCCAATACGCCAGGACTTATTGATTCCGGCTATCGCGATGAAATCGGAGTAATAATAGAAAATATTGAACCACCTTTCAAAGATATAGATTATGAATTTGATGATAATGGAGAAATCCATATCAAGTCAATCCTTCATGGTCAATCATATACAATCGCGGCGGGTCAAAAATTTGCACAAATGAGACTCGTACAAGTACCACATGCACAGTTCTTGGCTGTAGAAAATGTTGGCGAAATAGGAGAAAATCGCGGCGGTGGCTTCGGTAGCACAGGAATGTGAGCAAAATAAAAGTTGAAGATATTAGAAAGGCGGCGATAGAACATGGTTGGGAACTAATTTCAACCGAATATAAAAATCTAAGTACAGAATTAATTTTTAAATGCGATGAAGGGCATGAAATAAATGTTCCCTATAAAAAAGTAAGAGATAAATGGGAATGTCCTTTATGTAAAGCAAATAAATACTATAATTTTACTGAAGCGGTCAAACCTAAATCTAAAGATGTACAACGGGTAATTGGATTAGACCAAGCCACTCACATTACTGGTTATTCTATTTTTGATAATGAAGAATTAGTATATGCTGGTACTTTTGAAGCTACCGCAGAGGATGAAATTGAACGAGATGTCCAAATTCAAAACTGGCTGATTCAACTAGTTCACAATTGGAAACCTGACATAATTGGTTTAGAAGGAATACAGCTTCAACAGTTTAACGATAAAATGGTAGGAGTAACAACCTATCAAACCCTTGCACGACTACAGGGCATATTAATGGCAACCTGTCATAATTTAAAAGTTGACTACATAGTTTGCCCGCCCGCGACTTGGCGTAATCACAGTGGTGTAAAAGGACGCTCGCGTGCGGATAAAAAACGTTCCATGCAAAATAAAATAAAGGAATGGTTTGATATAACTGTTTCCGATGATGTGGCAGATGCTATCGGAATCGGAAAATATGTAAATGAAACTCATAAGAAAAAAGTTGAAATATTCAATTGGGAATAAAGGAGGATTTTTAATGGTTAATGTAACTATGGACCAAATTATTGCTTTCAGAAATGCTGGAGATATCTTTGGAGATTATAAGCTTCCACTTAAAGTTGCTTATAAATTGAACAAGCTTAAGAAAGCAGTTGAGGCAGAAGGAGAATTTTATAGTAATAAGTTCCAAGAAATCGTTGATACCTATGCTAAAAAAGATGAAAATGGTCAGATTGTATTTAGCGAAGACGGTAATCAGATTATGATTCAAGATGGAAAAATTGAAGAGTGTAATCAAGCATTAAGTGATTTACAAGAGCTTACTGTAGAAATTGACAATTGTAATTTAACAATTGATGATTTCGGTGAAGAGGTAGAATGCACACCTGAAGACCTTGAAGCCCTTATGCCTTTTCTTAACTAATGATTAAAAAAAGATTAACAGAAGACCGCGAAAACATGGAAGAAATTTTGATTAGAACTGCAGATAGGTGTGATATTTGGCAGGATAGATTCATTTATGCTATCGCGCGGGCAATATATGATATATTAGACGAGCTAATAAGACAAAAAGAAAAGAGGGACAATTAAGTCCCTCTTTTTTTATTATCTGAATTTACGTACTTGAGTTACGTTTCTATAAGATGAGTCTTTAACAATGATTTTCTTAACACGTTCAGCCATTTTGTCTACATCGTAATCGTTTGCAATTTTATCTACGTTTATGTTGATTTCATAAGTTGCATTACCATATTGATCTTCGGATGAGTTGACTACCTTTATAGCTTTACTTAATATATCTTTAAGTGCAATAAAGTTTTTAGTATCAGTAGCATTTAACACAAGTTCTGGTCTTGAAGGAGTACCATCTAACCAAGCTGGGCCAGTATAATCAGCAAGACCACCGGTTGCATATTTATATGGAGATTTTTTATTATCTTTAGCTTGTTTACGAATCTTCTCATACTGTCCTTTTCCATAAACAGCTTCAAAACCCTTTTTAAAATTAGTATCGTTAAAACTTAAAGCAAGTCTATATTTACTCCATCCAGCACTTTTAAAACCTTTTATAACATCTTCCCACTTTAACGATTTAGTATCTGCCAAAGCTTTTAAAAGAGTTCTTTCTCCATGACCAGCATCGCTTGCTATCTTTTTTAAATCTTTTAAATCTTTTGCAGAAACTTTTTTCTTTTTAGCAATAGAAGTTATTTTATTTTTATAGGTTTGTTCTTTTTTCTGTTTATCAAGCTCTGTTGTAGCATCTTTATAACCAGCTTTTGATAATTCTTCCAAAGTAAAAGCTTTTTTAACATCAGAGTATTTCGCGCCTGCTGTTTTGAAGTCTTTTGCATTTGTAAAACCAAGAGATTTTATATCTTTACTTGTATATCCTAAATCTAATAAATCTTTCAGATTGGTAATACCACTCTTAAAAGCTTCTTTTGCAGTATATAAATCAGAAACGCCTTCTTTAAAACCCCCTTCAACCATTTCTTTGGCAGTTGGAGCTTTTTTAGTTACTTCACCATTTTCATCAGTTATTTCTTCCGTCGCTAAATTCTTCGCCGTCGCAGCACTTACACCCATATCATGTAATTCTTTTACTGAAAACTTTGTTTTAATTTCTGGTATCATTTTTTCTAAATCAGTAATAATGGTAGTCAATGAAGATTCAATAGTTGATAAATTAATAGTAGACTCAACTTCTTTACCTTCTGAATCTAATGTCTTGCTTCTCATTTCTGTAGCATAAGCCATTAATGTTGCTAATGCACCATTATCACCACTAATTGCTCGATAACGCATCCATGCGGCATCCCATTCTTGCAATAATTGTTTTTGTCCATTTTCAGTAGCTTCATCATAACCAGCGTTAGCCAGCCAAGCCTGTTTAATTTGTTCTTGATAGCGCTCAGGATCACGAAGCCATTCGTTGACTTGAGCTACATTAGTACCAGTCGCCGCGGCTAAATCTCGTTGAGCTTCAAGTAAATTAATCTGACGTTCTCTTTGTTTTGTTGCTTCATCTTGTTGTTGAGATAGTTTATCCAATAGCTGATCTTCAAGTGTTCGTCCATAATTTTGCTGTGCTTCTGCTATCTCTTTTTCTAACTGAGCAATTTCAACTGCATGTCCACCAGAAGTGTCTGCTCGCAATGCTGCTAAACGTTGTTGTTTTTGTGAAATGTCTTGTTCAGTTTTAGCATTATCTTCTTGTTTTCTGCGCTCATCTAATTTACGTTTAACTTCATCAATTAAATTCTTCGCTGCAGTATCTAAAGTACTATTAAGCTTGCTCAATTTATCAATCTCTTTATCAGTCTGTTCTTCGAGACCTTTTACCAAAGAGTCTTCAAAATCAACCATATATGATTGATATTCTTCAATTTTTTTATAGACATCCGTTAATGAGTTAAAAGTATTAGCTAAAGCATCGTAATATGCGCCTTGCTTCTCAGCAATTAGGTCTAGCCCTTCTTTAATTTTATCATAGTCTTCATTTTGCCAGCGTTGTTTATATAAAACTTCTAAGGCTTTGTCATAATCAAAATTATTTTCATTAAAGCCAATATCTTTTAAGAAATTGAGTGCAGCGGTTCTAGAACTTAAATCTTTAGTAGCATTAGTAGCATTTTCAAAACGTCCTAATTCTATAATGCCAGTTTCTAAACTAAATGCATCTTGATATTCTTTCCAAGTGCTATCAACTATTTCATAATTAACCTTTGCTTGAGTAATCATTGTTTCAGCACTTTTATTTAAAACATCTCGTACTATATCTATACTATTAGCTATATTCCCAAAACCAGCTTCTAATTTAGCGGTTTGTAACTCATCAACAGCTTCATATATGGCATTTAATTTATTAAGTTTTTCTAACTGTTGACTTAATAAATAAACATCAGTAATAACTTTATCCCATTGATTAAAAGCATCATAGGCATTATTATAAAATTCTTCAAGCTGTTGTAAAGCATCTTCTTTTTCTGATTCGGCTGATTCTAATTCAGAATTTAATGTATTAAGTTGCTTTTCTGTGGCTTCTTTTACTGCTTCAGCTAAAGATTTATTTTTTGAAGCTAATTTACTAATTGCTTTTTGATCAAGAATATAAGCTTTTGTATCTTCATCTTGAGTAATGTAATCTGCTAAATTAACGGTTTTATTTTCAGTAACTTTACTTTTAGTTTTGGTTACTTTTCCTTTTTTATTTTTCTTAGAGACAGTTTTTGTTTTTTCATATGATACACTAACTCTTGCTCCAATAGCCTCTGCATAAGCATTTTTTTCAGCATCTTTTTTATACCCAGAAGTTCCTTGATATGCTTTTTTAGCCTTTTCATATTCTTTTTTAGCTTCTGTATATTTTTTCCTATTAGCTTTAGTATTTTTTTTCTTTTTATTACTTTTAGCTGCTTTTAATTTCTTTTCTGCAGCATCTCGTTTCTTTTTGGCAGCGGCTTGTTCATTTTTTTCGCTTTTCGTCTTTTTTGGAATTCCAGCATCTGCAAAAGAAACACCTTCATCAGAAGCTTTTAACTCTTTTTTAGCTTGAGCGATTTTCTCATCTGCTATTGAAACTACTTTATTTAAATCTTCTTCAAGTGTCTCACCAAGTTTACTATATTGTTCTAAAGTAGTACCAAAGGTAAGTAATAATCTATCTAATTTTTTTTGAGTATTTTCTGCTGTATTTTGAGCCTTATTCATACGGTGAGCAGCATTTTCCCACCAAACGAGAACCTTTCCAGCTTTTTCTGTAATTTTAATAACTTCTTTAGCTGCATTTTCAGAATTTGTATTTTTTTTCTTCTTTCGTTCTTTTTGACCAGAAGAAATATTAGTTGATTGAGTAAAAGTAAAATACTTTTTATGATAAGACGAACTATCTCCACTATAATCAGCATGAGAACCGGCTGGTATACTCTTACGCTTTAAAATATTTTTTGATTGTTCATGAGTATATACTACAGCATCAGATGGTAAATTTAACATCTGTGGTCCACTCGCACCAAGAATCATAGAACGATTTTCACTAGGTATCCAAGCAATCTCAAATCCTTTTTCACCAGTAAGGGTTAATCCCCCTTTGTTTTTAGGTCCTACTGTACCTCCATGACCTTTTGCAGCAGAACCAAAAGAAGGAATTCTATCTGTAGATATTTTATTATTGATACCTGTAGCGCCAGATGGCCCACTAAAAATACCTGTAAATTTTTCTTTTAAACTATTTAACTTAATTTTAATGCTACTAATTACACTACTAGTATTATCTGTAGCATTAATACTAGTATTATGACTTCTAGGAAGACCTGTGATACTACTATAAGCCGCAGCTGCTTTAGCAATAGCATCAGAAGAATCTGCAGTTATTGTAACTGGTTCTGTTACTCTATCATAAACTTCATCTATTTTTTCTTCTAATTCTGGAGTATTTCCTTCATTAGCAGTGGCTTGTATTAAAAAATTAATAATCGGATCTTTTTTAAAGGTTAATAAAGTATCATGTAATGAAATAAAACTAGGGTCTTCTTCTCCAGTAACAACCACTTTCTCTTCAGTTTCTTTTATTTCTTTATTAACGACTTCATTAGTAGTTTTTGTTACTTTTTCAACGCCTTCAACTACTTTATTATTAATTTCAGGTGCTACTTTTTCAGCCTTTTTTTCAATTTTTTTATCGGCCTTCTCTTTTTCACGTCTTCTTTTCTCTGTTTGTTGTAAGTATGATTCGTATGCGGACAAACCCGTTTGATAATTTCTATCTACATCATCGGCTAGATTAGTCCAATAATCAGCCAACTCTTGATAACTTTTTGATGTTTCTCCAGTGGTCGTATTAGCTATTGCTTGAGCTTCTGCCGCATTGTCTCGATAAGTTTGAGTTAATTCAGACATATACTTCTTTTGAGTCTCAAACTGTTCTGGAGTCATCCACTGGCGTTCGCCATTTTCATCTAAAATTTGACCAAGACCAAAAGCTTCAACATTAGTATCTACTCCAGCATCTCCAAAAGTTTGTTTACGCTGTTCTTGAGCTTCCTCTAATTGTTGTTGCGGACTTGTTTCGTTCATATTGTTTAAAATATTAGTGGCTGTAGTATTAAGTCTAAACAACTCGTTTGTTTGTTTAGCTAATTCAGGATTATCTAAAGCACTAACTAAATCACTATATACAGTATCAAAATTTAAATCGCCTATCATTCCTTGATTTTCTGCATAGGCTCTTATTTCTTCTTCTGTAAACTCTCCAGTTTTATGTAAAGTAGTAATTAAATCTGGAAGTGTTTTTATACCCATATCTTTAAATTGGGTAGCTAATTCTTTAGAACCTTTTTCATATGCTTCTGCCGCTTTAAGTACTTGTATATTTTGTTTATTTTGTAATTTGTCTATTTGCTGCTGCTGTTCTTCTTCTCTAACATATCCTGCTTCAGCTAATCTATTTAATAATGTTTCTTCTTTTACATAAAGGCTTTGTTGTCCATTTTTATTAGATTGTTGACCCTTAATGGTAAAATCACTTTCTTCTAAAGATTTTCTAACTTGACCCAAATTCATAAAAGAAATACTAGCAAACTGACGTCCCTTGTTTAACATGGAAGTTAACAAATCATCAGATATTCCTAGAGCTACAGCAACATTATGCCATTGGTCATCTGGTATATTAGTAATAAAACCACTTTGCTTATCATATTTTACACCAGCTTCGGCTAATTTATCCATTGCTGGAGCGCATTCAAGTACTCTTTGAGTGAAAGCATCAAAACCTTCTTGTCCTTCTCGGAGCATAGGTTCCAAGTCTTGTATTTTTTTTGCTACTGCAGAGGCAGCTTCATATCCATCCTTTCCTTTTGTAGCTTTTTTAATTGCCTTCTCACTGAGTAAAGCTTCTGCGCCAGTCCAAAAAGTTGCATCACCTCTACCTTCAGAATGTTTTTTAATTTCTGTTTCATAGCTATCTTTAAAGGTTTCAGTAACCTTATCAAAAATAGATTTCATTCCTTCGGCTGCAGTAGAATAATCTTTTTCTGTAGCTTTATTAAACTCTTCCAAAGCACCTTCAGCAGCTTTTATTTCATCAGTGGCAGTATTTAAAGCCTCTGTTAAATTAATTTTGGCTTCTGTAGCATAATTTCTTAATTCGCTAGCTTGTTCTCTACACTGTTGTGCAAAAACTTGTCCCGCTCTACCGGAATTTTCCCAAGTATCAGCTAAGTCTTCTAAGCCAACAGCTAAATCCTCTACTTGATTTTCATAATTAGTAACTGCATCGTCATCATTAATATGATTTAAATAATCTTGTTGTAAACTATCTGCTTCTCTTAATATATCACTATATTCTGAAGTTGAACCTGCCATTTTCTTCCATTCTTCAGAATAATCTTGTATTTCTTCTTTATATTTTTTAGGATCCCAATCTTTAGTTAGGCCCTCAAGCATTAGTCCTTCAAAGCCTTCATTGAAGCCACTAATAAATTCTTCCCCAAGTTCTAAACCAACAGCATCTAATTCTTCTTGACCCATCCACTGTTGTAAAGCATCAGTTATTGGCTTACCAGTTGAAAGTACTTCTTCAATAGAATCATGTGTGCCCGCAAAAGCTTCTTTTAATCCTTCTTCTGCTTCTTCCTTTATTTCTGGATTAAACTCTCTAATTTTATTTAAAATATCATTGTAATGATCAGAGATTAAAATCAATTGACGATCTGTTAAAGCATCTACAGATGCTGCTTCACCTATACCTAATTCATTAAGCATTTGAGAAAAATCAGACCAATCAACCCCTGCTTTGCTAAGAGAACTAGCTAATTTTGTTCTTTCTGAATTAAAGCTCTTATTAACTGCTTTTCCAGTAGATGTAGTGCCAGAAAATGTTTCGTGATTATTCTTATAAGCATCTGACGTTTTATACTCACCAATTAAATCATTAATTGACTCATTGGTAACATAATTATCTAAAGAAGCTTGTTTTTCTTCTTCGAGCTTATCTATAACTTCATCAATTGCATCAGCTTTACGTAAAATTGCTTTACCCTCAGCATCGTACCCAGCTATTAATGAAGGAGATAATTCAGCCAACTCTTGGCTGATAGAAAGATATTCCTGATATTCTTCATCTGATAAACTTACATTATGACCAAATTTATCAACACCCTCTGAAAGTTCAGCATATCTATCTTTATTACTAGCAAGAGAATTAATTTTTTTGTCATTTTCTGTAAAGCCTTTTTCAAAACTATTTCTTACTTCTTCACCAGCTTCTTTAGCTTTTTTTTCTAAATGACTTTTAACTAAAGCAATAGCTCCCAATAAAACCGCCCCTATGATTGCAGCTATTGGACCAGCATGCATACCTCCCGTAAAACCACCAATAAAAGCTTTTATAGCACCCAAACCAGTTGCCGCGGCAGTTGTTTCTGCAGCTACCGCACCAGATGCTACTGCTGCTGCCATTGCTGCGCTACCATACTTAACTGCAGCAACTCCAGCAGCTATTTGTCCACCAACTTTAGCTACAACAGTTCCAATGCCAGAAATACCCATACCAAAAGTAGCTACCATTGTACCTACTTGAGAAATTAAAGCTCCCACACCTTGTAACGCAGGGCTTAATTGTCCAAGTTGAGCACCAAACATTTGTATAGATAAGCCTGCTGCAGAGAATTTTGAACCCAGTACTCCAATAGTATTTGCCAACTGTTGAGATTTACCCAAAGGAACAGATATATTATTTAAACTTTCTTCATCTAATAATTTTCTAGCTGCAGCATATCTCTGTTTATATGCCTCGCGCATATTATCATTTAGCATTAAATCTTTTAAAGCTTTACTACCCATTGTATATTGAGTTGGGTCTTTTACTAAATATTTTAAAGCTTCTTGATTTGCTTTTTCTGCATTCTGTGATGCCATGGCTTTTGCATATGTAGCAGAGAAATTTTTAGCCACATCTGTTCCAAAAGCTTGTCCCCATTTTTGAGGTTGCCCAATTAATTTAATGCCATCTTTTACAGGAATTTCTTTTTTCTTCATTCCTTTGTAAATAGCTGACATCAATTGTTGTCCAGTTTTTTGAGTTTCACTATTTAACTGTTTACTATTAAACCACCCCATAGTTGCTTGTTTCATGGCATCAACTGTTCCAGGAGTGTTTCGATATGCAGCATAAGCATGCTCATCAGATAAAGTATTATACTGGCCCCTAATACTTCCAAAAGTTAGATTACCACTAGTTAATAACCGTCTAGCTTTTTCATAATCAGCAACCGATGAAACAACTTTCGTTGGCTGTCCGCTTTGTCCACCTTGTCCATTTTTAGTTTTTTCAACAGCTATGAGTTCATTAAGTTTAGCTACAATAGGGGTTGTAATTCTTCCGGCTATTCCGCCTTGACTACCAGGGGTATTAGCTGACCAAAAACCTTTACCAAAAGATGAGGTTGGATCTACAAGTCCACCCAGTCCACTAATCGTTCGATTGGCAAGACGGCCGACTCCTTTTAAAGCAGTAAAAGCAGTAAAAATAGAAAGTCCAGATTTTAATAAGCCCGCTTTTCCATTAAAACTTAATACATTAATAATATCATTAACTATATTTAAAACCTTAGTTCCACCATCAACTAAACGCTTAGTCCAAGTATTATCCATAATGCCCATTAAAAATTCTTTCCAAGCATTTTGGAATTTATTTAATTTGGCTTCCATGGACTCTAAAGTTTTACCGAACTGTTCTGTTGAAGCGCCTTCACTATCATTAGCATAACTCATTAATTCAACAGTTCTATCGTAATTATTCATCATAGCAATAAAACGAGACTGTTGTCTAGAGCCAGCAGCAATAGTAGCTATATAACGTTGTTGAGTTTGAGTTAATCCGTCCCAACGTTTAGAGATGTCAAGAAATACTTGGTCTAGTTCTCTAAACTGACCGTTTGTATCTTTTAATGAAACTCCAATAGATTGTAATGCTTTATCTACTTTATTATAACTAACTTCTTCTCCATCAACTTCGGTAATTTCTAAAGGATTTTCTTTTAATTCTTGGAAACGCGCAACAATAGTTTTCATTGCCGTACCAATATTCTCTGCCGGTTCTCTTGTGGTCTCAATTGCTTGAGCCAAGAAAGCTGCAGTACCTTCAAAACTCATTCCAGCAGAATAAGCAATCGAAGCGGTACGTTGCATCGCTTTACCAAGTTCTTCAGTATTAGAAGCTGTTTTAGCAGCTAAGTTTGAGTAAACATCATTAATACGTTCTGCAGAAGTATTATTCAACTCCATATTAAAACCACGAAGCGCTGCAGTCATCATGTCAGTAGCATCTTTAGCTTCTAATCCCGCTATACGAGCCATTTTCATAGTTTCTGCAGCAATACCCATCGCAGCTTCAGTTTGTAAACCCTGTTGATAATAAAGAGTTGTAGACTCATACATATCCTGAATAGTAGCACCTAATGCATTAGCATTGGCGGTATATTCAGGTAATTTAGCCCACATATCACCAACACTATACTGAGTAACTACTGCAGTTTCGGTCATTGCAGCATCAAGTTCCTTAACAGTCTGTACAGCTTCTCTAATTCCTCGTTTAAGAAGATTAATCATATTTCTTAAACTAAAGAAATATTGAGTTGACTGTTGTAATTGTTTAACTTCATCTACAGCTCTTTGAGTTGCACTAGCATGTTCTAATAATGCTCCATTTGCTTGATTAATAGCACTATGTTCTTTCTCATAAGCATCCGCGGCTCGCTGGGCAGCTTCACCTGCTTTTTGCACCTGATTAGCTTTTGTGTTTTCTAAATCAATTTGAACTTGTTTAATTTTTCCGTCTGCAGCTTCAAATTCTGTATCTAATTGCTTTACAGCTTGCAAAACTTGTTGAAAAACTCCTGTAACATTGGAGCCAACTTGAGTTTCAAAAGCTTCTTTTTTTGCTTTGCCTAAATTTTTATAACCATTAATTAACTGATTAACTTCCGCAACAGCAGCAGTTGTATTGCCAGAACGCAAAGAAATTAAAGCTTTACTAGCACCCTCTCCAGCTTTAGTTGAAGTCCCCGCTAACTCTTCAAACTTCTTTAATAATGTTTCTATATCAGCGGTACCCATTTTTCCGCTGGTTTCTATTTTCATTTGAAGAGTATTAACGGATAATTTTTCTCTTGCCTCTACTAGTTTATCTAGCTTATTTTGTGCCTCTACTAAAGCTTGCGTATTAACCTTAAAATCAATTGATTTACCAGTTAATTTTGTAAAATTTTGAGAAATACGATTTAATTCTGCATCTAATTCTTTACTAGTTTTTGTAAAAGCACTAACGTCACCTTTTGTTTTAAAGCCTTTTTCTACTTGACTTCTATATCTTGCAAATATAGTATCTAAATTGGAAAAACTTTTTTTAAAACTATTCTCTAACCCATCTGGTATTTTAAGCTTAGATAGGCTATTTTTTAATTTATTGATACCGGCCTCAGCATTATCTACCTTCACCAATAGATTCGCAACTATATCAATTTGCTGTGGCATTTATTATACCTCCTTTTCCAATAAAAAATAGCGTTAACCAAAGTTAACGCCACTCATTATCTTTATCAATATCATCCTCTAGATAATACATTTCTAATGCTTTAGAACTTTTCCTATCTCCGGTAGCTAAAGCCGTACCAGTAAATTTGCCAACAATTGGTTGTGCATTCATCCCAAGCGTTAGATTAAAGTCTGACGTTATTTTCAACTTCGGTATATATATGATTGCCGTATGAGTCTCACCCGTAACGTCATCCTTTATACGTGTTCGTCCCTCTAAAGTCACATATCCTTCAAAGATGTCTTCACCTATAGAACTTACGTTCGCGCCATTGTCATAGGCATATTCATAATCAACAATAACATCTTTGTAGACTAGAGGGGTTTGTATAGTATCTGGCCCAGTACGTTCTAAACCAGTTAATTTCTCACCTGTTTCTTTATTATAAACGAAAATATAATTATTGGCTGGCTCATGAGTCAACGTAATTATACCTTCACTATTTGTTTCTAATTCATCCCGTTGCGCAATATAAACTATCCAATTTTCCTTTTTGAGTTCAAGTAATCGCGCGTTATTCATAAGTCCAAATTGTGTTTTAGAAAATACACCTTGTGTAAATACTAAATCTACTCCCTCAGTCCTATTCCAAATTACTAACTTTCGATTTTGATATCCACCTTGTGCCGCGGCCTCACGATGAAGTTCTTTAAAGTTTGCAATTTGGATTTTGTCAAATGCAGCTATTACTTCACCAGGCTGAATTTGACGTCCGTTTATCTCTATTATAGAAGTGGATTTTAGCTGCACAAAGTATAGCTCTTGCATTCCAAATTGATTTTCCATTTGTATCTCCTAAACAAAATGGAGGGACGTTACCGCCCCTCCGCCATTAAGTTGCTCTATTAAATTACTCAACAATTTGTGAATTACCTGAAATTTTAGCAGAAGGTGAAGTATAATCTCCATCAACATAGTTATCATAATCATCAAGTACAGATGCAACACCCTTGTTCTTAATACCAGTATCACTACCTGCAGTAAGATTGTATTTAACCAATCTAACCATATCTCCACTTTCAGACTTTAAGCATTGAACTGTCATTGAGAATGTAGCTGGGTCTCCATCTGCTTCCATCGTAAGACTTACATCTTCTGCAGAAACTTTTCCCTTTGGAATAATGAACTGTAAAAATTCATCCTTACCAGAAGCAACGTTTCTAGCATATGTATCACCAGTAATATAGTAAGTATTAGAATTAAATTCCGCACCAATATTAATAGTAACTCCTCCACTAATTACTCCATTATTAGGAGAAGCACTTCTAGGCTCTGCTTCAGAAGTACAATCAAGTAAATCAAAAGTAATAAATTCAACTGTTTGATTATTGCTAGTTTTACCAGTGCTCCAAGTTATTGTATTATTAACAAGTGGAACGGGGTCTTCTACTTCAACACCACTAGTGTTTTGATAACTAAAAGCAGTTACAAGGCTTTTAGCAATATACAATTTATTACCAGCTATATCAAAAGTTAAATATTGTGCAGTCTCAGCACCAGATGCAGTTGCTTCTTTAATTTTAGCAATGTCATAACGCAAAGTTTTTAAAACTTCTTGTTTATTATCAGTAACTTTCATATTTCCACCGAACATAATGCCAAGAGATTTAGCACTATATACAGCGTCTTCCATTTCGATAGTAAGCTCTTTATTAGTATCCCATGAAAGAATCTTAACGTTACCCTTACCACCTCTAGCATCTACTACTTCTGAACTCTGACTTAAAGTAGAAGTCTTAAGAGTATCAAGATAAAGTACTGGAGCAGAAGGTGCGCCCTTTGAGTCTAACTCATAGAACATAACGTCAGCGACTTCTTTAATAGCATATTTATCAAGAATAATTGCCATATTATATAGCCTCCTATTCGTTTTCCTAATCTATATTTTTAATCCAATATTTTGGTTTAACTTTTTTGCTATCCGCGCCCGCAAGCAAAGCTCGAATATCAATATCATATTCTTCCTTTTGTTGCTCCATTGCAATTAACCAATGAACACACGCATAGCTCATCTCTCCAATGTTAAGTGGAGTCAAACCAATTCCCATACAACAAATTGCCGCAAGAAGCGTTCCAAAAGTTGGACCTTTACCAGCTTTCTTTTTCGCAAGCATTTTTTCACTTGCTCTTATCTTCGCCTTATATCTCTTAATGCGTGGGTCTAAATTTGGGTCTTCTGGCTCTGGTGGCTTGGCTTCACTTTCGCCCATAACTTTTCGAATCATATTTTGAAATTCAAAAAAGTTCTCTTCCGTCAATAACCTCGGACTTTCCAAATCTACGTCTGGGTCAATTTCATCTTCGCTTTTCCCAATCAATAACATTTCAATTTCTGGCACAATTGTTACTGGCTCATGTATGAATTGTTGAAATGCTTCATGTATTTTTCCTCTTATCATTTCATCTTGATAATAGTTCATCAACAAATATTGAAAAGGAGTTGGGACTTGCTTAATTCTTTCGTCTTGCCCATACGCATCATTCAAATCTTCTTGCGTTATAGTAAATAGCGATTGGTAAATAAGAAAATCCTTATTTCCAATCACATCATTTACCGTCGGTGGATATATCTGGCAAATATCCTTAAAATCTATTGGATAGCCAAGAAAAATCCGTTCATCAATCATAAGTAGTAATTATAAAAGTTTGCTCATAGGCTCCAATTTCTTCAGTTAAAAAGTTTAAAGCAAAATCTCCACCAACCATCTTACCTAAACCTTCAATCTTCTTACCATTTAATGATTTTTGAACTTCACCCATGATAGCAAACGGGCGCAAATTAGTGCCTTTAATAATCCATTGTGTAAGTGGAACAAATATCTCCACACTAATCACAACATTTCTAAACTCACCATTTGACGCCAAACCTTGACCGCGCGCGACTCTAACAGCAACAACTGAATGAGCTGTCTCGTGCGGGCCAACTCGCGGAACAATCTTAACCAACTTTTCAAACACTTCTTCTTGTATCTGTTCATCAGTTAAATCTTCGTTAGCTAACGGGTCTTTATCAGTATAGTAAAGCAATTTTAACAAATCTTGATTTGCAAACAATCTCTTTATCACATACTGTAAATTTTCCCCCAATTCAGCACAATTTCTTACACTCATGCTTCACCTCCACGATTTAACCAATAAAAATCTTTATCTTCATCCGCGGCAGATTGAATTGGTGGGTCACTATGGTCTCTTAAATACTGAGGGTCAACCGATACAAATTCAACCCCTGGAGTTGATTGTATATCATAACCTGTAACTACATAAGCTTCAGTTAATTTACCTTGTGAAACCTCTAAATAATCATCTTTTCTAATATTCTCATTTAGTGGTGTAATAAAGAAACTTAACTTTAAGTTCTCAGTATAAAGAGTTTTATTTCTACTTCTAGACTTTAACTCATCTTTCAACATGTTGTCTTCTTGACCATAAAAATAGCCCCAAGCCCAACACTTCTTTCCTTGACGATTTATCCATTCCAACTTATGCGTCATTTTTAACATAATATATCTATTATATCCGCTTGCCACATAATCTTCTAAATAATAAATCATCCAAGGCTCTCGCTCACCATCTTTATCTGGCATCATGAGAATAGTCCCATTTGGCATATCCAAATGTACATCTGTTAAAAGATAATGCATAGTCTTTGTTTCATTTTGCTTTAAAGGTGTAAACTCACCTTCATATTCATTATCTTTATAGTCGAAAGTTACATAATAAACTGAACGTTGCAACTGTAATTTGAAGTTTTCTTCGCGCTGGCGCTGCATGCGCGATTGAAAATCAATCCCATACCTATTCAATCTTTTCAAGTAAACGTCATTATAATATTCAGCTTTCATTACTCTCCCTCCTTTTCTCCGCGAGAAAGTAAAGCCATACAATCAAATATGGTCTTTCTAAAATACTTATAATTTAAACGCCTACAAGAAGCAAGTTTATGATACAAGGAATAATAATCAATCGTACGCTCATCAATATCAAATCCTTCTAACTCAATTAAAATTGAATCAAGAAAGGATTCCCAATCGCGCCCGCGCTCATACTCACATAATAACCCATACAATTGGCTTTTCAACTTATTATTATAAGCTTCCAACATCTCTGGGATATAATCCATTCTATTCACCTGCCAACTTCGTATAATCGAATGGCTTTCTTTTTCTAGAACGATAATATAATCTCTCCAGATTTTTTGCATTGGCTCTTTCTTCTTTTAGGAGTTTGGTATATTTATCAATCAAATTAGCCTGTGAAAAGTCCCTTTCTACATATAATGGTTTAACATTTTCCCAAGTAAGTAAAACTCTATTGAGCCACTCACACTTCATAAAAGTTGCTAAAATTTGAATCTCCTCTACACCAAGGTCGCCGTAAAAGTTACCATTTTCATCAATGTCTATATCGACTCTAGGGAACTTAAAATTCGGAATTGCAGCATCAAGCAATTGGCGCCAATCCGCCTCGATTTCCTCCTCTGTCCAGTGCAGCCATTCGTCCTCTAACATCTTTGATAAAAAAGCTTCATAAACTTTATGGATGGAAGTCATTCTATGCCTCCTGCATTACCTCTTTGTCTGCCCTATTAAGTTTAATCGCGCTTAGAATATCAATACCTACTGCCTTTTGTAATAACTCAGACTTATCAAAATCTGCAATCTCATGCTCAATAGCATAATTTGCAAGTTCCATAATTTGTTCTTTTGGAAGCTCTTTAATCTTCTGTCTGAACTCATGCATTGGAAGAACCTTAAGATAACGCTCTCTCTGTTTATCATCAAGAGTTATAATGTTAATTGGCTCTTTAGCATCTTCTGGTTCAAGACCAAGCTTAATTTTAACTTCCATATCATCAATACCAAGCACACCCTCTTTGAAAAGATTTTCTACTCCAGGATTATACATGGCCTCTTCAAGTTGATCAAAAGGAATTACTTTAACAGCGCCCTTCTTTTCCCACACACGTCTAAGTCTCATATCAGGAATAGATATTACTACTCTACTTGAAACTAAACTCTTAACTTTTACTTTATTATCCATTTTACTCCTTTTAACTCCTTAATTGAATTTGTCTTACGCACTCTGCGGCCGCTCAACTCATTTTTGAATTGGCTCAGCATATGCGTCGCGGGACCACCCGCGCGCATCTCAAGTGCGTATATCCACTACAAAAATAAATAAGGGAGGGGACTAACCCCTCCCCTTCGGTTCATTAAATATACTCAAGAGTTTCTGCATAAGTCTGAGGAATATCAGAGTTCTTATAAATAGCCCAGTTATGATAAGCTAAAATTGCAGAACCAATCTTTCTATATGTATGAATTTCCATTGACTGGTCTCTATTAGTGAAATCGTAAACTTGAGTGTTGCCCTCAAATACGATTTTAACAACTCTTTCACCGCCAGTAGGAAGTACATAAGCGAGTTGTGGGTCAATCCAAGTTTCAGTATTACTTTCATCAATGAATGACTGAGGAATCTGAACGATTGGAGTACCTCTAAAGATGTTAATATAACCAGTATTATGAATAGCGTCAATATCTTGTGGATGATATACTCCACCATAGTTTCCGCTTGCAGGAACTGGAACAATATCATCAGCGCCCATAGCAGCAACGAATTCAGGTGGTGCAAAGATTACTGCGCCATTACCATAAGCTCTTACTGTTGAGATAAGCTTCATCATTTCAGCGCTGTCCCAAGAACCAATAACTCTGTTATTAGTAGGAACACCAGTCTTTGTTACAGCAGCACGAAGTGCTTTCTGTACTTCTTGATATACAGCATCTGTCTGAGCTTCAGTAAGAAGTGAAACGAGTTCAGCCATATTTTCAGCGCCATCGAGCATTCTTTCAAAGTCAATTCTGCAAGCACCGCCGATTGCATGACCACTAAGTTCAAAGTAGCCATGGTCAAGTCTGAATGTTTCATATACGCCAGAAAGACCTACTTGAGTAAGGAACTTTCTTGCTCTTGTTCTGCCAAGTCTTGTTCTGAAGAGAGCCTTTTGACCCTGTGGTACATTCTGAACTTCAGCAAAAATACCTACAGCATCAATAACTTTCTTAGGAACGATTTCATCAGCAGCTTGGATAATGATATCATAGATATCATATCTATTTCTCATAAAGTCATTTACGGAACCAGCTAACTCTTTAAGTCCATC